>Ga0182742_1000509_pt1 | contig 61417 bp, 60 predicted proteins | sample eDN5th37CBELigMG_FD_128880 | JGI IMG/M metagenome (GOLD analysis project Ga0182742, IMG submission 128880) | Enriched Miracle-Growth compost microbial communities from Emeryville, California, USA - eDNA 5th pass 37_C BE-Lig MG (version 2)... ...
AGATACCCCAAAAAGGATATCTGTTTTTAATCCTTTCAGGTATGGCAACGGGTTTGTCTTGGTTATGTTATTTTGCCGCTATCACGCTTGGAGAAGTATCGGTTGTCGCGCCGATTGATAAATTCAGTGTGGTCATCACCATGTTATTAAGCTTTATCCTTTTAAAAGAAAAAGCGACAAAACATACGGTTATTGGAAGTGTAATTATCACTATCGGAACCCTATTGCTGATTATATAACGGAAGATAATAAGGAAAGTTCTGTAGAAAAAGTTTCTATAGGACTTTCCTTTTGCATGTGTCAGAAGCCAGATTATCCCTAGAATTCCTAGAATAAGAATATTTTTAAGCCTTTAGCTTATAGTAATAATAATCTGTCTTACGGGAGTTTTGCGGAATGGCTTCTTATCGAAAAGAAAAAACGATTATGATTTTCATTTATATCATAAATGCCTTTTTATTGTTTACATTTGTACCGAAGGATAAAACTCGTCAGGCATCAGTAGCTTTTCTTTTTAAACAGGTGATGACCTGGTTATTTGGACTAATTGTTGTGGAAAAGAAGTTAATCTCTTATCCCTATCGTCTTTTTTTTAAAAGAACGTATAAAGGCAGCTTTTCTTTTGAATATTTTTTCTATCCTGTACTTTGTGTTTTATTTAACCTTTACTACCCTGAAAAGAGAAATGTTTTAATGAAGACTCTCTATCATTTTATTCATGCATCAACGATAACAGCCCTTGAAGTATTGCTGCTAAAGTATACAAAGTTAATTCGTTATAAAAAATGGAACTGGTATTGGAGCTTAATTACTATTTGGTTTACCAATTTCTTGTCCCATCAATTTTACAACTGGTTCTTTAAGGAGAGCCACTAAATGATGAAAATAAGGCACTGGACCCGACTTAAGTAGTTTGTTCCTTGCCCTGCTTCACCAAGCCCCCTGTATAAACTCACTAAAGGTTTGAATATTAGGTTCTTCCGAACGAACTTTTAAATTGATGATAGAAGTAATAATAGGCTCGGATACTGGTTGAAGGATGGTAATGGAGCCATCCTTCAGTTCATTTTTTATAATATTTTCTCCTAAGATGGCGTAGCCGGTACCGTTTAAGACGGCTCTTTTAATCGTTTCATCACTGCCGCCCACAACAATCATGGACTGGGGCTGCAGCTCGCTTGTTTTGAAATACTGATCAATGATGCTACTGAAGCTGCAATCTTTGTCGTAGGAGATAAATGGATATTGACGAAAGATTTCTTCCAAGTTTCTGCCGTTGCTAATGTTCGATGATACAACCAAAAGGGTTTTTTCTTCCTCTAAAAAGGTTTGTTTCATATCCACTTCATGACAATCACTAGCAATAATCGCTAGGTCTGCCACCTGGTCTTTGACACTTTGGATGGCATGGACACTGTTAAGCGGCAACAGGCTCACCCTTACGTCGGGATGCAATTCCATATAACTTCTTATGATAGGGGAAAGGTGCTGTGTGCAATAGTAATCAGATGCTGCAATCGTAAGAATTCCTGCGGGGCCTCGCAGTTCATCCATTTCTTTTTCCATTTGATTAATAAGTGTAAAGATTTGATCTACATGGACCTTTAATTTCTTTCCTGCCGTTGTTAATAACGTCTTTTTCCCAATTCTTGTTAATAGTGTATGGTTCAGCTCTTTTTCAAGAGATTGTATTTGTAATGTAAGTGTGGGCTGAGTGTATCCTAATCGTTTCGCTGCCTTTGTTAGATTTAATTCCTCTGCAACCACTTGAAAGGTTTTTAAATTGCGTAACTCCATTCTATCACCTCTTTTCTTAAAAGTTCCTTGTTCATGCGGCTAAATGTTAAATCATTCCGATATAAACGTATAGAAAATAAAGATATTATTATTATAACATAGTAAAATTGCGTGGTATTAGGAGAAGGATTTGGAAATAAAAGGGGCGTAGATTTATAAATATTCATAGATATCCATAATGATTCATAATTTTTCTTAATGGTTAAATCTGTTTTTCTGATGTGGTTTCCTCCTATGTACATTTTCTCTTCTTAACTATTAACGCCCGCTCAATAGCTGTAAGGGTGCTATTATCAGGCTTTTTCCCAATCGAGGCCGACTTTCTGTAGCATCATCTTCTATTTATTTCTCTTTTTTTACTATTAAAATTCCTTATGGTTCGAAGTTGCCTGATTGTGTGTTGTGTGGAATAATTCATAAATATTCAAATAGCAAATAGGAGATGTAATTATGATAGATTGGAATACGATTAATGAAGAAGGTTTATTAGCGCCGACGATGGCAAAGGATTTTCCCAACCTGCCAGTGGTTAAATCGGAAGGGCTATTTTATATAGGTGTAGATGGAAAAAAATATTTAGATTTTACATCAGGGATTGCAACGGAAAATACAGGACATAGACATCCAAAGGTGATTGCAGCAATTAAGGATCAAGTGGATCATTTAGTGCATGGTCCGATTGGTATTATCAACTATGAATCTATTATGCTTTTAGCCAAAAAGCTGAGAACCATTTTACCAGAATCGCTAGATTGCTTTTTCTTTAGCAATAGCGGTGCTGAGGCTATTGAAGGAGCCGTGAAGCTGGCGCGTCATGTGACAAAAAGAAATTATGTCGTTTCTTTCCTTGGAGGATTCCATGGCAGAACGATGGGAGCACTGAGCCTGACAACTTCAAAAAGCAAGTATAGAAAAAGTCTGCCTGTTGGCGCAGGAATGACATACCAGCTGCCATATGCACAGGTGACTGATACACCAGATGGCTTGGACCCGGAGGTATATTGGTCAGAGCATGTGGAAAAGGACTTTGAGCGATTATTTAACCATCAAGTGTCACCAGATGAAGTGGCGGCAGTAATTATGGAACCTGTACTTGGTGAAGGCGGCTATGTTGTACCACCAAAAGCATGGCTGCAAAAGATTCGCGAAATCTGTGACCAGCATGGGATTCTACTAATCTTCGATGAGGTTCAAACAGGATTTGGACGTACGGGTGACTGGTTTGCTGCGAATCGATTTGGTGTTACGCCGGATATTATGGCGATTGCCAAAGGGATTGCCAGCGGATTACCGCTAAGTGCAACGGTTGCTTCACAAGAATTGATGGAGCAATGGGCAATTGGCAGTCATAGTACAACGTTTGGCGGAAATCCGATTGCATGTGCAGCTGCAGTCGCAACGATTGATGTGTTAAAAGAAGAGGGTTTAGTTGAAAATGCGAAAACTCTAGGAGAGTATGCTTTAAGTAAATTAACAGAGTTGAAAGAAAAGCATCCTGTGATGGGAACGGTTCGCGGCATTGGTTTAATGTTAGGAATTGAAGTCATTCATCCTGAAACGGGAGAGCCGAATGGGGAAGGCTTAATGACGATTCTTGAAAAGTGTCTAGAGAAGGGTCTTATTTTATATTTAAGCGGAAATAAAGGCGAGGTAATCCGTATGATGCCTCCATTAACAGTAGATAAAGAACATTTGGATCTTGGCATTTCGATACTTGATGAAGCGATTACGGAGTATGAAAGTGAATTAGGATTGCGTGAGGCTGTCGCAAGTCTAGCAATGAGCTAAAGGGGGGAAAAGAATGAAGGCAGAAGCAAAAGTAGAAGTAAGTCAGGAACATGCCGCGTCAGGCTCATCAGGATATTTAAAATTTATTATTCCTTCATTAATAGGGACGTTGCTATTTCTTTTACCCGTTAAGTTTAACGGAGAAGTAACGATTGGCGTAGGCATTCTTGCTTCTATGGTCAATGGTTTATTTAAAGAGTATATTCCTGCTTTTATCGTTTTCCTTTTAGGAATATCTGCAGGAGTATCGATTGTAACAAAATTAGCACAACCATCATTTATTTTGAATCATAAATTTTTAAAAGGATTATTTGATGTTGGCCTATTTGGAATCGCCGCACGGGCCATTGGATTTATGGTCGGACTCTTGACCATTCTTGAGGTGGGACCAGAGTTTATTTGGTCCCGCAACACAGGTGGAGTTGTTCTTTATGACTTGGCACCAGTATTATTAACATGGTTTTTATTTGCGGGTATTTTGCTCCCTTTATTAGTGGAGTTTGGCTTAATGGAGTTTATCGGAGCACTTGTTCAGAAAATGATGAGACCGGTATTTAAATTGCCTGGACGTTCTTCTATCGACTGTTTGGCTTCATGGATGGGAGCTGGAACGGTAGGTGTGCTGGTAACAACAAAGCAATATGATGAAGGCTATTATACGAAGCGTGAAGCGGCTGTTATTGCGACGACGTTTTCGATTGCATCGATTGCCTTTAGCTTAGTTGTAGCTAATGTGGTAGGGATTGGACATTTATTTGTTCCTTTTTACTTAACGGTTGCCGTTGCCTGTGTGGTAGCAGCGATTATTATGCCTAGAATTCCGCCGCTTTCAAGAAAACCGGACACGTACTATGAGCCGGTTGGGCAGCAGATTGATGAAACGATTCCAGAAGGAGTCTCCAAATGGAAATGGGGCTGGGAACAGGCATTGAATAAGGCAAAATCTGCGCCTGGTGCTGGTAAATTGTTTGCAAATGGGGTCGAAACGGTACTTGATATTTGGTTAGGATTAATTCCGCTTGTGATGAGCTTAGGAGCAGCGGCATTAATTATTGCAGAATATACACCAGTTTTTCAGATTATCTCTTCTCCGTTTGTGCCGGTGTTAGAGTGGATGCAGCTGCCGGAAGCGGACTCTGCGGCGAAAACGATGCTCGTTGGATTTGCGGACATGTTCTTGCCGCCGGTTATCGGGAGCGGCATTGAAAGTGAGCTCACTCGCTTTGTTGTTGCTGGTCTTTCGTTAACACAGTTAATCTATATGTCTGAAATTGGAATTTTGATTCTTCGTTCAAATATTCCATTAACCTTTTTTGAACTATTCGTTATTTTCCTTGAAAGAACGATTATTACATTGCCAGTCATTGTAATCATTGCACATTTGTTTGTTTTTTAAAAAAAGTATATGGGACAGGTTCATTGTGGAGTGTGACAGTGAACCTGTCCCTTATTTCTGTAGAAAGAAGGCATGGATATGACGATTATGAACAGAGATCTTTTAATGAAAAATATGAGTAAAGAACAGGATTTTCCTCTTACGTTTGAAGAATGGGAGAGAAGGGCGTCCGAAACCATGCTGCCTGGAGGTTTTGGGTATGCCAGTACAGGAGCGGGCCGGGGAGAGACGGAGAAAAGAAATGCCGAGGCTTTTTCCAAGTGGGCAATTGTCCCACGAATGCTTCAGGATGTATCCACTGTGGATATGGGTGTAAAGATGTTCGGACGCAGCTATAAAACGCCTTTCTTTCTAGCTCCCATTGGAGTACAGGTGCTCGCACATGAGGAGGCAGAGTGTGCGACGGCGAAAGCGGCAGCTGTGATGGAGGTTCCTTTTATCGTCAGCACGGTATCTTCCTGCTCCTTAGAGGAGATTTCAGAGGCAGCACCCTCTGGTCCGAAGTGGTTTCAGCTTTATTTTTCCAGTGTCCATCCTGAGCTTTCCTATAGCATGGTGGAAAGAGCTGAAAGGTCCGGTTATGAAGCAATCGTCATTACGGTGGATACCGTTATGGCGGGCTGGCGGGAACAGGATATAAGGAGCGGCTTCTCACCGCTGGCATCAGGGTATGGAAAGGGAAACTATGTCAATGATCCGGTGTTTATGAAGTCCTTGCCAAACCAGGATGGGGAATCGGTGATAGCAAGTATCTTTGAAAACATTCAGCATCCCAATCTCACCTGGAAAGACATCGAAGAGGTGAAAAAACGGACAAGCCTGCCTGTTTTAATTAAAGGAATTTTACATCCCGAAGATGCCAAAATAGCTGTAGAATACGGTGTAGACGGAATCATTGTTTCCAATCACGGCGGACGTCAGCTGGATGGAGTGATTGCCTCCATTGATGCTCTGCCAGAGATTGTGGAAGCAGTTGATGGCCAGATTCCGATTTTGCTAGACAGCGGTGTTCGCCGAGGGATTGATGCCGTTAAATCACTGGCATTAGGTGCAACCGGTGTTCTTATCGGCCGTCCATTTCTTTACGGTTTAGCGGCAGGCGGGCAAAAAGGAGTAGAAAAAGTGTTGGAACGGTTTATTCAGGAAACAGAAGTCTCTCTTGCTCTGTCAGGGATGGCCGATTTGAAACAAATATCCAAGCTGAAAATGGTAAGACAGTAGGTTATCTTCCTTCTTTTCATCGTGTATGATGCATCTCACTTCTTTACTATTTTTACTGTTGTAAAATGAGAAAAAGGGGTGAGAGTATGGGAAAGAATTGGTCGATATCATTTGAGCATGAAGAGTATGAGGGGAACAGGGATTTAATCATAGAGGAAGCGATGGAAGCAGTAGAAAAGACGTCAGAAGGATACTATGTGAACTTAGTGACGCCTGATGTATTTGGTCATCCTGAAAGCTACTTAAAGGAAGTATTAGAATCGCAATTTAAAGATGCGATTAAAATGAAATATATTGATCAGTGTGGATGCGGAGGATATGTACTAAGAGTATGGAAAAAAGAATAATGGATATCAATATTCTATCAAACTATCGTAATCGACAAGTTATCATTAATGAATATCGGGAGGAAGACTTTTTAGAAAATAGAACGGGTTTTCAATTTGAAACAATTGTTGTTACAGAAAACAGTATTCTTTTTCAAGGAAAGAATCACAATGATTTCATTCTAAAACTTGAGAAAATCTCCTGTTTTTTTGCTAATGATGATTTTCAAAACTATTACATATTGAAAAATGACTCTCATCGGATTGAGATTTATTTTCCGTGAGGTATTTGTGAAAAGGAATTGAGACAGTCACCATCTGGATAATGGATGTTGACTGTCTCTTTTTGTTGCACTAAATTCCCTGTCCCATTTTTGAGGTTCAGTTCAAACCAATCTATAGCCTTCTTAAAAAATATGGTTAGATTTTCTAACAGGTCTATTGCAGTAAATATTTACATATGTATGATTAATTATAAAGTGTGATCACATATCACATGAGGAGGTGAAATCATCAATATGGATCAAAAACAAATGGTAGCAGTCCCGACTCTTGCTCAAGAGGTATATTCACGGCTGCGTGAAAACATAATGAATGGCGATTTTTCACCAGGAGAAAAGATTTCGATACGAAAAATCGCAGAAAGATATGCTGTTAGTACGATGCCAGTGAGAGAAGCACTGAATAAATTGCAATCAGAGGGATTTGTCCATTTTGAAAGAAGAAGTATCTATGTCAGTCAACTCTCAGCAAAAGATTTGATTGAAATTTTTAAAATCCGCATGAATTTGGAAGAAATGGCTATGGAATGGTCGTATCCAAATATTGGAGAAAAGGAATTAATTGAGTTAACAAAGCTGGTAAAGGAAATGGAGCACAAAATTCATTCTCCTATTGAATGGAATCTACTAAACAAACAATTTCATATAAAGATGTATTCCTATTCCCATTCTAAGCCTATGGTAGAAATATTGAACGCGGTCTGGGGAAGAGTGGAACCCTATATGAATATTTATGCCGCATCAGCCTATCACTTATCTTTATCGCAGAAAGAACATGGTCAAATGATTGAATATATGGCAAAAAAGGAATGGGATCGATTACGAGCATTAACAAGTGATCATATTCAAAAGACCTGTGAGGCGATTTTAGAAAAGTTACCCTAATCCTATCGGGAATCCAAACATTATTTAATAAGGAAAGATTAATAGTTTTATCCAATTATAGGGATTTGCAGGTGATGAGAATTGAAGGATAAATGGAATGCTTTTGTAACGAAAAATCTCATTTTAGAACCTACAGGTATAGGCGTATTGGATGGATTAACCTTTGCTATTAAAGATGTATTTGACATTCAAGATTATAAAAATACGGCAGGGAATCCTGATTGGTACCGTACGCATTCTCCAGGTAAAAGAAATGCGCCAGTTATTGAGATTCTCTTAAGTAATGGGGCGCGTCTAATGGGTACGACACATACAGACGAATTAATGTACAGTTTAAACGGTGAAAATTTCCACTATGGAACACCGGTGAACCCGAATGCTCCTGATCGAATTCCGGGTGGGTCTTCAAGTGGCTCCGCGGTTGCAGCAGCTGCTGGGGTGGTCGATTTTGCCATTGGAACAGATACGGGCGGCTCTGTAAGAATTCCAGCGTCCTATTGTGGGATATATGGATTTCGGCCTACGCATGGAATGGTGAATATCAATGGGGTCATTCCGCTGGCTAAAAGCTTTGATACGGTTGGTTGGCTGTCAAAAAATCTTAACACCCTGTTAAAAGTCGGGGAAGTACTCCTTGATTATCAAGCGCCTGCTCAAGACCCATTTTCCTATGTATATTTTGAAGAAGAAGCATGGACTTTTATTGAAGAAGAGTCGAAAACCATTTTATTACAGGCTGCTTCAGTGTTAGAAAACATGGGTTTGATTAAACGGTTCTTAAAGATATCAAAGGAAGGCCTTGCACAATGGGCTGAACTGTTTCGTTATATACAAGGAATTCAAATCTGGAAAGAGCATGGTGCGTGGATTGAAAAAGAACACCCTGTATTTGGTCCCGGGATAGCCGAACGTTTCTCATGGACTTCTACCTTAAAGGAAAGACATTTACCTGCTTTAATGGAAAACAAGAAAAGAATTAGACAGCACGTATCAACGATTTTAAATGACAACGGGTTACTTGTGATTCCCACTTCTCCTGGAGAAGCACCTTTAAGACATTTACAGGAAGCGAAGAGGGAACAACATCGTACAAGAACCATGCAATTAACTTGTATCGCGGGATTAGCAGGATTTCCGCAAATAACGGTTCCATTTAAAAATAAGAATGGGCTTCCCATTGGATTATCCTTTATTGCTAATCGTAATCAAGATCTCCATTTAATGAAATGGGTCCATAAATTTAGTGAAACAATGGGGGCTTTTTGGGATAGGTGAGAAAGTTATTTAGAGGAAAATGTCAAAACTTCATTTCTGACAAGGAGGAGTCCGAAAAGGTAGGTGGTTGTCAGAAAAGGGGTCTTATTCTGACAAGGAGGAGTTCGAAAAGGTAGGCGGCTGTCAGAAAAGAGGTCCTATTCTGACAAGGAAAAGAAACTAGGAGGGTACGTATGAGTAAAAGCAGTAAGAAGTCTTATCGTCCAACGACAATGGCACCAAAGGCGATGATTACGACTCCGCATTATTTGGCTTCTCAGGCAGGTTTGAACGTGCTTCAAGAGGGAGGAAATGCGGTTGAAGCGGCTATCGCTGCTGCCTCAACCATTGGAGTGGTGTACCCTCATATGAATGGAGTGGGCGGGGATAATTTTTGGCTTGTCTATAATAAGAAAAAGAACGAATTAAAAGCCTTAAATAGCAGTGGACGTTCCGGTGAAAACGCAAGTATTTCATTTTATAAAAATCAAGGCTACCAGAAAATTCCTTCAAGAGGAGCCCTTTCAGCAAATGCCGTTCCAGGGGCAGTGGCCGGATGGGAAAAGGCTTTTCAATATTCGCAGACTCAAATGAAGGGAGTATTCAGCTGGGATCAATTACTGCAACCGTCCATTCAGTATGCAAAAGAGGGATTTCCGGTTACACCTAGTCAGGAATACTGGACCCATGTCAATCTGGATCCATATGATAATGAATTTAGACATCTTCAACGTTTTTCAGAGTTTCAAAGAATCTTTACGAAATCGAGCGGACTGGCGTATCGTGCTGGAGAATTGATGAAGCAGCCTGATCTAGCGTTAACGTTAGAAGGCATTGCAAGTGAAGGAAGTTCTTTTCTTTATCAAGGGGAGCTGGCTAAAAGAATAGCTGAGGACTTGCAAGATAATGGCGGGCTACTAACCTATCAAGATTTCAAGAATCACCGCTCCAATTGGGTAGATCCGATTTCTGTCCGTTACCGGGGCTATCAGGTCTATAATGTCCCGCCTAATTCACAAGGTTTTGCTTCGCTCTCCATCTTGAACATAATCAATCACTTTGATTTATCTTCTATTGAAGAAGGCTCTGCTGACTATTATCATGTACTAACAGAGGCAACCAAACGGGCATTCTCTGACCGCGATCAATACTTAACAGATCCCGATTTTTCACATATCCCGCTGGATGAATTATTATCTGTGAAAAGAGGAATGGATTTAGCTTCTACTATTGATTTTACAAGAGTGAAAAATGTACAAAAACAGTTAGACCCAAAAGGGGACACAATTTGGCTGGGAGTCGTGGACCGGGAGGGAAATGCCGTTTCATTGATTCAAAGTATTTATCATGAGTTTGGTTCTGGTATCATTCCAAAGGGTACAGGAATAGTTCTGCAAAACCGAGGCAGCTTTTTCTCCCTCGATGAGAACCATATAAATTCTTTGCAGCCGAAAAAACGAACCTATCATACATTAAACCCGGCTATGTTGTTCAAAAATGATAAACCTTATTTAGTATACGGGACGATGGGGGGAGAAGGTCAGCCGCAAACACAAGCAGCACTTGTAACGAGAATTCTAGATTATGATTTTCCTATTCAAGCCGCGATTGAGGCTCCAAGATGGTTGTATGGAAGAACATGGGGTGCTTCGTCAAACAGTTTGAAGCTGGAAGGAAGAATAGATCAAGACGTTGTTCGAGACCTTCAAAGCAGAGGTCATGAGGTGGAGGTTTTAGATGATTTTACAGATGTCATGGGTCATGCCGGAGCCATTAAAATCGACCAGAAAACAGGAGTGAAGTTTGGGGGTGCTGATCCTAGAGGAGATGGGGCTGCATTAGGGTTTTAAAACAAGGGGACGGTTCTTCCGTTATCCTAATAAGTGGTAATAATAGAAAACGAGTGAAACAGAAGAACCGTCCCTCTGTTTCACTATCGAAGGTGGTTTACTAAGTGAAGCTTTATAGAGATTTATTTATTGCATTTTTTCGATCGGGAATATTGGGGTTCGGTGGGGGTCCATCAGCGATTCCATTGGTTCATAAAGAGGTGGTCGGTACATTCCAGTGGATGAATGATGATCAATTTAGCGATGTGTTGGCGCTCGGAAATACATTGCCAGGTCCGATTAATACGAAAATGGCTGGATATATCGGTTACCGAGTCGGAGGCATCATGGGACTGATTGTTGCTTTGATTGCGGCTATTTTACCAACTGTGCTTTTGATGCTGGCCTTATTAACCTCTTTTAATCAATTCAAAGATAACCCAAGAGTTCAAGGAATGACGCATGCGGTGGTTCCTATTGTAGGCGTTATGATGGGGGTGTTGACTTGGAGTTTTTTGAAGAAGGCGAAAAGCGGGTTGGGTTGGAAAAAAGCGAGTATCCTTTTAATCGGATGCCTGATTTGTATTGTGGTCCTTGGAATCCACCCAGGTATCGTGATTGGGGTGTTGTTAGTTGGAGCACTCCTTTTACCAGAAAAGAAAAATAAAATCGAAGTACATGCAAAAGGAAAAAGTGAGAGCCTATGATTTATTTACAAATCTTTTTAGCCTTTTTGATCCCGGGAATCGTTGGTTATGGCGGCGGACCTGCTTCTATCCCGTTAATTGAACACGAGGTGGTTAACCGTTATGGCTGGATGACAACGAGTCAATTTAGTGAGGTGCTGGCACTAGGAAACTCCTTACCGGGCCCGATTGCTACAAAAATGGCCGGATATATTGGGTTTGAAGTGGGGGGAGTAGTAGGGTCCTTGGTAGCCTTGTTTGCTACTGTGGCACCATCATTGATTTTAATGGTTTTATTATTAAGTCTAATCTATCGTTATAAAGATTCACCAAGAGTCAAAAGGCTGTCAAAAGTAGTTCTGCCCGCTGTTGCGATTTTAATGGGAACACTTACGTTTGACTTTTTCTCTGAATCTTATGCTTCAAACGGACTTTGGGAAACCATTTTTATTGCCATTCTAACGTTATTGCTATTAGAAAAATGGAAGGTGCATCCTGCCTTTGTGATTGTCGGAGGATTGACTTTTGGGGCGATTTTTTTAGTGTAAAACAGCTATTATGAAGACTGACGAAAGGCAAGCGATGTGAACCGTAAATGGATAGCATCGCTTGCTTCTTTGCGTTAGAATCAAAACGGGAAACTTCAGTAGATGTATAGCCAAACTTAAAAAGAGCCTATACGAACCTCTAATAGTGAAAGAAAGGGTAAACAAATGGTTTGAAAAAAATGTTATAATTGTCTTATTATTCTGTAAAATATAAGTCTTTTTGAGGAGTTTTCATTATGAAGAATGTTATTGGGGGAAGAATTTTTAAAACGGGTTTGTCGGTGTTGGTTACAGCAATCATTTGTGAACTATTAAATTGGCCTGCCATGTTTGCTGTGATTACCGCCATCGTCACCATTGAGCCGACTGCTGCGGATTCCATAAAGAAAGCTTTTATTCGTTTTCCGGCATCTGCCATTGGTGCTGCATTTGCGGTTATGTTTACATTCCTTTTTGGAAACAGTCCTATTTCTTATACCTTGGTTGCCCTTTGCACAATTATTGCTTGTACCAAGTTGAAATTACACGATGGTCTGCTTGTTGCCACTTTAACAGGTGTTGCGATGATTACAACCGTACATGATGAGTATATCTCATCCTTTTTCATACGTTTGGGTACGACATCTACTGGGCTGATTGTCTCGTCTATTGTCAATCTGTTAGTTATCCCTCCTAACTATTCGACTTCCATTATAACAGGCTTTCAAACCTTATTGTCGAACACGGGGAAGCTTCTTATGAAAAGAGGGGACCTGTCATTTGAACATGAAAAAGAAATTCATGATGATTTTGAACATCTTATTAATGAAATAGAAAAGGTAAAGAAACTTCTTTATTATCAAAAACAAGAATGGAAGTTTCACCGTTCCAATCGAAAATATGTCCGTGAGTTTTTCTATATGTCCAAAAAATTAATCTTATTGGAACAGATTATTTTTCATATCGGCAATCTAATCTTTATCCCTTTTCATCATTTGAAGTTGAATAAGGAAAAAGAAGAGTTAATCTCAAAAGCTTTCAATCGTTTAAATCGAATTTTACATGATCCATACTTTTCTATGAATCAAGAGGAAGAAATGCTTGTAAGCAAATTAACCAAATGGTTTACAGAACAAAAAACTCAAAGTGGTTTCGGAGAGGTACATCCGGAGTATGTTTCATATATGAAAATGGAAACCGTTCTTTTGTTTGAGCTTATTTCTATTTTTGAATTAACAAAAGAGTTGCACCGCTGCTACAATCTTGAAGACAGACATGGAGAGCCAAAGATAGTGAAGTCTTCTATTGGATGAAGTGTGTTCTCCCATGTGGAACTGATATCAGAGGAGGGGTTTTTATCTCCTCTGAATTTTCGTTTGCCAGGCACCATTTATTCAGTCTAAATCGTTCACAACGCTTGCTCTTTGCGTCCTTATCAAAAAATGAAACGTATGATGGGTACCGCAAAGGTTAACAGTAAAGCGGAGGTGGTCATTGCTACATTTCCCATTGTCCTTCCTTCTTCTCCCCAAATAGAGGAGGTATTTGCTCCTATCATTTGAGCGGTTGTGCCCATTGCCAACCCTTTGGCTGCTTTGCTTTTAATTCCCAATTGCTGCATTAATTTTGGTCCGATAAGAACAGAAATGAGAGCGGAAATGATAACAAAGATAATTGTTGTGGAATATAAACCGCCTAAATTCGTTGAAATCGTCAGTGCAATCGGAAGTGTAATGGATTTAGGAATCAATGAGGCGAGCAGCTGCTCTTTTAAATGAAAGAAATGGGCTAGCAACACAACAGTCAATAATCCCATAGCTGTTCCTGCCATCACGCCGATAAAGATTTTTTTGTAATTCCTTTTAATAAAAGTCCATTGTTTATAAAGCGGAACGGCTAAAGAAACAACGACCAGCTGTAGCAGAAAATGAAAGAGAGAGCTGGCTTCGTTATATGTTTCTTCAGGAATATGAAAAAGCAGAAGAAGCGATACGAGTAAAAAAGAGGAAGAAAATAATGGATTCAGCCAGCTTTTTTTGTATTTACGATAGAAAAGGGTACAGATCCCGTAGCTTCCAAGTGTGATGAGGATACAGAATAGATAAGTCAGTAATATATTCATTTGCATTCCCTCTTTTTTCTCATTTCATACCATTCGACTGTATAGGCTGTTCCCAACAAACAGGAAAGGCTGCTGACGAATAATATGATGAAGATGTTCCATTTTAAAAGTTCTAGAAAGTGAAAGGAAATAAAGAGACTGACAATGGGTGGAATAAATAATAGCTGCAGGTGTTTGAGCTGGAAAGAAGTAATTTTCTCTACCCACTCAAGTTTGATGATTCCTGTCATCAAGAAAAGAAACAGCAGCAGCATGCCCACAGTACTGCCTGGAAGGGGAATGGGTAAAAAAGTGACGACTAAGTTGCCAAGAAAAAGGAAGCCGATTAACAGTAAAACCTGCAAAATCCAACCTCGTTTCATCCTTCCATCTCCTCCTTCCTGTTGAATAGTCTAAGTGTAGAAAGGTTCTTTGACTTAATAAGTAATCTTTTTCATGGAAGTTTCCCATGCCTTAAAGGGTTCTTTTGCTTCTGTTAGTGAAGTTTTTAACATTGGAATGTCTCTTTTTTCATGAGGGACATTTAGTTGTTCATAAATAAACTGGTCGTCAAACCCAATGGCTGCCGCTTCTTCTTTTGTACAGGCATAATAAACAGCTTTGGGCCTCGCCCAATAGATGGCACCAAGACACATGGGACAAGGTTCGCAGCTTGTATAGAGTACACAGTCATCGAGTTGGAAGGTATTTAACTTCTGACAGGCTTCTCGAATCGCCTGGATTTCGGCATGGGCAGTAGGATCGTTTAGTCTTGTTACATGATTTTGTCCTGTACCGACAATTTCTCCATTTTTAACAATAATCGCTCCAAAGGGCCCACCTGTATTTCCTTTCACATTGTCAAATGCAAGTTGTATCGCTTTAATAATGAAACGCTTTTCCATCCTCTATCTCTCCATTTCATGAAATCTCAATATTTGTGAATGGGAATACATCCTTTTGCTAATTTAATTTAAAAAACAATCAAGGTATGGAGATTATTTTAATTGTATTTGGTACACTTTTCTACCAGAATGTAAGAAAATATAACATTATTTTTTAGCTCTCATACTAAGATTTGTCATAGAAACTGACAATAGAAATGAAAACGGAATGGTTTTTGATGAATATATATCGAAAAAATGGATTTTTAGGCCTTTATCTTTAGTGAAAATAACTAAAAATTAGAATGAAGTTTGTAAGTAATAGCTAATGTCAAATGATTCTGAAAAATATATAATGTGGATATGTTAAATGTATGTTAAGTTTCATAACATAATGGTGAAATGAAAAATCGTATATGATCCGGTAAAAAGGGAGGGATGGCAATGGGGGCTTTGCCAAACGAAGTAGTTTCATTTCAAGGTGTCGATAAAGTTTATAACACAGGGACTGTCGCGTTAAGTCAATTTGATCTATCGATAAAGGAAGGTGAGTTTGTTAGTTTCCTAGGACCATCCGGCTGTGGAAAGTCAACGGCATTAAGAATGGTGGCAGGATTAGGTGAAGCGACAGAGGGCAAAGTGGAAGTTTTTGGACAAAATCCAAAGGCTGTCATTAAACACTCGAATGATATCGCTTTTGTTTTCCAGGAAGCCAATCTGCTTCCTTGGAGAACGGTACTCGATAATGTCTTGCTTCCACTTGAATTAAGGGGATTGGATAAAGTGAAAAGAAAAGAATTCGCCATAAGTGTGTTAGAGATGGTTGGTTTAAAAGACTACTTAAAGGCCTATCCGAGACAGCTTTCAGGAGGGATGAAAATGAGAGCGTCTATTGCGCGGGCTTTGGCCGCGAAACCGAAAATGTTGTTAATGGATGAACCTTTTGCGGCGTTAGATGAAATGACAAGACAAACCTTACAAATGGATTTACTTGATATATGGAAGAGAGAGAACACCACCATTTTATTTGTGACTCATAATGTGTATGAAGCGGTGTATCTTTCATCTAGAATTGCCGTCATGTCAGCGCGTCCTGGGAGATTGTCTACCGTTATTGAGGTAGACCTGCCTTATCCGCGTGATCGCGTCAATCGTAAATTTACAGAGTATGTAGATAAGGCTTCACAAAGTCTTGAACACAGTATGGGGAGAAAGGAGTGGGGGGAATGACCGTACAAACAGCGGCAACAAAAAATAATACAATCATAACAGAGTCTGCGCAAAGAGCGAAAGGAACGAAAACCGGAAGGCGAAAGGGAAAGTTGATTGGCCCAATGATTGCTTTTGTGGTTTTTATGGGAATATGGCAGTTAGTTCCAACGATTCTTGGGATTAAGCCTTTTATTTTGCCAAAACCAACCGATGTGCTAAACGCAGCGATTCAAGATTGGGATTTGTTGTGGCAGGCCATTCAAATAACGATGACGGAATCGGTCATTGGATTTATCCTAAGTGCTGTCCTTGGAATTGGTGTTTCCATCTTACTGGCAAGCTCAAAGATTGTAGAAATCAGTCTTTATCCGTATGCCGTCATATTACAGACCATTCCTGTGGTAGCAATCGCCCCGATTGTTGTGATTTGGTTTGGTTCAGGCTTTAATTCGATTGTCATGATTGCGTTTTTAATTGGATTTTTCCCCGTTGTCTCCAACACGCTTATGGGATTAAATTCGGTTGATAAAAACATGGGAGATCTATTTACCTTGTATCATGCTTCAAAATGGCAAACAATGTGGAAGCTCCGTATCCCAGCAGCTATGCCTTATATTATGTCGGGGTTAAAAGTATCCTGTACATTGGCGATTGTTGGGGCAATCACAGGCGAATACATTGCGGGAATTGGCGGCGGGAAAGGTGGTTTAGGCTATGCCATTACAGTAGCAGCTGTACAATTAAAAACCTCTTATTTATTCGCTTGCGCCATTTCGGGAGCCATTTTTGGAATAAGTTTTTATCTATTGGTCAGCCTGTTCTCGCGATTTATGCTCTCTTCCTGGCATGAGTCAGCTATGAAGGTGGAGAAGTAAATAGATTCAAAGGCTGTTCATTGATCCGATTCCTGCTAAGTAAAGGAGATTCGCAGTCAGTGATTTCAAATATAAATGGAAATGGGGAAGTCTTATGAATGTACTGGGAAAAATAAAATTTCTTGTAATGGGGATAGTGTTACTCTTGATTCTTGCTGCTTGCAGCGGGCAAGAATCAAGCAGTTCCACAACAGAAGAGAGCAGTACCGAAGAACAGAAAGAGGTAAAACTTGTTCTTAACTGGTTTGCGAAAGCACAGCATGGCGGTGTATATGCAGCAAAGGAAAACGGTTTATTTGAGGAGAATGGATTGAATGTAACGATTGAACCAGGTGGGCCGCAAGTGTCTTCTATTAATATGGTTGCTTCAGGGAACGCAGACTTTGGACTAGCACATGCTGATCAGATTGTGATGGCACGAAACGAAGGGATTGAATTGATAGCTGTAGCGACTGCTATGCAAGGAAGTCCGCAAGCCTTTATGTTTCATAAAGGAAAAGGCATTAAAGACTTTGATGAATTAAATGGAAGAAAAGTTTATATCCAACCGGGTATTGTCTATTGGGAATACTTAAAAACACAATATGATTTAAGCCGTGTCGAAGAGTTAGCCTATTCTGGACAGCATGTGAATTTTATTGATGACGAGGATTCTGTTTCTCAAGCATTTGTCACTTCAGAGCCTTATTTTATGAAGTTAGAAAATATTGAAGTGGAAACGAAGTTAATTTCTGATGCAGGATATGATCCTTATAATGTGGTGTTATATGTAACAAAGGATTATTTAGAGGAAAATAAAGAAACAGTTGAAGCCTTTACGGCGGCGTTTGTAGAAGGCTGGAATTTATATAAAGACTCTTATGAAGAAATCAATAAAATCATTCAACAAGATAACCCGGATATCGAATTAGAATCTTTAACATTTGAAGCAGAATCACAAGAGGATTTTGTGTATGGGATGGATGCTGCTGAGAATGGTGTCGGGTATATGACAGAGGAACGTTGGAGTAAGCTAATCAAACAGCTATATGATTTAGGATTAGTGAAAGAAAAATTTGATGCAAAGGAAATATTTACTACTGAATTTTTGCCGAGTAAATAAACTTGATAGAAGCCTGGTGCCAGATAGGTGCCTGGCTTTTTCTATGATTTAAAACAAGATAAACCACCCTAGTTTCAAGTACTAAGGTGGAGTAATGTATGAACTATTTATCAGCTGCCGCGGTACACCTGATATCCCCAAGGCGACACAAGCAATGGTACATGGTAATGTTTGTTTATATCTGAAATACCGAAACGAACAGGTACAAGTTCTAAGAATGGAGGGTCTGGAAGGGAGATATCCTTCCTGCGAAAATATTCTCCTATATGGAAAATAAGCTCATAGATTCCTATTTTCATTTCTTCCTCCGTGAGAAGGGGATCATCAAGCCGGCCGTCCTCATTGGTTACAGTAGTCTTTACATGTTTCCAGCTTAACGTTTCCTCTTGGATGAACAGTTCAATTTTTACCTGGCTTGCAGGTGTACCGTGGGTTAAATCTAAAATATGTGTGGTGATTCTGGTCATCTTTTTACTCCCCTCTTCCTAACGTGATACAGATTAATCTAACTTGGTGTCTTTATTTTTTTATGCTTGAAACGGCGCTGTCCTGATTCCTGTGGTCTTTTGCGGGCCATTCACCTTCGAATTCCATTACATTGTATTCAAAATAGTTTTTCAAAATGTGTTCACGGTTATCTTGGAAAAGTTCATCCGCTACAGCGCTTGCCAGTCGAGGTAATCCAAATCTCATTCCAGATAAAGCGGAGGCGGTGATTCCACAGCTGATTAATGCGGAATAGTTAAACGCGTATAGCCCGTGTAGAAGTTTTTTGCCCGCTTCGTCACGACTTATGAATGAATAGCCTGGACTAAGATAGGGGTGTGCATCAAGGGCAGGGTTGGCAAGCTCTAATGGAGCCTGATACCTATCTCCCCAGCGCAAGATATGCTTTTGGACAAGCTTTAGCTCTGGTCGTAATCGAGGGTCAGTAAGAAGACCTGTGCTAATGATGAGATAATCAAAGGTGAAGGTTCCTTGGGGAGTTGTGACTCTAACACCATCAACAGTACTTTTCACATCAAGCCATGGGGAGCCTAAATGGAGAGTAAAACCAGGCCAGGAGGCAGCGCGAGTAAAGGTGTCATTTGTTGGTGGTTGACTATGCTTAAAGAAATGAGCCATTACGGCATATTTGTCGGCGTCTGTTAAGGAATGATAACGTTCAATCATACCGGAGGCTTCCATTTGACGGATTGGATTCATCCGAGGGATTTCTTTCCGGCGGACAAAAACATGTGCCTGGGCAACGCCTTTTGAAAGGGCGAAATGGGCATTATCAAAAGAGGATGCTCCGCCGCCTAAAATACCAATCTTCTTTCCTTTTAATGCGTTGAAATCAATGGCTTCGGAGGTGTGGGCGTATAAATGTTTCGGTACATTGTCAGAAATCAAAGGTGGTACATGCCATTCTCCGCCGCCTTGAATGCCTGTTGCTAAAATGACTTTACGTGCGAATAGGTGTGGTGAAGGAGCACCTAAGCCTTCAATATTTAAACGGTGAATTCCTTCTTTTAATGGTTGTATGCATGTTAATTTGACGCGATTGATAACAGGTAAACGAAGGACGCTTCTATACCAGCGAAGGTAATTCATCCAGTCTCTCCGTGGAATCTTCTCTACTTTCTCCCAGCCTTCTGGTCCAACTTGTGCTTCCCACCAAGAACGGAAGGTGAGGGAGGGAATACCAAGGTCAATGGATGTTAATTGTTTTGGTGTGCGTAATGTAACCATTCGAGCGTAGGTTTCCCAGGGTCCTTCATAGCCTTCATGATTTTCATCAATAATAAGGATGTTAGAAATTCCTTCACGTAATAGAGCAAAAGCTGCCCCTAAGCCGCATTGGCCTCCGCCGACAATCACCACATCATAGACATGTCCTTCTGGATGGGTAACGTTGTCTGCCCCTGTAATATTCAAATACGAAAGGTCCTTTTTTACTCGTTCGTTTAACTCTGCTAAACTCATATTCTTCATTCCTTTCCTTTTAAAATGAATCCTTCATCACTTTTTCTTCTAATCGAAGGAAGGCAATTTTATAGATTTCTTTTAAAGCTGTTTCAAATTCAATCTCTTTTTCGTTATGCACTCTTTCCTCCATCGCTTGGTAAATGTCGTGTTTGTTTTTACCGCGTACAGAAAGGATAAAAGGGAAGCCGAATGTATTCATATACTGTTGATTAATTGAAATAAAGCGGCCATATTCTTCGGGTGTGAGTTCATTCAAGCCTGCTCCTTTTTGCTCGTTAACTGAATCTGTACTCATTTGAACGCGGTCCCCTAAATTTGGATGTGCCTGAATAAGTAATAATTTCTGTTCTTTTGAGGAGGATTCAACCACATGGACCATTTTCCTGTAAAGCTGATTGAAGGATGAGAAAGGTCTCGATTCTAACGCTTTTTCAGGAATCCATGGTGAATGTTCGAAAATCCCTCCTAGAAGGTGAATAAATGGTTTCGGTTCTAATTCATTTAGTTGATGGATTGTAAGCAAAGTAAAACTCCTTTCTGATGAGTTTTTTCATAAGGTTCGATTCTTGAGTCATGCAGCGGGTTGATAGAAGAGAATTCTCTTTCGTGTTATGATTTTCTATTTAGTTATGTTAGTAAATATAACACAACCCGTTATTATATTTCACATAATATTAAATTTTCTGATTATTGTCATTGTGTATTTTGGCTGGAATTCACATATTTTTATAGGCAAAGTGCATAAAGGGGGTGGAAGAAAAGTGAAAGGAGTGTCCTGAAAGTAAATGGGTTAGGTGCCGCAATATATTTAGTATTCTTTAACGTAAAGTTCTGTTGGATATAGATATATTGCGGCAGCCTGACTTATGGAACGGCTCCTTTTAAAAAGGAGGAATCTAAAAGCTTCTTTATTCGTAAAGCAATCCTTAATTGTAAAGTGGCCTCTGGATCTTTCATGCTTTTAGCTAGAATTTCTTCGCATTTCTCAATTCGGTAGACAACCGTATTTCGGTGAACGAATAATCTTTTTGCTGTCTCTGAGATTTGACAATGTGTTTCTAAATAAACAAAAAGCGTTAGGAGTAGTGACTCTTTTTCATCCTGTTTGAGGGATGAGAATCCTTGAAAGGTATATTTGTAAAAACTGTTAATTTCCTTTTCGGGAATCAATCGTAATAATTCCATAATATCCTTTGTTCGAAACGTTTGGATGAACCCTGTTTTCTTTGATAGTTGCCCTTGTGAGAGTGCTTCAAATGCCTCCTGGTAGGCTGTTCGAAGCTGGATAAATGAATGACAAATGTTGCTGACGCCAAAGGAGATGGTATGTCTAAATGTCGTGCTTATTTTCTCTTGGATGTTCCGTAATATATGGTCGTGGTGCGGGTGAAAGGTTTCGCGTTGATCTTGAACTTCAAATAACAAGATGCAGGTTTCGTTTTTTGTAAAGAAATGTGTGTTTGGGAGGGTTGGAAGAATTCGTTCTTCTATATACTCGAACGCACTGTCCGCTTGTTGTTGACGTTGAGTATAGGAAGAATAGGATTCTTCGTTATTATCTAATTTTCCAACAACGAGGATATAATCGCGCTCGTTTTGAAGTGAAAATTCTTTGGCACGATTAATAATTTCATCATGAGCAGAAAAAGCCCCGTCTAAAAAGTGAAGAAAAAATTCATTTCGAATGCTTCTTGTATGCTGCTTCAGTGCATGTTCTTTCATGAGAGCAAATGAGAGTACGTTCGTAGCTTGCTCGATGGTGAGAGTAGTTAAATGCTCCTCCTGCGGGATCGCTCCTATGACTAGAAGAAAGCCGCTTTTTCTTTCGCTTATAGTGAAAGGGAATAGGGTATAGGTTTGCTTTGAAGAAATCATGGAAAAAGAAATATTTCTGTTGTTTGAACAGGAAAAGACTTTTATCTCTTTTTCAAGGTGATTAGTAATCATCGAAATTTCCAGCTCTGTATTCTGTTGAAGAATAGGGGAAAGGTGTTGATCGATTAAATGAACCGGTCGATGAATCCTCCTTGTTAATTCTTGAAGTAAGGCGGTGATTCCGTTGCCATGCAGAATCATCGTTGTAAATTGTTTATGGGTCTCGAGAGCGGAAGATAATTCGGCAGCACGGCTATTGAGGATGGCTCTTAATGTGATATTGACAATTTCGCCAAGTGACAATTCTAATGGGAGCTCAATGATTGGTAAGGACAATTCATTGGCAAGATCTAATGCTTCTTGAGGGACGGCTCTTAAATATCTTTTTGTTTTAATACCTAATGCTGCACAGTCTTGATCAGACATGGCCTGAATCAATTCAAGCAGTCTGTGGGGGTGGTCCTTTATATGGTAGGCGGTTGTTACTAAGAATTCATTAGAATTTAAAAAAGGAATAATGTCAGGTGCGTCCATCATATTAACCGTGCTTACTTCACGGTCTTTTCCGGTTTCGCCCGCAATTAATTTCATTTCTTTCAATAAAGGGACAGACAAAAGCTCAATTATCCTCATGGTAATAACCCCTCTTTCGCTATATTACTCTAAAAAATAGGCATTTTGGTGTTTGTGTTAGCTTTATTTAGCTATCATGCACAAAAATAGATAGAAATTTGAACAGTTCCTCTAATGAAGTTTTTTTTCTAAGTATGTAAACTATTAATACATATTTATGTTATAAAACATACCATAAATAAAGGGAGGAGTGAAGCGTATGGCCATTCATGTGAAAAATTTACAACAGGCAGAAAAAGAAAATGTACAAGAAATGATTGAATGGCTTTCATCGTTTGGAAAAACAAAAAAGGATGGCGTCACTCGATTGCTATACTCAAAAGCCTGGTGCCAAGCACAAAAAGCTTTACAACATAAAATGGAACAGTTTGGATTGGCCACCTATTTTGATTCTGTAGGAAATTTATTTGGCCGATTACAGGGAATGAATCTTGGTCCTGTCATTCTAACAGGTTCCCATATTGATACGGTGGAAGAAGGCGGTAAATATGACGGTGCCTATGGAATCATTGCGAGTCTTATCGCTGTATCAAGATTGTTCGAAACCTATGGCTATCCAAAGAAATCGATTGAAGTAGTCTCTTTTTGTGAAGAAGAGGGAAGTCGTTTTCCACTGACCTTTTGGGGTTCCAGAAATACGATTGGAATGTATACCCTTAATCACATCAAGGACCTAACAGATGGGGAAGGAATCTCTTTCTTGGATGCGATGAAGCAAGCGGGATTTGATCCGGCACAATATCAAACACCGATTCGAAAGGACATTGAACGATTTATAGAGGTGCACATTGAACAAGGAATGGTATTGGAGAAAAATCAAAAAACGATTGGCGCTGTGACCCATATAGTCGGTCAGCGGCGGTACCAGGTCCGAATCAAAGGGGAATGCAATCATGCAGGAACAACTCCCATGTCATATAGAAAGGACGCTTTAGCGACTGCATCACAGCTTATCTCTATTGTCACAAATATAGCAAAGGAAGTGGATTCACATTTAGTAGCTACTGTAGGAAGAATCTATGTTTCTCCCAATGTTCCAAATGTGGTGGCAGGTGAAGTGGAATTTAGCTTAGATATCCGTCACCACAAAGAGGAAATATTAAATCAGTATTGCCAAATGATTTTTTCAGAGTTTCATCAAGTATCCAAAGCTTTCCATACTGACATCAACTATACGCAATGGATGAATGTGAAGCCTGTTTCAATGGATACAAAGCTGCTTAAGGTCATAAAGAAAATAGCCCAACAAAAAAACTTGCCTTTTCAAGATATTATTAGTGGTGCCGGACATGACGCACAGGTCTTCGCAAGCAAAATCCCAGCTAATCTAATCTTCGTACCTAGCAAGGATGGAATCAGTCATAGTCCAAAAGAGTTTACAAGTGTGAAAGAGTTAGAAATGGGCATCGAGCTGTTAACCGAGGTTTTATATCAATTAGCTTATTAAAGGAAGTGCTGTCAAATGGGCTATATGGAGTTAAATATACCAAAGCGAACCATCATGACACCGGGTCCTGTCGAGGTTGATCCCCGCGTATTACGAGCGATGAGTTATCCCGTTTTAGGTCAGTTCGACCCGGATTTTACAAAGCTGATGAATGAAGTGATGGAAATGCAACGTGAGGTATTTCAAACAAAGAATCGTTGGGCTTTTCCCATCGATGGAACCTCCCGTGCAGGAAATGAAGCGCTCTTGGCTAGCATCATTGAGCCAGGTGATCTAGTATTCGTTCCGATTTATGGACGGTTCGGTCATCTGCTTGCAGAAATTTGCGAACGATATGGTGCTCATGTTCATTCAATCCACTGTCCATGGGGAGAGGTGTTTGATCCTGAGGTCGTGATTAAGGAAATGAAAAAGATTTCTCCTAAAATCGTTGCCATTGTGCACGGTGAAACCTCTACAGGAAGAATGCAGCCTTTAGCGGAGATAGGAAAAGCCTGCCGGGAACAGAATGTCTTACTCGTCGTCGATGCTGTGGCATCCATTGGCGGTGTCGATGTGAAGACAGATGAGTGGCATATTGATGGAATCATTGGCGGCACGCAAAAGTGCTTGTCTGTTCCATCCGGAATGGCGCCCATCTCGTTCAATGACCGAATAGAAAAAATTATTTTAGAGCGTAAAAAGGTAGAAGCTGGGATTGCAACAGAAGAGGATCGACTCTATAACCGAAGCCGCTTAGCGATTGCGAGCAATTATTTTGATTTAGGAATGTTAATGGATTATTGGAGTCCAAGAAGATTGAACCATCACACCGAAGCCACTTCGATGATTTATGCCTTGCATGAAGGATTACGCCTTGTGCTGGAAGAGGGGTTAGAGAATCGATTTTTCCGTCATATGCTTCATGAGAAAGCCTTGACGGCCGGAATAGAGGCGATGGGATTGAAGCTGTTTGGCGATGCTCATCATAAGCTTCCATGTGTCACATGTATTGACATTCCAAGCGGGGTTGATGGTGAATCTGTTCGAAATATGCTGCTCGAGGAATTTAGCATAGAAATAGCTTCTTCTTTTGGATCACTAAATGGAAAAATTTGGCGCATCGGAACGATGGGGTATAGCTGCCGGAAAGAAAATGTTCTGGCCGTTCTAGGAGGATTGGAAGCCGTTCTGATTCGTCACAAGGTTCGTGTGAACCGTGGGGAAGCCTTGCAAGCCGCGCTAGATGTGTACGAAGCAGAAGCAAAAAAAGACCATAGCACGTTAGAAAGGAGTTGAAACGAATGACACCATACGATCTTATCATACGAAATGGTTTCGTGGTTTTACCAAATGAAATAAAGAAAACAGATCTTGCGATCAAAGATGGTGTGATTGCTGCGATTGGGCATCAACTGACCGGGACAAGTAAAGAAGAGAGAAATGCAGAAGGAATGTATATTTTCCCAGGAATGATTGATGTTCATGTCCATTTTAATGACCCTGGCAGGGACGCTTGGGAGGGCTTTGAAACAGGTTCGAAGATGATGGCTGCAGGAGGCGGTACAGCTTACTTTGATATGCCGCTGAATGGTATTCCTTCTACGGTTAATAAGGCAGCATTGCTGGAAAAAGTGCAACATGCCAGGGCTAAATCACTAGTGGATTTTGGATTATGGGGCGGATTGGTACCAGGAAATATCGGGAAACTAAAAGGGCTTGCAGAAAATGGCGTGATTGGTTTTAAAGCCTTTCTGTCTGACAGCGGGAATGATGATTTCGAACGGGTAGATGATCGAACGTTGGTAGAAGGTATGAAAGAGATTTCTTCATTAAATAAAATTCTTGCTCTGCATGCAGAAAGTGCGGCAATCACGGGACTGCTGACAAAGGGAAAAAGAGAGCGGGGATTGCTGACTGCTGATCATTATTTAGCTTCCCGGCCAATTGTTGCTGAAGTAGAAGCGGTGGAACGAGCTCTTTTCTATGCAAAAGTAACAGGCTGCTCCCTGCATTTTGTTCATATCAGCTCTAGTGAAGCCGTTGAAAAAATTGAAAAAGCGAAAGCAGAAGGGCAGGATGTGACTGTTGAAACATGTCCGCATTATCTATTGTTCAATCATAACGATTTAGTTGAAAAAGGAGCTATTGCCAAATGTGCCCCTCCATTACGTGAGAAAAAGGAACAAGAAAGATTGATTAGGTTATTGATAGATGGAGCCTTCGATATGATTGCATCGGACCATTCTCCCTCTCCTTATTCGATGAAGGATCCGACCGTCCATCACTTATTTGACGCTTGGGGCGGAATCAGCGGCGGTCAATTTACGCTATTAGCTTTGATTGAATTAGCTGTTCAATATAAGATTCCATTTACAAAGGTTGCTAGTCTCCTAGCAGAAACGCCGGCAAGCAGGTTTCATTTAGATTCAAAGGGGAAAATTGAGGTCGGAATGGATGCGGACTTAGCTTTTGTATCATTAGAAGAATCTTTTACGGTATCAGAAGAGAATTTCTTTGCCAAACATAAACAAAGCCTTTATATGGGTCATACGTTTCCATGTCAGATTAAGCTTACGATGAACAGAGGTTCCATCGTCTATGAAAATGGCTTCATTGTGGATGAGAGTCGAAAAGGAAATTGGTTAAAGCCAGGAAAGAATCATAGTCATAAGGCACAATCATAGCAAAAAGAGCAGTAAGATCCCGTTTCCATGACATGATTTGTATAAGAATGATGAATGAACATGTAAGAAAACCTAACACAAAAGTAGAAAAGAAGAATGAAATAAGACATAATATTGAAAATAAATCATTCCCTACGTTAAACAGCCTTTCATCGGAGCAGGGAGGTGGAGGTGCAAGCACTTAAATCAAACAGAAAACATTCCCAAAAGGAAAGAGGTGGAGATGCATGGATAATATTCATGGAATCTTACAGGCGGCACCCTCTGAAAACGATGTGTTAGCTACGGTGATTGATGTGGACGGTTCTGCTTATCGAAAAGAAGGCACGACGATGCTCATACAGAAACAAGGAAACTTGGTCGGAATGTTAAGTGGAGGTTGTTTGGAAGAAGATATACGATTGCGGGCTGAAGGACTGAAAAAAGGCTGCTCGCAATCTTTTTTCTATAATCTGAAAGGCGAAAATGACCTAGATTGGGGGCTGGGAGCTGGATGTAACGGAGCCATTCGTGTGTTGTTGGAAAAAATAGATGCCCATGATCGGCTGCATCTTCAAAAAATGCATGAACATCTGTTAAAAGGAGAATCTGTGTTAACGGTAAAAAAGCTTACACCTGACTATTCGGTTTCTGAATCGATGTTTATAGTGGATGAAGACACTTACTGGGGAAAATGGGGTCATACTCTGTTGAAAAAAATGTTGTTGGTCATAAAGAATATCGATTCTGCCTCAAGCGGCATTCACTACGTAGCGGAGCTTTCCTGTGACTGCTTTTTTCATTGGTTTCATCCGAAACCGCGTCTGATTATTTTTGGAGCAGGTCATGATGCGATTCCACTTAGCCTTTTGGCCAGCCAAACAGGATTTTCAGTGACGATTACGGATTGGCGGCCTGCGCTATGCAATAAAGAAACCTTTCCGCATGCTGATGTGCTGCTAACGGGTTTTCCAGCTGACATCTTTCCGCAGCTCGGGTTTCATCCTCACGATTTTGTCATCTTGATGACTCATCATTTTCAACGTGATAAAGAAATATTGCATCATTTACTAGGTAAGCCATTGCAGTACATCGGGATTATTGGGTCGAAGAAACGGACGTCCAGGTTATTGGATGGAAAAGAGCTTCCGCCGAATATCTGCACACCAGTTGGATTAGCGATTGGAGCGGAAGGTCCTGAGGAAATCGCCATTAGTATCATGGCAGAGCTGATTAAGTTAAAGCACACGTTCGTTAAAACGAAAATCGAGGCTGTGATATGAGAAACCTTCAAATCATTGGCCTTTTGCTTGCCGCAGGCTATAGCCGTCGAATGGGCGTCAATAAACTTTCTCTAACACTTGGGTCGTCCAATATTGGCAGTCACTGCCTAAGAACAGCCATTCACTCTATGCTCAATCATGTACTCGTTGTGAAAAAGAAAGAAGATTCATTGGACTGGATTGATTCTCGTTTAATAGAAGAGGAGGGGGAAAGTCGATGGACAGCATGTACATGTGATAATCCCCAACTAGGGCAGGCCCATTCATTACAAGCGGGTATAAGGGAAGCGATGAAACGTGAGGCAGATGCAGTCGTTATCTTATTAGGGGATCAACCCTTTTTGACACCAGAAAGGTTGAATGAGTTGATCCGCACCTATCGGAAGGCAATGGAGCATAGTAGATTACTTGATTTTGTTGCTTTCGAGTACGATGGGTTGAAAAGACCGCCCGTTTTATTTTCAAAAAGTGTATCAACGAAACTATTGGAATTAACCGGCGACGAAGGAGCTCGTCAGTTGATAAGAAATGACAAGTTTTCTGGTATGACGATTCCTTGTGATGATATAACGGTATTTTTTGATATTGATACAAAAGCAGATTATCAAAAAGCATTGAAGGAGGGGAGGAGGGGGCTCTTATGAGGGTGATAGAAACAAAAGTATGGTCGCCAAAAGATATTAGGGAAGCGTGGGATATGAAGACAACCTTGCAGGAACAGGCGGTTTTTATTTCTGGTGGAACGTTCCTGCAGACAAAGTGGGAAAAAGGACTACCGTATCCTCCTCATTTAATCCATCTAGAAAATATAAGGGAATATAATCAGATTTATTCAAGGATAGAGAATGATTCAACCTCGATTTATATAGGTGCTTTCGTCAAACTGGCAGAATGCAAGAACCATCCGCTGATAAAAAAATCATTTTCATTATTATCCGACACCATTAGAATGATTGCTGCCCCTGCCGTTCGAAATGCAGGAACAATCGGCGGGAACATTGCTAACCGTATCGGTGATACGATTCCCACTTTATTAACATTGGATGCAGAAGTTTCTTATTTTAATGGAGATGAAGTCAAAAGAGAACGTTTAGAGAGCTGGCTGCAAAGGAAAGAGGATTCTCTTGTTTTGGAGATTATTTTGACTGAGCGAAACGCATCTTTCAGAAATTACCAATTTTCTAAAAAGGTTGGTCGAAGGGAAGCTTTTTCTTCTTCTGTCGTTACCATCGCAGGTGTGTGTTCCATCGATAAGGATAGGGTTTCGTTCATCCGTTTAGCAGTTGGCGGCGGGGACACCGTGCCGAAACGACTGAAAAGGAGCGAAAGTCTATTAAACCATCAATTAGCAGCTGCTATCAACCCCCAACAAATCTATGAAGAAATTCTAAAGGAATATGAGCCGGTTCCGGATGCTTTTTTCACAGCGGACTATCGAAGAAAAGTGGCTGCCAATCTTTTTATGGCGGAATGGGAAAATTGGAGGGAAGAGAATGGTGAATCATACGTCAAGTAATTTAAACTCATCCCGTATCCGTCCGGATGGATTCGAAAAAGTAACAGGAAGCTTAACCTATCTAACCGATTTACAGGTTCCAGAAATGCTTTACGGAAAAATCTTGCGCAGTAAGTATCCGCATGCAAAAATTCGGAAACTGTCAGTGGAAAAAGCCGAACAGCTTCCGGGCGTCAAGGCGGTTATTACTAGTAAGGATGTACCGGGTCTCAATGGGTTTGGTCTGATTTTTCCGGATCAACCGGTCTTTTGTGAGACAGTTGTGCGTTATGTGGGAGATGCGATTGCGGCTGTTGCGGCTGTCACGCCAGAAGCAGCAGAAAAAGCCCTTCAAGCGATTGAAGTTGAATATGAAGTGCTCCCAATCATTGAAGATCCCGAGGAAGCCCTCGACCCCGAATGTTTTCCCCTTCATCCAAACGGAAATATCCTTCACCAAGCTTCCTATGTGAAAGGAAATGTCATGGACACCTTTCCGCACTGTGATGTGATTGTGGAAGAAACGTATCTGCTGCCGCGGCAAATGCATGCCTATATGGAAACAGAAGGCGGAGTGTTTGTCCCAGAGAAAGATGGAAGATTAACCGTTTATGCCGGAACGCAGCACGGGTACAAAGATCGTTTTCAATTGTCTCGTATTTTAAATATGCCTGAAACAGAGATTCGAGTCATTTCCAGTCCGATGGGAGGGTCCTTTGGAGGGAAGGATGAGTTGAATGTCCAGCCGTATGGAGCATTATTAGCGCTCAAAACCGGCTGTCCAGTCAAAATTCATCAATCCAGACGGGAGTCTGTGATATCAGGCATCAAAAGACATCCGATGAAAATTACCATGAAAACAGGCGCAACCAAGACAGGGCACATTCTGGCTCATCAGGTAAGAATTATCGCAGATACGGGTGCGTACGCTACACTGGGACCTGCCGTGCTAGATTTTGCAGTAGAACATGCATCGGGTCCTTATACTATTTCAAATATAGAAACAAAAGGATACTCCATCTTTACGAATAATGGTGTTTCTGGAGAGTTCCGCGGTTTTGGCGGTAACCAAATTACCTTTGCTTTGGAGGGACAAATCGATCGATTAGCTGATATGCTTGGCATTTGTCCCATCGAAATGAGAAGGAAGAATCTTCGTAAACCAACAGATCCCGGTCCTGTCGGTCAAGAAATAGCTCCAACAAATGGTGATGCTCTAGTGTTAAACGCGATTTCTAAATCCCCTTTATTAAAGATGGAAAAAGAAACGAACAAGGAAGGTTGGAAGAAAATTGGAGTTGGAGCAGCCATTACTATGCATGGGGGGAGGTCTGGGATTTGGAAGATTAGATCCGGCTGGAGGGAAAATATCCTTAAATAAAGCAGGCAAAATAGAAATTGCGTTTGGCTTTGAAGAAATCGGCCAAGGTCTATTAGCCGTCATCGAGACATTAACGACGAAGACCATCGGCTGTTCCCCTTTGGATGTGGTCATTGTGATTGGTGATACAGATCGAGTTCCGCCCTCTGGTTCTTCAACTGCCTCGAGAGGAACGAGTATGGTTTGGCACAGCCTGCAGCGGCTAAAAGGTCCATTTATAGAGAAGATGCTAGAGAAGGCCTCACGAGCTACAGGATATCCGAAAGAACAATTATTTCTTGGGGCAAATGGTGTCTGGCTGCGTGATAAAGGGGAGGAAAAACTGGAGATGACCTATAAGCAGCTTTCTTATGAAACGATGGATCAATCAATAAGTGTAGAAACCAGATTCGATTTTCCAACGACTCCTGATTCCATCCCAGGCGGACATTTCTTATATTCGTTTGCGGCAGTGGCAGTAAAAGTAGAAGTGGATCTCTTAACAGGTATGGTAAAAGTCATCGGTATTGATCAAGCGGTAGCCGCTGGTCCGGTTGTGAATCCTAGTGGGTATTTGGGACAAATTGAAGGAGGAACCATCATGGCTCTAGGTTATACCCTATTAGAAGAAGCGCAAATGGTCCAAGGCAAGTATGTAACCGAAAACCTTGACACCTATCTTATACCAGGGATTCAGGACATTCCAGAGAATATGCATGTCCATGCCATTGAAGAATTATGGGAAGAGGATGCACATGGACCAAGGGGGGTAGGGGAAATTGGAACAGTAGCCCTTGCTCCTGCGATTGCAAGAGCTATTTATAATGCAACCGGTCAGTGGGTAACGAAATTGCCGGTACCTCGAGAACATCTTCTGCAAACATGGGAGATGATGGGATGGTAGAAAAACAGATAATGAATCCAGAACATTCCTATGAACCGCAATTCATCAGCATTTCCCTTATCGTGAACGGGAAGGAACAACACATTCAAGCGGAAGCGACAAAGCGTCTTGTAGACATTTTGAGAGAGGATTTTGCGTTAACAGGGACGAAGATTTCGTGTGAAATTGGCCGCTGCGGTGCATGTTCTGTATTGATGGAGGGGAAGCTGGTAAACGCTTGTTTAGTCCGGGCCTACCAATTAGAGGGAAAAGAAATTCAGACCATTGAAGGGTTAGGTCAACATGGCTTGCACCCAATTCAAGAGGCTTTTCTTAAAGAGGGAGGATTTCAATGCGGCTATTGCACCCCTGGCATGATTATGGCAGTCAAAGCCCTGCTGGATGAGAATCCTTTTCCGAATGATGAGCAAATCCTCGAATCTTTGTCAGGGAACCTATGCCGCTGCACAGGCTATAGCGGCATTATCAGGAGTATTCAGAAACTGATTCCGTCTAATAGAGAGTGACCAGGCACCATGGATGGTGCCTGTGTCACCTTCGTTCTATTCATTCTTTGGACGAAAAAGAATAGAAAAATGGGGTTGTTCACTGTTCTTATCCCTGTTGGGAATGAACGATGACAGATTGATTTGTTGGCCGATTGAGTAACACAATGGATCCTAATACAAGCAGCATCCCTGTTACGGCTAATAAGCTAGGGACTTCTTGATAGAGCAGCAAGCCGAAAATAGTGGCGGCAACAGGTTCGCAGGATGATAGAATCGCCGCACGGCCGGTATCTACATATTTCATTCCCCACGTAAATAAAATGTAAGGGGCCACACTAGCGATAACTGCATGTAAAAATAGAAAGGAACCAAAAGAAATAGGTGATTCTTTCAATGCTAGAGTGATAGGTCCAAAATCAGTGAAAAAACTACCGCCTAAACTCGCAAATAGGAAGCTAAAGACATTAATCGTCAGTGAGTCATACCCTTTATTCATCGCTAAACGGGTAAAAATACTATACAACGCATAACCAAAACTTGCGGCTATTCCCATTAAGATACCTGCGAGAGAAAAAGCAACGGCATTTTCTAGGAGGCCGCTGACCAATATACAGCCGATAACAGCTAATGTAACAGCCGCGAGTTTGATTGGTGTCATTTTTTCTCGAAACAAAACCGCCGAAAGCAGCAAGACAAAGATGGGGGCTGTGCATAGCAAAGTAGCCGCTAAGGAAAGTGTCACCAGACTAATGGTCTGATTGTATAGATAATTAAAGAGCAGCATGCTGACAATTCCAGTTCCAATGAAGTACCAGCAATCCTTTAATTTAATCCTCAGTGCATCTCTCTTAAAAAACAAAATCCCAATTAATGTAATGATAAATGCTCCAAGCATTCGAGTTTCAACAATGGCCATACTGCTTAGACCATACGTTTCCAAATGCCTGACAAAAAGTCCGACAGAACCCCACATACATCCGGCGATAACAATGACGATGGGGGCGATTGTTTTTACCATCTCTTCTTTCCACTCCTTTTTAGTAAAATTTTTGTCACTCCAAAATAAAAATCTGAATAAATTGACTATTCGCGACGAAAAATGAAACTCCTGTTTTTATGAACAATCTAGTTGGGGGTTAAAATGAGAGAAAATCTAAGAAAAACGGCTTTTTCTCATTGAGCAGCCTGAAACGATTTTCCTTTCATACACCTAATCGTGATTCCAAAAAACCGCATGATTACAGGGGTTTACCCGTATAAACAGACAAGCTGATTGGATAATCAACCCATTCTAGTTCTCTTCACGTTCAAGAAAATTCTTAATGGTTTTTTAAGAAATTTCGTTATAGTTCTTTTGGCTGTTTTCAATTATTTTGGAAATAGAGGAGCATTAGGAATGATGTACCTAATTATTTATACTGGGAGGGGAAGAAAAGATGGCAAGAGTAATGCGTCTTGGTCGAGTAGAACTGAAGGTATTAGACTTAGAAAAATCAGTAGAATACTATACAAAGATTATTGGTTTGGAAGAAACGGGCCGCTTAGGAGATAGTGTATATTTAAAGGCTTGGGATGAATATGATCATCATAGCTTAATTCTAACGAAATCCAACACGGCTGGAATTGCCCATTTTGCTTTCAAAGTAGAAACGCTCGATGACTTGGCTTACTATGAAAAGAAAATTGAACAATTTGGCTGTGCAACTTCTCGTATTTCGTATGGAACAAGACTGGCTGAAGGCGAAGCGGTACACTTTATTTTGCCAACAGGCCACCATGGTGAACTTTATCATGAAGTGGAGTTTCTTGGAACGGCTGTCGGAACGTTAAATCCACATCCATGGCCGTTAGGGAAAAAAGGGATTGCCCCGCATCGTTTGGATCATTGCTTATTAACGGGCGATGATTTGAAATCGGTCACAAGATTCTTTATTGAAGCGTTAAATTTCAGACAAAGTGAAAGAATTACTTCTGTTGATGGGGAAGAATTGCTTGGAACGTTCTTATTTACAAGCAATAAAGCCCATGATTTAGCATTTGTCAAAGGACCGGATGCGAAACTTCATCATGCTGCTTTCTATGTCGATTCTCTTCATGAGGTGTTTAAAGCAGCAGATCTTTTATCCATGTATGAAGTTCCGTTTGATGTGACTCCTACACGCCATGGAATTACAAGAGGGGAAACGATTTATTTCTTTGATCCTTCCGGAAATCGCAATGAAGCCTTTGCCAATGGATATATTACCTATGCAGATTTCCCAACGATTACATGGACGGAGGACAAAATCGGACAAGGTATTTTCTATCACCGCAGAGAATTATCAGAGTCCTTTATGAAGGCCTTAACTTAATGAATGGAGGAATCTTATGTATAAAGTGAAATTACATGCACGCGGACAGCTTTTTGAATATTCCTGTTCATCGACCGTGACTCCTTTGCAAGCTGCACGAAATCAGTTTATTCCTATTCCAACAGGCTGCAAGCAGGGAGGCTGTGGAATGTGCAAGATAAAGGTGCTGGAGGGCGAATATAGTCAGGAAGTCATTCGTTCCCACGAGGCTTTGTCAGATGCAGAAGTAGAAAACGGTTATGCATTAGCCTGCTGTATGGTGCCAAAAAGTGATTTGCATATCATAACAGCAGAAGATTATGCGAAAAAAGAAAAAGTAGAAATCTAGAAATAGTTAATGAAGAAAAGAAATAAAAGGCATAACCCGCAGTATAAATGCGTTTTGCCTTTTATTTCTTATAAGTTAGCATTCTATTTTCATCACTTGCTTAGTAACAGCGGCGGTTGCAGCCAGTCTTGCTGAATGGTTTTTTTAAGGTGATTTTTGATGATTTCATTGTTTTTGCTATTTTCCCTTCGATAAATGATGGAAAAGCGCGTATCAAATTGAAAATCTTGAACATGTATGATTGACAGCTGTCCGCTTTCAATTTCTTCTTTCACATCTGGATAACTTAAAACTGCTAATAACCCTTTTCCGCTCATGACCGCATTTTTGATTGTTTCAATATCTCCAATTTCTACGATATTTTTGAGAAAATTTAAACCACTTTGGGCAAACTTGGCTCTTTTCTTTGCATGAGGAGTCATCAGAAATGGCTGATTTTCCAAATCCTTCTTTAACACGTCTGTCTTGCCTGCAAACGGATGTCTTTCTGAACAAATAATTACTAATGGGACAGAAAAAATAATATCATGATCTAATTGATCGGTTTGATAAACTTGTGTAATCATGCGGGTCGAAACTAAACCAAATTGCAAAGATTCTTTTTCAACAAGTTTACAGGTATCAAAAGACGGAGAGGGATTTAAGTTTAATTGTAATGAAGTAAAAGGATCATATCTCCGTTTTAATGCTTCGCTCAGTAAATTAAATAATACAGGTGTCACGCCAATGGATACGGATTGAGAAGGCTGCTCTAATTGGGTAAGCTTATTCTTTACTTCTTTATCCATTTTTTCAATTTCTAAGGCATACTTATATATTTCCAAACCAGAAGGTGTCAGCTTAATATTTCTCCCAGAACGTTCAGTTAATTTCACTCCAAAATGACGTTCAATTTCTCGAAGATGCCCGCTGATTGCTGCAGGACTTGTCAGCAACTCTTTTGCCGTTTGTGAAATACTCTCTAATTGCACGACTTTACAAAAAATAGATAAGTTGTAAAAATTCATTCTATCACCTCTAAAATTTTATATGAAAATATAGAATATTTAGATAATTACTAAAGATGAGTATTCGACAAATATACGTTTTGTCCTTCAAAATAATAAAAAATCAGCTCATAAATAGTAAAATTTCTAAACCATCTTGAATAATTACCGTTCATCCTGTCGGGAAAGGGTAGTGGGTAAACAGAGATATTTCCAATAAAATCCACTATTCTTCAAAAAAAACGCTCTATTATTAAGAATTTTCTTAAAGATATGTTAAGAAAATTCGGTATAGTAGATGAAAGCGTTTTGTTTTATGATTTTTATAGAAGTTAATTACCTGTAAATTTAGAATATTACGAAATCTAATTATTCATATAAATGGAAATGAGTGATGTCTAAATGATGCGGGTTATTGTCGCGAAAGTGAGCTTCTTCAAAAAAATAAAAGATAAGGGAGCGAATGAAACATGGCAGAAAATCAATTGACAGAACAAAAGCTGAAGTATTCCAAGTATGTTGCTGAGATCGGCTGGGGGCCGGAATCAAGAAACTTAACGAGGGAAGAAGTAGTAGAAAAGCGAATTACCCCTCCGATTATTGGGGATGGTTTTAATTTACCTACAGCGACACATCATATTGAGTCATGGATTATTCCTGAGCCAAAGGCTTTTAGTGCGATGAGTCCTAAGGGAGGAATCCATAAGCACTTAGACTGCAGACCGCCTGGAATGTTTGCTGAAGATGATGAAACGTCTATGCTAGATAATTCACCACATTATCATACGTATGACGAAGTGTATCTTTTTACCGGAACAAATCCATACGACAACCTGGATTTAGGCGGTGAAGTGGAGCTTTGGCTGGGACTTGGTGATCAAGCTGAAAAATTTACGTTTACGAAACCGACAATGGTTCATGTACCGGCAGGACTTGTTCACGGACCATTAGTTTTTCGTAAGGTAAACGATTCAGCCCGCCCGATTAGCTGGGTCGTATTCTATGATTCTCCAGTGCTTAGCAATGTCCACGTTCGCATGTTACCTCCAGGTTTTAAACAACTGGGTGAAGAAGAGTGAAGGACTAGTCAATACGGATTGACAAAAGATTTGTAGGAGAATAAAAAGATAATTCATTCTCCTACAGCCTTAATTATGAAAGGAAAGGTGGTAAAAATGAAAAACTATAAAATGGAACTCGATAATCCAAATCTTGAGAATCCAGCTTTAGAATTTGAAGAGCTGCGCGGGAAATGTCCCGTTTCTCATACAGCTGGATTTGGCGGAGGCTGGAACATTATCGGACATGAGGATATTGTCAAAACCGCCCTTGATCCAAATACCTTTTCTAACGCAGGTGCAATCAGATATCCGCATTTGCCGCGGTTCCCTTTTGAAGCCGATCCGCCTCTTCATACACCATACCGTAAAGTGATGCAGGAGTTTTTTACGGAAAAGAAAATGAAAGATTTTGCGGATAAGCTGAGGCCGATTGCTATCGAGTTGTTAGAACCTGTTATTAACAGGGGGTATGGCGATATCGCAAAAGAAGTCAATTATCCATTACCGGTCCGCGGCATTATGGCTTTTCTCAATCTGCCAGATCAGGATTGGCCGCGTATTATGCATTGGGCTGAAGAGCTTTATTATCGTGCGGCAGAAGGAGACCTTGTAGCAAGAAAGGCTGCAGCAGATGAACTGGAAGTTTACTGTCGAGCGGCAGTCGCAGAAAGAAAAGAAAATATGCTTGATCCAAAAGAAGATTTGCTTAGTAAAATGCTACATAACAGCTCAGAAAGTGACGACGCTACCGTTACTGAGAACTTAGTTGTGGGCACCCTGCATTTATTGCTGACAGCTGGTCATGAATCGACAACAAGTTCTTTAGGAATCATTATCAACTATCTAGCTACCCATCCAGAAGACCGTAAAAGGTTGCAAGAAGACCCGGCCTTGATTCCAAATGCAATTGAAGAAATCTTGCGTTATGAATCACCTGTACAATTTCACCCCAGAACCGTGACAAAAGATACTGAGATACAGGGACAAGAGATTAAAGCAGGGGAAAAGGTATTTTTACAATGGGGAGCAGGAAATCGCGACGAAGAAGTATTTCCGAATGCTGATCAATGTATCATCGATCGAAATACGAAGAAAAGTCTTGTTTTTGGAGCAGGAATCCATAAATGTATTGGAGCCCCTGTTGCTAGGACACAACTCCGGGTGGTCATTGAGGAGCTGTTAAGCCGAACGGATTCTTTCCGTTTAAATGGCGAGATTCATAGAATCGGCTTTACCCGTTATGGAGTAAGTTCCTTACCGATTCTTATTGAAAAATAGGAAGTAGGCTGGAAGAATGTAAGAGTTTACGAGAATTTCATATTATTAGGGGGTATATAAAAAGATGAAAAAGCGTTTCTTTGTCACGGTTGTATTCTTATTGACTTTCTCATTACTAGCAGCCTGTTCTTCCTCATCCTCATCCACAAGTGAAGATGGAGGCAGCAGTAAAAAATATAATTGGACTCTTACTTCAAGCTTTCCAGCAGGTCACAACATGAATGATGTGCTTCACAATATAAAAGATGAGTTGGATAAGCGGACAGACGGTGCTATTAATGTGACGATTCATGAAGACACATTGGGTAAACCGCCTGAAGCATGGGATATGACAAAAGATAATACGGTTCAAATCACGTACACGGCTGAAGGCTATAATACTTCTCGTATGCCGGTGACAAATATGATAGCGCTTCCTTTCGAGGTGACAGATACAGCAACAACATTAAAGGTACTTCAAAAGTGGGAAAAAGAAGGGCATCTGGCAGAATTGACAGATAACTTTAAAGTGCTTGGATATGTACCGATTTCAGCGAGCCATCTTTTCCTTCGTGATAAAAAGGTTGAAAAAATGGAGGATTTAAAAGGGTTGAAGATAAGAGCCGTATCTTCCACACAGGCAGAAACGCTTTCAGCATTAGGAGCATCAGGCGTAACGATTTCAGGCTCTGAAGTGTATATGAGTCTTGACCGTGGTGTAATCGATGGAACGTTGACAGGTATTGATAATATTCATGACCGAAAATTATTTGAAACAGCTGATTATGCACTTAAGATGCCATTATATGAAGCGACGTTTACTTTATTAATGAATAAAGAAACATGGGATTCGCTATCACCTGAATTACAAAAAACCGTACAAGAAACAATAGATGAAGTAACTGCCGAGGAGCATAAACGGGTAGATGCGATGGATCAAGAATTATGGGATAAGCTTGAGAAAGATGGCTTAATGGAAGTTTATACTTTATCAGAAGAAGAACAAAAAAGATGGCAAGAGACTACAAAGCATGTAGCGGAGAAGTATGCAGAAGAAATTGAAAAACAAGGTTACCCAGGTAAAGCAGCATTAGAGTCTATGAGAGAAGTTACTGGTAACTAAGTGGGAAAAAGGACTAAAAAAAGAAGTTGGAGGTAAATGGATGAAGTCAACGATTATTCCTGATAAAGATCGTTCTGTTGAGCCGGCAAATTTATCCTCTAGTCCTAACAAAACGAATATGATTGACCAATTGACTCGCTACTGGAGTTATTTAGGAATGGCAGTCCTTATGGGGATGGTACTGCTTGTTACCGTTGATGTTGGCGGTCGCTATCTTTTCAATACACCGATTGATGGTTCAACGGATATCATCGAAATCATGATGATACTCATGGTATATAGCAGTTTTGCCTATGGTGCGACGGAAAACAAACATGTACGGATTGATTTCCTCTACAATCGATTTTCACCAGTTCTAAAGGGCTATGTGGATATTCTCACCTCCATTCTTAGTATTTTGATTGTGGTGTTGATTTCGTGGAAATTGGGAGAGAGAGCAGTCAATATCATCAATAATCCTCCAGGACCAACAACTAGCTATTATGGCTGGGAACTGATGCCATTTATTGCCTTTGCTGCTTTTGGAAGTGCTTTATTAGCGATACAGCTTTGTACATGGTTATATGCTTCAGTTAAACTGGCATTTGGAAAAGGTACCAACTTTCAAGGCAGCCTAAATGAAAGTGAAGCCGTTCCATCACCTCAAGAATGAACAATGAAATAATCTTCCAAACACAGATACATGTGAACATGTATCTGTGATAAAAACTAAATGGTGGTGAGAATGATGGATCCAGCAATTATTGGGATCATAGGATTCTTTGTCATGTTTGCTCTATTGTTTCTAGGAATGCCGTTAGGGCTTGGAATGGCATTGGTAGGATTTGGCGGCTTTGCGCTTATCTCCGGCGTGGATGGAGCACTGAACCAGTTAGGAAGGGTTCCTTATTCAACGGTTGCAAGCTACACCTTTAGTGTTCTGCCATTGTTTGTACTAATGGGAGAATGGCTGTCGCATTCCGGCATGATGACCAAATCGTTCGGCGCCGTCCAGAAAACAATCGGCCGGCTGCCTGGAGGGCTTGCGATGGGTTCTGTTGCGACTTGTACCCTTTTCGCTGCTTGTACCGGTTCAAGCTTAGCTACATCACTAACCATGACAAGAGTGTCTTTGCCGTCCATGAGGCAATATAAATACGATGATAAATTGTCATTAGGCGCGATTGCTGCTGGAGGAACATTAGGCATTCTGCTCCCTCCGAGTACACCGATGATTGTGTATTCCATTATGACAGGTGCTTCCATTGGTTCTTTGTTTATCGGTGGAATCATTCCAGGATTAATGTTGTCAGGGATGTTTATGCTTGGTATCTATGTTCTTTGTAAGTGGAAGCCGGAACTCGGACCCGCTGCAGAGAAAGCTAGTTTTAGTGAAATTCTAGCATCCTCTAAGTCTCTATGGATGCCATGCCTTTTAGTCTTTGTCGTATTAGGTGGAATTTGGGGCGGTGTCTTTTCTTCATCAGAAGCAGGGGGAATTGGTGCTTTCTTCGCCTTAGTCACACTTGTATTGTTAAAAGGATTTGATATCCGTGCGATTTTAGAAGGATTAAAGGACACGGTCCTAACAACAGCCATGATCTTACTGATTGTTATGGGGGCCATGATTTTTGGAGAATTTATGACCATTAGTGGTGTAACAGGTTTACTGGCGAACTTTTTCACAAGTCTTCCTTTTGGAAGTACAGGGATCCTCATTATGATTCTATTAATGTATATCGTTTTAGGGTGTGTTTTGGATTCATTGGCAATGATGCTACTAACGCTTCCGCTTGTCTTTCCGGTCATTGAAACGATTGGAGTAGATCCTGTCCTATTTGGAATTTTACTTGTTATTACCATTGAAATGAGCTATATCACACCACCGCTTGGAATGGTTGTGTTCGCCTTAGCCGGAGCTGTTAAGGATGTACCGATGTCAAAAATCTTCCGAGGTTCGATGCCATTCTTTGTAATCATGGTGATTTTCCTTGGACTCTTGGTGGCTATACCAGATATCGTCCTATGGCTGCCGGAAACGATGAAAAGTTAGCATAGCATAACTAGAACAGTAGATTTATTTCAACTTTATATTTCTGAATATTCTGTAAAAATAACTGGGTAAACGAAGGGAGAAATTCATAATGAAACAAAGCCAACAATTTGATGTAGTAGTAATTGGTGCAGGGATTGCCGCATCTGCTTCAGCGATCACAGCGGTAGAAAAAGGGGCAAGAGTCCTGATGATCGAGAAAGCACCGAAAAGTGAAGCAGGCGGTAATGGACGTTATACAGGGGGAGGCTTCCGAATTGTCCATAAAGGAAATGCTGAGCTATATAACTATATGACAGGGATTCCTGAAAGTCAGCGTCAATTAATTGATGTGAACGAGTACACAGAGGACGAATTTTATTCCGATATCATGCGTGTAACAAACGGGATGGCTGATGTAGGATTAACCGAAATGATTGTTAAGGAATCCAATAATGCCTTTAAATGGGTAGATTCCTTAAACATTGGCTGGGACGTTAACTATGAAATGGCAACAAGAGTGGGCGAACGAATGATTTTTACCCAAGGAGCGATTCCTTTAAATGTAAAGGGCGGCGGAGAAGGTTTTGTTGATTCGATGATTGAAATAGCTATCAAAAAAGGGGTAGAGGTCCGCTTTGAAACGAGTGCAACCAAGCTTTTAGTTGATGAGGATGGAGCGGTTTGCGGTGTCAGAACGAAGAGTAAGGGTGAAGGTCAAGATATTTACGCTAGCTCAGTGATTATCGCTGCCGGAGGTTTCTCTGCCAATGCAGAAATGCGTGCTAAATATTTAGGCAAAGGCTGGGATTTAGTGAAGGTTCGCGGTTCTAAGCATAATACCGGTGAAGTGATTAAAATGGCGTTAGATGTAGGAGCTCAACCGACAGGAGAATGGAGCGGCTCCCATTGTACACAAATTGACCTGAGTGCTGAAGATGTTGGCGGCGGTTTAAGTACAGACCGTAAGTCTTATACGTTTGGCATTTTAGTTAATACGAATGGACAACGCTTCTTTGATGAAGGCGAAGATTTCCACGGCTATACGTATGCCAAATTAGGAAGAATTACGCGTGATCAGCCGAATGGAATTGCTTTTCAAGTGTTTGATTCAAAAGTATTTGACTTACTTATGAGTGATTATTCCCACCAAACACCAGTAGAGGCGAATACGATTGAAGAACTAGCAGAAAAACTGGATATTCCTGTTGAAACATTCAAAAAGACCGTAGAAGAATATAATGCAGCTGTCCAAGATGGTGAGTTTAATCAAGCGAAACGTGATGGCAAGCACACAGAGGGTCTTGCGATTAATAAATCCAACTGGGCACAGAAAATTGATCAAGCTCCGTTCAGAGCTTACCCTGTAACCTCTGGAATTACCTTCACATTTGGCGGCGTGAAAGTGAACAAGAACGGCCAAGTGCTTGATGTAACCGATCAGCCAATCAAAGGACTGTATGCTAATGGTGAACTAGTTGGCGGCTTCTATATTGGAAACTATCCAGGCGGATCTGGAATTGTAAGAAATTTAGTATTAGGACGCAAGGCTGGGAAACATGCTGCTGCGTTAGCTGATGATATGGTGAAAACAAACTAATACAGTGTAGAAGGAGTGATAGAATGCGTGTTGTAGTGTGCTGCAAAGCCGTTCCCACCTGGGTAGATAATCTAGAATACGATGAATCTAACAAGAAAATTAACTATGACGGCAGTGCGTTAGTGATGAATGAATCCGATGAAGCAGCTTTCGAAGAGGCTTTGTTTCTAAAAAAAGAATATGGTGCAGAGGTGATTGTGTTAACCGTTGGCGGTTTAACCTCACAAGAAATGTTGTATCAATCCTTGGCAAAGGGGGCTGACCGAGTCATTCGGGTCAGCTCTGAACAAAGTGATGATGCTGCGGAGATTTTAGCAAAAGCGATTGGGCAGCTACAATGTGACCTTGTCCTTACGGGTGTCGAATCAAGTGATAGTATGACAGCTAAGACAGCGATGTTATTGGCTGAAGAATTACAGCTCCCGCATGCTTTTGTCGTCACAAACATCGAATATGATGAGGATCAACAAATCATGAAGGCAACGTCTGAGCTTGGGCAAGGTCAATATGAAGTGCTTGGTTTACCATTACCTTCATTAATATCTGTTCAATCGACGACAAGGCCGATTAGCCAAGCATCTGTCATGAAAGTTCTGCAGGCTCGAAAGAAGAAAGTGGAATCTGTGACACTTGAGAGCCTGGGGTTGAATGAAGACAAGAATTCTAATGCGTATCGCATTGTCGATTTATTCGATCCGCCAGTAAATAATTCATGTGAAATGATTGAAGGAAACCTTGAAGAAATCTCAACAGTCTTAATGAGGAGGATTGCTGATGCAGCCAGATAAGGAAAATAAAAATATCTTCATTTTAGCAGAAGCAAAAAATGGTGAACTGGATACATTAGCCCTGCAGATGGCAAGCCGCGCAAGACAGCTTGCCGACGAGTGGGGGTGTGAGCTAAATGCACTGATCCTAGGACATGACCTTGATGCTCCTGTCCAACAATTATCGGATAAAGGTTTTAATAGTATCTATGTGGTGGATCATGAAGACTTTGAGCCTTACCACCCTGAAATCTATGTGAATACGGTTACCGAGTTCATGAAAGAGCAAAAACCTTCCTTATTATTAGTCGGCTATACGTATTTAGGGATGGAATTAGGACCAATTTTATCGAAACGATTAGGAACAAACTTACTCAGCAATTGTGTCGATATCACTCAGGAAAATGACCGTCTGTTTGTGACAAGACCGATGTTTAACGGTGATGTATTTTCCAAAATCGAGGTAAATGAATTACCGCTGATTGCAAGTGTACAGAAAAACTACTTACCTGTCATTGAAGGAAGTTTTCTGCCTGCGAAAGTCATTGCCGTTCAACCGAACCAACAGGCACATGATGTTCGAGCCAAAATTTTATCCATACTTAGTCCTACGATTGAAGGAATTGATATCACAAAAGCAGATATCCTCGTGTCTGTCGGCAGGGGAATTGGAACAAAGGAAAATATTGAGTTGGCAAGACAATTGGCGGAAAAGCTGAATGGAACCGTGAGCGGCTCCCGTCCAATTACAGATATGGGGTGGCTGCCGCATGAATGCCATGTGGGAATTTCAGGCCGGATTGTCCGTCCGAAAATCTATATTGCGTTAGGCATTTCAGGAGCTTCCCAGCATGTGGCCGGGATGATTGATTCACAATATATCATTGCCATTAATAATGATCCGAATGCTCCTATCTTCAGGGTAGCAGATTGCGGAATCGTCGGCGACATTATGGAAGTGGTTCCGGCCCTTTTAGAAACTGTCCCACAAGCCTAGAAAATACAAAGTGGAAAATTGGAGGAGAAATTATGTCAAAGAAACCGATTACTGTCCTTGGTGTTGGAGATGTCATTATTGACCGGGAAGAACCGGAAACAATCTTTCAGCATGTAGCGGAAGTGCTGCGCTCAGGAGATATCACGTTTGCCAATTGTGATCAAACGTATTCCGATATTGGTTATGCGATTCGCGGCAGCGCCACTTATTCAGCCAGCAGAAATATTCCAGCTTTGCTTTACGGAGGTTTTGATGTCCTCTCATTAGCGAATAATCACACATTAGATTGGGGCAGAGAAAATTTAATTGACACGATGGAGAAATTTGATGAGGTTAACCTGCCATATTGCGGTGTGGGTAGAAATATTGAGGAAGCGAGAAAACCAGTCATTATCGATCGAGATGGAACAAAGGTTGGCTTTTTAGCTTACTCTTGCGTTCATCCGAAAGGCTTTGAAGCCAATGCGAAACAAGCAGGTCTTGCTCCTGTACGCATTTGGACGATTTATGATCAGGTTGACTATCAGCCAGGAACACCGCCAAAGATTGTATCCATGGCCTATAAAGAAGATTTAGAGGCCATGGTGGAAGATATCAAGAAATTAAAGCAGGAAGTGGATGTTGTCGTTGTGTCCTATCACTGGGGCCAGCATATGATTCCGGCAGTTATTCCAATGTATTGCCATGAAGTCGGTTATGCGGCGATTGATGCAGGAGCGGATTTAATTCTTGGCACTCATACTCATATTGCTAAAGGAATTGAAATGTATAAAGGGAAAGCCATTTTCTATTCTACAGGGAATTTTGCCGCAGAGATTGGACCTGGTACGGCTGATGGGCCAGGAGGACCGCCATCAGGATTATTAGAGAGATATAATGTGACTGCTGATCCGGAGATGCCAAAGGGCTATGTGGCTCGTGAGTCAAGAAACACGATGATTGCCAAAGCTTATATTGAGGATGGAGAAATTAAAAAGGTCACTTATATTCCGTGCTATATCAACAATAATTGTGAACCGGAAATTGTGGTAAAAGATGATCAGTTAGCTCAGGGAGTGTTTAACTATATAGAAGATATTTCAAAGAGTGAAAACCTTTCTGTCAAGTTTAGCTGGGACGGAGACGAAGTATTAATCCAACCAGGAGAGTAGTTTACTAGACTGTTAGTTTGCTTATCTATGATTGATAAAAGCTTATGCTACACACTCGCTAAGATGTCAGGTTTTATAAAGTATCATAATGGATTGGTACTCCCCTGGCATCTTACCGGAGAGGTGTAAAAAATACATATATTCAATGGAGGTATCTTATGAACGGTTTTAAGATTGCAGTGACAGGTGATTCCATTATCAACCGCCGGATATCGGTTCAGCAAGATCCAGGATTTCTATCGTTAGTCAATGTACTTAGAAATGCAGATGTATCCTATACTCATTTTGAGTCTAATATTCATGATTATGACGGCCCTGAAGTCTATCCTGCCGCTGAGGCCGGCTGGACGTGGATGCGCTCCCCTCGTTTTGTAGCTGATGAATTGAAATGGGCTGGGTTTGATATGGTTTCACATGCATCGAACCATTGCTTAGATTATTCCTACGGAGGTTTATTCTCTACATGGAAAGCTCTTGATGAAGCCGGTCTCGTACACGCGGGCACAGGCAGAAATTTGGGAGAAGCCAGGGAACCGAAATATTTGGAAACACCAAAAGGAAGAGTCGCACTTATATCCATGAGTTCTACTTTCACCGGCTGGGCAAGAGCAGGAGAAACAAGGCAGGATGTGAAGGGCAGACCGGGACTAAATCCGCTTCGCTATTACTACAGTGCAGACCGTACAATTATTGAAACGGTGAAAGATCTTGCCTATAAGATGGGCTGGGGAATTGCAAATAATGGGAAGGAATGGTATTTCAATCCGCCTGGTTTGATGATGGCGATTCAACGATTTGTCGAAAGAGATGAACCAGGGATTACAACCGTAGTGGATGAGGATGATGCAGCAGGGAATCTAAAAGCGATTAAAGAGGCTGCAAGACAGGCAGATCATGTGATTGTCGCCCTGCATAGTCATGAAATGCATCCGGAAAAAGGCTTAAATGTACCGGCAGAATTTGTCCAATCCTTTGCTAAGTCTTGTATTGATGCAGGTGCAAGTGTCTTTGTCGGACAGGGCAGCCATGCGCCACTAAGAGGAATTGAAATCTATAACGGCAAACCAATCTTTTATGATCCAGGTGATTTCTTTGCCATGAGCAGCACGGTTACAAGACTGCCGGCTGACTTCTTTGCCAGACCAGGTTATAAACCAGAGTTAAAAAACGGTCATGCGACGACGGCAGACGGTTTTGATGCCCGTGATGCCTTACCAAAACCATTAAACCCACCTGGCGGACATTTTGCTGTGAAAGTATTCGGCTCTATCATCCCTGTGTGTACGTTTAATGAGACAGGAGAATTTACTGAACTAGTCCTTTATCCAGTAACAATGGATCATAAACCACGCTCCACCGGCGGCATCCCAAGGCTTGCTGAAGGTGAATTAGGAGAACAGATTATTGAATATCTAGGAGAGTTGTCAGCACCATTTGGAACGCATGTTGAATACTCAGATGGTAAAGGGATTATTCGATTAAAACATCCAGTTAAATAATAATTGTCGATCCAAAATCTCACGGATTCTTGGATCGACTGAATAACTAGATTAGTAGATTTTAAATGTTTGGGGTTTTTCTTATGAGCGATATTTTGGTCAATGTTCTTTTTCTGCTCGTTATGCTCTTTTTGACACAGCTTCTTCTGGACGTTTACAAAAAAGAATTGACAACAAAGGATATCAAAGTATTTGTGTTCCTATCAGGACTGGTTTCCTTTATCTTTTTCGTCTTTTTTCCATTCGCCAGTAATGAGGGCATGAATTATGATATCCGTGTTGTACCGTTTATTGTCGCTAGTCTTTATGGGGGACCCTTAGCCAGTTTTTGCTTATATATTTGCGGATTTTTTGTCCGGTTAGCTTTAGGGATGCATGAACATTCTGGAATGACAGTACTTATCTATGCATTAATCCCGTTACTAACTATCTTTTTTCACCAACCTTTTTTAAAAGCAAATAGGAATCATAAACTATGGATCTCGATTGGCATTTTATTCATTCATATGTGTTTCAGTGTCATTATCAATAATTTCGTTTTTCACTTATCTGCTCCTTTCAACATTATTTTAATGGGGGCTTTCATTAAATTAATGTGTACGGTCTTGACAGTTTGGACGTACGAAAAAATCATTTTAAATCATCAACTAAAAAATGAGTTGCTTGAAATGGAAAAGATGGAAATGGTCAGTCATTTAAGCGCATCTGTCGCACATGAAATTAGAAATGGTTTAACAGGTGCGAAAGGATTTATCCAGCTGTTAATAGAGGATGAAAAAGATCCGAAGAAACAGAAATATATGGATATTGCGTTGAATGAACTGGAGAGGTCCGATTCAATTATTCGCGATTTTCTTACCTTCGCCAAACCAGCACCAGAAAAGATTGAAAACATTAACGTAGAACAATTGCTGGCTGAAGTAATTGATATTCTAAATCCTCTTACCCATATGAATTCAATTGAAGTGAAAAAGAATCTTCTTCCGTTTTCCATTATAGGAGAAAGAAGAGTGGTGCAGCAGGCTCTCTTAAATATGATGAAAAATGCGGTTGAAGCGATGCCAAATGGGGGAGAATTAACCATTTCGATGAAGCAGCATAAAAACCACTATGAAATTGTGATACAAGATACGGGGTTGGGGATGGACGAGGTACAAATCAAGCGTTTAGGTAAACCCTATTTTACAACCAAAGGTCAGAAAGGAACCGGGTTGGGGTTAATGGTGGCTTATCGAGTCATCCAGCAATTAAATGGACAAATCAAAGTGAACAGTGAAAAAGGGAAGGGAACAAGGTTTCATATTTATCTGCCATGTACAGCAGAAAACAATGAAACGATGACAGTTGACCAAAAAGCACAGTCTGGAAAAACCCATATTCATACGTAATAAGATGAACATACATAGGGGGACATTTCGTACCCTATATAAATTAGAAAATGTATATTTAGTTTTAAATATTTGATAGAAGGGGTGGTTTGTTTGATGAAAAAGAAATCCATTTTAGTATTCACCCTCCTTATGTTTCTCTTAATCTTAACAGCATGTGGCAATGAACAAAGCAGTGGAAATAATCATTCCGAAAAGGGGGAGGAACGAAAAATAAAAATTGGACATCTCGCCCCTGAAAATAATGTTTGGCACCAAAGCCTCTTAAAGTTTGACGAGGAATTGAAAGCTCGTTCTGATGGAAAGATCAGTCTTGATATTTATCCGAATGCTACATTAGGGAATGAAGCAGATATGTTTCAACAAGTACAGGCAGGATCACTTGATATGATGATTGTCACAGCTGCGGAAATGGCCAATTATTCCGATTCATTTTCAGCTTGGTTTATGCCTTTTATTTTAAAGGACCATGAAGATTCCTACAAAATGGCAGCAACAGATGAAGCTTTAGGATTATTTGATAAGGTAAAGGGTGTAGAAGGATTAGGCTATTATTTCGCTGGAATGCGCCATGTTTTAACGAAGGGTGATCCTATTACAGACATTGATGATTTTAAAGGTGCGTCGATTCGAGTGACTCCAAGCCCGGCCATCGTAGATTTCTGGGAAAAAATAGGGGCAGGACCAACACCGGTTCCACTGCCTGAATTATATAGTGCCTTTCAAACAAATGTTGTCGATGTCATCGATATTGATTTAGATGCTACGATAGGAAATGCTTATTACGAGGTTGGGGACCAATTAACGACGATGAATCATATGGTGTGGGCAAGTGGTGTAGTGATAAACGAAGCTCTGTGGGCAGACTTCTCTGAGGAGGAGCAAAAGATGATAAAAGAAGCGCTGCAGGTTTCCATCGATTTTAACAAAGAGAATAATATAGAGCGAGAAGAGTCCAATCTCAAAGCGTTTAAAGAACAAGGTGGAAAAGTGACGGAGCTTTCCAATATAGAGCCGTTCATGAAGGTAGCAGAGGAAATTCATGAAAAATATGGTAGTCAAGACGAGTCCATTCAGAAATTTATCGAAAAAGCAAAAGAGATAGCTAAATAGGCAGGGAAAATCTTCAGAAGGGAAGAGATTAATATATGAATCAAGAAATGGATAATAAAAGTTTGTTAGCTTCCAACGAGAATGGAGATCTATCGATACGAGTTGAGGCTGACACACATTGGATTGATCATATATTAAACCGCTTAACAAAGGGTATAGAGCTACTTGCCATGATTAGTGTTGGGTTGATGTGTGTAAGTCTAATCTTCGGAGTTGTTTTTCGGAAAATTTTGAAAAGCCCTCTTGTTGGTACAGATGAAGTAGCGATGTTTTTCATGCTCTGGATTACATTTTTGGGTGCTTGTATTGCTTTAAGTAAAAGGGATATGGTTGCTGTTACGTTTATAGTAGAAAAGCTCCCATCTACATTACAAACAAAAATGAAGATTCTTTGTCAAATCTTGATTTTTGGAATTTCAGCATTACTTTTCTATTATGGCTATCAATGGGTTATGACAACGGCTCTAATTAATGCCACAACAGCAGCCTTGAAAATACCGATGTGGATTCCTAATCTGATATTTCCGCTTTCTATGTTAATTATGGTCATCTACAGTATTGCTAATATTCGCTATTATCTGAAGCAAAGCTAATACCATAATGTAAAGGAATGAAATAACTATGTTAATTGCGGGGATTGTGTTTCTGGTACTCCTTCTCATTGGCTTACCGATTGCCTATGTATTAGGGGCAACAACTATCGTCTATATGCTGATATCTGAAAATCTAAATATGCTAGTTTCCATCCCCCAAAAGATGTCGACAAGCGTTCAAAATTATGGGCTACTAGCTATTCCGTTGTTTGTTCTAGCGGGAGAATTAATGAATCGCGGTGGAATTACATCTAGATTAATTGGATTGTCGCAGGTTCTGGTTGGACATTTTCGCGGAGGCTTAGCTTATGTAAATGTAGTGACAAATATGTTTTTAGCCTCCATTATTGGCTCAGCGAATGCTCAGACAGCGATGATGAGTAAGGTCATTGTTCCAGAAATGGAGAAACAAGGCTATAAGAAGGAATTCAGTTCGGCCCTGACTGCTTCGGCATCATTAATAGGGCCAACGATTCCTCCTAGCATACCATTCATCTTATATGGCGTAATAGCAGAGGTTTCAATCTCCAGTATGTTTATTGGGGGAGTGATTCCAGGAATCCTATTGGGGCTCGGATTTATTCTATTAATCTTTCTTTTTTCAATAAAAGAAAAGTATCCAAAACAAACGAAAGCCACCGTTAAAGAAATGATGAAATCAGTTTTAGTTGCATTACCTAGTATCTCTATTCCTTTACTAATTGTTTTGGGGATTATATCTGGTTTTTTCACGGCAACTGAATCGGCAGCCATTGCTAGTTTATTAGCTTTTCTAGTTGGTTTCTTTTTCTATCGCGAATTAAAACTAAAGGATATTCCTGCCATGCTTGTGAATACGGCGGTCATATCATCTATTGTTACGTTTATTGTTGCGATGGCGACGATGTTTGGCTGGCTTGTATCGTTTGAGAAAATTCCACAGACGATTGCATCCTTTTTGGTTACTATTACGGAAAGTCAATTCGGGTTCCTATTCATCTGCCTTATCTTGTTTTTGCTCATAGGCATGATTATGGAAGGGGCAGCAGCGATGATCATTCTTGTTCCGGTCATGTTGCCAGTTGCTGTCCAATATGGAATTGATCCCGTTCATTTTGGAATCATGATATGTCTGAATTTAACCCTAGGATTAATTACTCCTCCGGTTGGAACGGTTTTATTTATCACATCATCGATTACAAAGATTTCATTTGAAAAACTTTCTAAGGTGATTATGCCATTTTTCGCTGTTGGGGTTGTGGTTCTCCTGATTGTAACCTATATTCCGGCAGTCACAACTTGGTTGCCTTCTTTAATTAAGTAATCCCTATCCTGTCTGCATTATACCAATATCATTTGAAGCAGCTTAATAAGTGAATAGTATTCATCATATTAGAAAAATAAAAGGAGGTATCTCACATTGCTAAAGGTATCCGTTGGAAAAATAAACAATGTGTTGGGCCATCAGGAAATTGAAAGTACAGAATATTTCGAAGTATATGACCCGGGAAATAAAACAGATGTGGTAGCAAGTGTGGCCAGAGGGACAAAGGAAACAGCTAATCAAGCAGTAGAAACGGCCCACCAAGCTTATCTGAAATGGAGGTCTGTACCAGTAAAGGAACGGGTTCAATTGGTCAAACAGGCCGCAGTGGTATTGGAAGAATCAACCGAATCCTTAAGACCTTTACTGATAAGGGAAAATGGCGGGACGGTTAAGGAATCCACTGCAGATTTTATCAGAGGGGCTAGCATGATTCACAATATGGCGGATCGCGCTGAAGCATTCCTCGAACCATCAAGTTTTGAAAATACAGTGAGCTGGATGAGCGTTGAAAAGAATCCGATTGGGGTTGTTGGTTTAATCGTTCCATGGAATTCTCCAATCATATTGACTATGTCGAAATTAGCTCCTGCCATACTTGCCGGAAATACAGTCATTGTCAAGCCTTCACGTGAGGCTCCAGTTGCCTTGACATTAGCTTTAAAAGAAATGGCGAAAGTCCTTCCACATGGTGTCATCAATGTGGTGAATGGACGGTCCGATGTCACGATTACATTAACCGAACATCCTTTAGTAGGTAAAATTTCTTTTACCGGTGGAACGCAAACAGGCAGCTCAATCATGGCTAGTTCAGCATCAACGGTTAAAAGGGTTAGTTTAGAACTTGGGGGAAATGACCCAGCTATCATTTTGGATGATGCAGATATAAATAAAATCATGCCTAGGCTTTGTAAAGGAATTTTCACCAGAGCAGGTCAAATCTGCTTTGCAGTCAAGCGAGTTTACGTGCCAAACCATATGTTAAATGCCGTATATGAGGCAATGTCTGATATCGTGAATGACTATCAAGTCGGTCATGGATTGGACGAAAGAACGACATTTGGACCGTTAATTAATCAGAAGCAATATGATTATGTTCAAGGGTTAGCGGAAAAAGCCAAGCAATCGGGTGCTGTAGTCAGACAGTTAGGGAAAAAAGTCGACCCAGAGCAATGGCAAAATGGCTATTATATGCTGCCATCCATTGTTAAGGATATTAATCCCCGTCACGAGTTGGTTGTCAGCGAGCAGTTTGGACCGGTTATTCCTCTCATCTCGTACAATTCAATCGAAGAAGCGATTGAAATGGCGAATGGAACTGAGTTTGGGTTGTGTTCTTCCGTATGGTCAGAGGACGTAGAGCGCGCCTTAGCCGTAGCTCGGAGAATAGAAGCAGGCGGTACCTTCATCAACAGTCATAATGTGGATTCACTTTCACTTGATATGCCTTTTGGCGGTGTCAAACAAAGCGGATTAGGGAGAGAAAGAACAGAGATTGGTTTCTCTGAATACATCGAGTATCAAGCCATTCGTATGTTGAAAGAAAGCTAAATTCATATAAAAGGGTGTGTAGTTAAATTGAATAAAACTGTAAATAAAGATCATTTATCAAATATTAAAGATTTATTGCAAACAGGAAAGCTCCCGCAATGGATTATGACCGATCCTGAAATCCATCAATTAGAAATTGAAAAAATCTTTAGCAAGAAATGGTATTTTATCGCTCATGAATCAGAAATTCCAAATAAAGGAGATTATGTATCACGATGGATTGTGCATGATCCCGTTCTGTTAATTCGCAATGGTGAGGGTGACATAAACGCCTTTATCAATTCCTGCACACATCGTGGTGTTCACCTATGTACAGCGGATTTAGGCAATAAGAAAACCTTCACCTGCCCGTATCATGGCTGGACGTATAACATTGAAGGCGAATTGGTCGGAATCCTTGCTGGAAATAAATTATATGGTGAAGAAATGGATAAAAAAGAGTGGGGGCTTAGAAAAGTACCAAAGGTTGAAAGCTATCATGGACTAATTTTTGCCTCCCTTAATCCGGATGTAGAGTCGTTAGAAGAATTTTTAGGCGGGATGAAGTGGTATTTTGATATTATGCTAGGCCGAAGTAATAAAGGGATGGAAGTCATCGGGGCACCGCAGCGCTGGGTCGTCGATACGAACTGGAAGGTAAGTGCGGAAGTGTTTGTGGGTGATGCTTACCATACGGCGATGACACACCGCTCGACTGTTGAACTTGGAATCAGTCCGAAAGATCCGTTATTTGCGAGCAACGGTTATCAAATTCAGCTAGAGAATGGTCATGGATTAAACGTGATTCAGCCGCCAGCATCTGTTTCCATTCCGCCATATCAGGGTCTACCTGAAGAGCTGTGGCCGATGTTTCAAGAAAATCTGACGAAAGAGCAGCTTGAAGTATTTAAAAATACTATGGTGTTCAACGGGAATTGCTTTCCAAACCTTTCTTTCTTAAGTCCAATGCATGGAAAAGGAGAACATGAGAACTTAACAAACTTCTTAACCATCAGACAATGGCGTCCGCTTGGACCAGACAAGATTGAAGCATGGTCTTGGGTATTGGTAGACAAAGAGGCACCGGAAGAATTTAAAGAAAATTCGTACAAAAGGTATGTGAACACCTTTGGTCCAGGAGGAACATTAGAGCAGGATGATACCGAGTTATGGACAAGACTTGCAGATGCGAGCAAAGGAGTAACCGCCAGGGATAAGAACCTGCATTTCAATAATGTGGTGAATTATTTGATGGGAATGGATTTCGTTGAGCCTGTTGACGATTTTCCAGGACCGGGAATTGCTTATCCGACAACCTTCTTAGATGTGGTACATCGCGGCTTTTATGAATATTGGCAGGAACTAATATCAAAGGAATCATGATTAAAAGGAGGGACATTCATGGTTAAAATACAGGAACCTAATCAATACGTCATAGATTTAGAATTACAAAATGAAATTACGATGTTTTACTATCGTGAAGCAGAGCTGTTAGATACGAGAGATTATCAATCGTGGTTTCAGCTGCTTTCTGAGGACATTATTTACCGCATGCCGGCGAGGGTGACACGTGATAGCTCAAGCGGATCAGATATTATTGATGAAATGAGCTATTTTGAAGATGATTATACGACTATGAAAACACGGGTGGACCGCTTGTATACGAAATCAGCCTGGTCTAATGATCCCCCGTCCCGCACTCGTCATTTTATCAGTCATATCCGAATTAAAAAGGGCAGGAATGAAGACGAATTAGAAGTGAAAAGCTATTTTCAATTTGTCCGAAATCGCGGCAATCAAACAATCAATGATCAACTGACAGGAGAACGAGTAGATCTTCTGCAAAGGGATGGTCATGACTGGAAAATTGCGAAAAGAACGATATACCCTGATCATGCCGTGATTGGAACACAAAACTTGCATACCTTTTTCTAATTAGGAGTGGATACGATGGATAAAGCAGATAAATTAGCAGAATTTCGAAAGGTGATTGCAGAACAGCGGAAACCATTACCAAGAGTGCCGGAGGAGGAATGGGAACATGTTGTTGTTCATGCTGATGAAATCCCCTGGTACAGTCCGGGGAAAGAATCAAATCCTTCTCAATTAGGACCTGTTCTCCAGTTACCGGTAAAAAGCTTTGAAATTTTTCTACAAGAAATTGAAGCGGGTACTGCCTCTGATATGCAGCGTCATCACCATGAAAGTGTGCACTATGTCATGTCTGGGACAGGCTATAGTGAAATTGGAGGCAAAACGTATCATTGGTCAACAGGTGATTTTGTTTATACACCGCCAATGGTTTGGCACAGGCATTATAACAGCAGTCAGGAGGAGCCGGTCCGAATGTTCCTCGTAGAAAATTCGAAGCTCTTAGAAACCCTCGGGTTGAATTATCGCGAATCAGAAGGTTCGATTGATTATAAGGAACTGCAGGAAGTGTTAAAAAAGAAAAACGCCGAGATTCAACTATAAACTGCAGTGAGACTGGAATCTAACAATCGAAAGGGGGAGAAAGGACTTGTCATCTTATGAGATTAATAAATTGTTTCACGCGATTTCTGTTAATGAAGAAGTGAAACAAAGATATATAGAAAATCGGGAAACGGTCATGAATGAATATCATTTGACCGAGCAGGAACAAAGGATGGTTGTGGAAAATGATTTTGCCGCACTGACAGAATATGGGGTCAATGGTCTGATTTTAATGAGAATCAAAGACGTTCATCAAGTTCCTGTTCCGGACATGTTAAAAAGTTTAAAATCGCGAGAATCATAGATATAAATATGGAAAAATCATCTGGAGGTAGAAGAATGAGTAAATTGGTAGCTGCCCTTGCGATGAGTCACAGTCCGTTAATTCCATCTATTCCAACGGCTCCGCCCATCGAAAAACGAGAAAAAGTACAAGAGGCCTATGATCAATGCAGGGTCATATTAGAAGAGAAAAAACCGCAGGCAATCATTATTATATCTGCCGAGCATATGAGCACACTGTCGCCGCAATTAATCCCGCCTTTTACATTAGGTGTGGCCGAAAGCTACAGCGGTCCGCTTGATAAATGGATTGGCATTCCGCAAAAGGAATATAAAGGATCCCAGGAATTTTCCCATTTCCTTCTGTCTAAGCTGTATCAAAATCATTTTGATGTGGCGATGGCGGGCGAGTTGGCTCTTGATCATGGAATCATTCAACCCTTGCATTATGTGGAACCGCGAGAGGAAGAGGTGGTAGTCATCCCTGTTGTGTTAAATGGGATTACGCCTCCATTGCCGTCCATGAAGCGGTGTTATGAATTTGGGAGAGTACTAAGAGAAGCGATTGAAGAGCAGGAAATCTTTGAAAGGGTGGCTATTCTTGGGACTGGTGGCTTGTCACACTGGGTCGGTACGAAAGAAATGGGAACCGTCAATGAAGAATGGGATCGCCATGTTTTGGATTTGATTCAGTCAGGACGGGCAAAGGAATTTGCCTGCATGAACGATGAGGAAATCATTCCTGCCGGTAATGGAGCAGAAGAAGTTCGCGCTTGGTCAGCGGTGGTTGGTGCTTCTTTATCCAATCAAGGTCAGGTCATTGCTTATGAAAACGTGAAGGAATGGGTAACAGGACTAGGATTTGTTGAAATGAAAGTGGAAGAAGGTGTTCGAGTGTGAGAGAAACTGTTCACGATGTAAAAGGAATCTATGCCATTATGCCTACGCCTGCGTTACCTGGTGCAAATAAGATGACGCTAGAAGATACAGTAGACTATAAAGAAACGGTAAGAGCCGTTCATCAATTGATTGAAGATGGTGTCGATGCGATTATGACTACGGGAACGTTCGGCGAGGCCGCAACACTGACATGGGAAGAGCATCTAAACTTTGTCGCAACCGTCGTAGAAGCCGCAAAAGGCCGCGTGCCTATCTATGCCGGGGCAACGACGTTAAATACAAAGGATACCATCGTAAGAGCGAAGGCTTTCCAGGAAAAGGGTGTTTCTGGATTACTGCTAGGCCGGCCGATGTGGTGTGAATGTGATGATGAAACCATTGTCAGCTTTTATCGCGATGTGGCAGAAGCGCTTCCAGATTTAGGCATTATCGTGTATGACAATCCGGTAGCCTTTAAAGGAAAGATTAGTTCAGACGTTTACGCCAGGCTTGCTGAAATCCCTTCTATTATCGCAGCGAAATGTACCTCGGTTGGCCCAGCTTTTATTGCCGATGTGGAAGCGGTAAAAGGGAAAATAAGAATGCTGCCAATGGAACGGGATTGGTATGAAGGTTGGAAAGCCAAACCAGAGGAGGTTCTTGCCTGCTGGAGCGGTGCCGCTTCTTGCGGACCACAGGCAGCCGTCGCGCTAAAGCACAGTCTATTGAACGGAGATGAGGCAAAGGCACAGGAAATCACAGAGGGAATGCAGCATGCCTCACGTACCTTTTTCCCTAATGGAGAATTCAAATTATTTGCCAAATACAATATTCAATTAGAAAAAATCCGAATCAATGAAGCCGGTTATATCAATGCAGGTCCAAGCCGACCGCCGTATACGAAAGTTCCGGAAGAATATGCAGAAGGCGCAAGGGAAGCGGGCAGACGCCTGGCACAATTACGAGAAAAATATAGCGGGAAAATAGCTAAGTAACCGAAGATTCAAGAACAGAAGATAGAGCTTCGCGAGAGCGTTCAAATAAATATGAAGGAGTTGTTACTTAATGGAGGCTGTAACAAAGAATCAAGAGTTAAATTTAACGTGGCCGGAAGAAGGGATTACGAGAGTTCCTTATCAAGTATTTTTAGATCAGAAAGTATATGACGAAGAACAAAAGAATATTTTCCGCGGTCCAACTTGGAATTATCTCTGCTTAGAAGCGGAGCTGCCGAACAAGAATGATTATAAGACAGGTTTTATTGGGGATACCCCAGTGGTTGTGACAAGATCCTCAGACGGTACGTTCAGCGCCTTTGTTAATCGTTGTGCCCACCGCGGGGCTACGGTATGTATGGATTCTTGCGGCAATAGCCGGAGTTTTACGTGTGTATACCATGCATGGGTGTATGATGACAAAGGAAATTTGAAGGGCGTTCCATTTAAAAATGGTGTGAATGGAAACGGCGGGATGCCGGATGATTTTGACACGAAGAAACTGTCCTTGACAAAGGTCAGAGTAGAAAACTATCACGGAATGTTATTTGGAACCTTTGATGAAAATTTGGAGCCGGTCGATCAATATATTGGAGAAAAAATGGGGCACTATTTGCAGAGGGTCTTTAATGGACGTCCGATTAAAATATTAGGCTATCAGCGTCAAAAAATGCAGAATAATTGGAAATTATATTTTGAAAATGTGAAAGATTCTTATCATGCCAGCCTCTTACATCTGTTCTTTACGACATTTGGCATTAACCGCCTATCACAAAAAGGCGGCATTGACTTGGATGAACGCGGCATGCATCATGTCAGCTATACGTTTGGAAATAAAAATGAGAATGAAAATGTGTACAAAAATGAAAAAGTTCGTTCGTATTCTAAATATACGTTAGACGATCCATCCCTGCTAGATGGGTGGGATGAATTTGATGACGGCATTACCCTTGCGATTCAGTCCATCTTCCCTGGAGTCGTTCTGCAGCAAATTCATAATACATTGGCTGTGCGCCAATTATTGCCGAAAAGCCCAGGGGAATGTGAGCTGGTATGGACGTTTATCGGCTATGAAGATGACAGTGATGAGCAGATTGAAATGCGCTTAAAGCAAAATAATTTAGTGGGACCAGCAGGGTACGTTTCATTAGAAGATGGCGGCATCGGTGAAATGGTTCAAAGAGCGATTGTAAGAGACGGGGAGAAAACCGCGTTTATCGAGATGGGCGGCAAGGATGTGAAAAGTGAAAACTACCGGATTACAGAAACATCTATCCGCGGCTTTTGGAAGAATTATCGCACATTAATGGGACTGTAATAGACAGAAGAGGAGGAATTAGAATGAGTAATCAGGAAACGCTAGGTTTGACAGAGATTAAGGAAAAGATTCAACAGTTAAGTGACCAATATATTCATTGTATTGATGATGATCGCTTAGAAGAATGGCCGGAATTTTTTACAGAAGATTGTACCTATAAAATCATTTCAAGAGAAAATTATGCGAGAAATTTGCCTTCTGCTTTAATTTATTGTAAAAGTAAAGGAATGCTGAAGGACCGCGTTTCCGCCCATCGAAATGCGAATATCTTTGAAGCCCATTTTTATCGGCATATTGTCAGCAATAGTTTAATCATGGGTGAGTCGAATGGAGTCTACCAGGTTCAATCCAATTATGTCGTTTTTCAAACCAAATTAGATGGAAATACGGAAGTCTATAATACGGGGAAATATGTCGATCAAGTGGTCTTTGAACAAGGAGAACCAAAGTTGAAAGAACGCTTAGTTGTCTACGATACGTTAAATATTCCAAGTTTACTTGTTACACCTATTTGATGAAAAAAGGGAAGATTCACTGCTATCCCAGCAGGAGAATTTTCCCTTTTTTTTGCGTACTAAAATCGTACAAGCATGGATTTATTTTAACTATTCATCTATAATGAAGGTAATAATTAGTCTAAAAATTCAGTTATTTATACGGTTAATAGAGTATGGAAGGAATAATAGAATCAATCGTATGATTGGCCCATAATTAAATAGGGAGAATATGTTCATGACCATAAAAGTAATAGCGATTCTTGGACTTCTAGTTATCTTCGTTTTAGGGACTATCCTTCCAATCAATATTGGTGTGTTAGGGCTGGCTGCTGCTTTTATTGTTGGTTTCTTCATGTATGAACTTAGTTTACATGAGATCATTGGGGTATTTCCTGTAGAACTGTTTATCATTATCGTGGGCATTACCTATCTGTTTACGATGATTCAAAAGAGCGGTGCGATTGATTTGCTGGCAGAGGCAGGTCTGAAATGGGTAAAAGGACAGGTGGGTTTCATTCCCTGGCTCATGTTTGTGTTGAGCTTTGTTTTAGCCTGTGTGGGAACCTTTGGGATTGCGATTGTGACACTGCTCGCTCCCATCGCTTTAAGGCAAGCTTATAAAACGAATATCAGCCAGCTGATGATGAGTATGATGATTATTATGGGAATCCAAGCAGGCTCCTTCTCACCATTAAACCTCTTTGGTGCCATTGTCAATGGAGTCATGAGGACGGGTGGCTACGACTATTCCCCAGCAAGGCTTCTCTTCCATTGTTTCATCTATTTTGGCATCGTTTCTTTTATCATCTTTTCCCTATTTGGCGGATTTCGCTTATTGAAGCGGGATTCCATGGCACTTGTCTATGAGGCTGGAGCGTTAGAAGAAGAGGCAAGGATAGGGAGCAGGACAGAAAAACAAAGAGCAGGATTCAATTTTTATAAAGGAATTTGTCTTCTTTCTATTCCGGTCTTAGGCATTTTGTCGTTTGGTTTTGGAATGAACTTAGGAATTGCAGCAATCATCGTGGGATTAGTGATTACACTGCTTGCCCCCCATAAGCAAGCGGGCGTTCTTAGAAGGATGCCATGGGGAGTCGTTCTTCTCGTAACAGGAATGGTTACTTATGTAGGTGTGATGGAAAAAGCCGGTGTGATGGATGATGTGGCAGTCATGATAGAAAACATAGGCAATCCTGCTCTAGCTGCATTAGTACTTTCGTATGTTAGTGGAGTGATTTCCTCTTTTGCTTCAACAACGGGTTTCCTGGCTTCCATTATTCCCATGGCAGAATCCGTTCTTCTCAACCCCCATTTGTCAACTAACCAGGTGATAGCAGTCATTACCGTCTCATCAAGCATTGTTGACTTAAGTCCACTGTCTTCAGTAGGGGCCATTTTGCTTGCCCATGTACAGGGAATAAAGGAAAGGGTATTCTTTAAGCAGCTATTAATAACAACAGGCATTCTCATTGCCCTTGGTCCCGGATTGGCCTGGCTTTTATTTATTGTCATTGGGTGAAACAGAGGGACGGTTCGAGGCTGCTGAAAAAGTCATTTTAAAAAGAAGGCTTTGTTAAATAATATTGTTGATTTTTGACTCATTTAAGCTGTATGGTCATGAAATAGTAGGAGAAAATGCATTTTCTCC
>Ga0182742_1000510_pt1 | contig 61393 bp, 61 predicted proteins | sample eDN5th37CBELigMG_FD_128880 | JGI IMG/M metagenome (GOLD analysis project Ga0182742, IMG submission 128880) | Enriched Miracle-Growth compost microbial communities from Emeryville, California, USA - eDNA 5th pass 37_C BE-Lig MG (version 2)... ...
AGAGCTCAGGAATGCCGCTCGCTCCCGCCTTCGATCCATGCAGCGACGAACAACCCTCGTCGCTGCCTTCTGGCAGCAAGCGGAGTTGTTCTGAGTGGTCACCCATTTACGGAAGTCTCAATAGAGAAAGAACGCACTTGGAGGAAGGACATGCTCTGCTCACGAGCGGTGAGCGAGTCTCCTTGTCCACCTGTTGCGAGCCGTAGCGCCCAGATGCCGTCCGCCGGCGCCGGTCGAGTCCCTATGACGTCGGCCGGCAGCGCATGCAACCATGCCTCGATGTCCGAACGAATCCAGCCGACTTTGTGACCCCGGCTCTCGTGCTTTTCCGGAGAGATGCCGGCGTCGCGAATCCAGCGGTAGATCGTCACCCGGTGCTTGCCTGTGATCTCGACGACCTGGCGCGTATTCAGCACTTGATCGATCCGTGCGGTCGACTCGCGCGCTGCAGTCAGGATCTCAGTGATCTTGCGTGCCTGCCGTTGCTTCTTGGTTTCTTCCGTCGCGTCGATTTCACGACGGCGATTGGTGCAGTTGCACTTTCGGACGCGAACGGTGCGGTAGCCACGCGGCCCTTTCCGACAGCAATCACAGTGCACCTCAGCTTTGCGCGTGTTATGGCGTTGTACAGCAGCCGACGCTGGTGGTCATCGTTGCCGCCTACCTGGTATGGCGGCCAAAGCACGATGACATTCGCGAACTCCCTGTTCTTGGCCCGATGCACGGACATGGTCACACGCCTCGGCCCGGAGTGACCGCCAAACCTCGATACGTCTCTGACGGCGTCTTCGATCATTTCGTTTACCCGCTCGCTCGCGAACGAGCGCTCCCCACTGAGTCGTATCGATCTCTCCATGCGGGCGCGCACTCGTACTAACATTGGATCTACCGCTGCTGCTCCGTCTCTCTCGGATACGTGCTCCAGGGTGCAAATTTCTGGCAGCGCTAGCTGTTGCCACAGCTCCTTCGCGCGCTCACTCTCGCTGCGATCCCAACCGAGGCTAAATGGACCGAAGGTGGCGGCACCTCCTTTTCGGTACGACCAGTGGCGCGTTTGAACCTGTGCAAGGGCCTCCATCAGGAGTGGATTCCTGGTGTCAGGTGTGATGATTGCCACATCGCCGCTTTTGAATGCCTCCAGCTCCCACGAGATCGTGCGGGCAAGCAATGCGGGACTCCCAGGCACTTCAACCAGCTTGAACCCAGGACCCTGCCACGTCTCATAGTTAGCGTGCTTCGTAAGAACTGCGGGCACACTTCCAGCATCCCGGACGGTTTGCGCGGCCTGCAGAATTCCTGATTGGGAAGTTCTGTGCGAGCCGTCGAGGCGGATGGTGTTGCCGAAGGAGTCCAGCCACGAAATGGTCGGTCCTGCGTCCACGCCGTTCTCCAGACATTGAAACTCGTCTGCCGCAGCCACAAGCGCGCAGTGTGGCGCCAGTCCTTGAAGAATTCGCAGTCTGCCGGGGTCGAGATCCTGCGCTTCATCGATCAGGATTAATGGGTAGCTGGCTGCGATCCATTTCGGCACGCAAGGCGATTCGAGCAGTCGGCCAGCCACGTAGCAGATGGCATCGAACTGGTTCAGATTCTCCGGCGCGACGAGGGCGCGAGCATCCGCCAGTCCTCTCTGGCGCGTAGCAATGGTTTGGGCGAAAGCATCGACTGTCTTGCACTCGAACCGGCGCCTGAGCTCCGGGTGCTCTCCCAGGCTTGCTTCCAGACGACGACGGGCTCCATGCATGAAGGTCAACGCCAGCACGCGCTGCTCTTCCGCGAGCATCCCGGCCGTGACCAGCTCGCGGGTCCGTTCGATCAATTTATATGTCTTGCCGCTGCCGGCCGGGCCTTCGAAAAAAGATACGGTCACGGCTTGAATCTGAGGACTTTGGTTTTTGCCGTGGACTCTGCCGCATGTTCGAATAAGGCAGGCGTCGCACTACCGGTGAGTCCTGCTGCCAGCCCGCCAAGGACGCTGTTTGCGCGTTCGCGGCAAGCAGCATTTTCGAGCAGAACTACTCCGACCGTTTCATGGGTTGGAACGTGGCTTTTCTTCTCCAGCAAATATGCGACCAGATCGGCCGTTTTCGGAAAGCTCGCGCCGAGGGCAGTTCCAAGCGCCGTGAGCGTGTTCGTCCCGCCGGCATCCGCGACCCAACCGATCACGGTCTCCATAGTCCACCCGTCCGGCCAGATAATTGCGGTGGCTGGCGGTGACGGGCTCGTGCAAACGCCTTTCAGGTAGTCTTTGCCGGCCGCGTCACCATCGACTAGGACCGCGATGTTTGAATGAACCTCCTTGATCACGTGCAGGGTGTCCAGAATCTTCGCGTCATTCGTCGGCACAACACCGACAAAGGTGCCGAAGCGCAAATCATCGTCCTTGCCATCTTCCCATTGCTGATGCTGTTCGATCCCCGACTGCAACGTCTCCAACCACGAGACGTCGGAGGGGCCTTCCGGTATGAGTGCGCACTCATGCATGAGCGCCCCGATAAGCCGCTGGCGCCAGCCGTATAGCAGGTGCTGAACATGGTTTGTCGGCTGAGCAGGAATCGTGGTGGCCAGCGCCCGCGTTGACAACACGCCGCCGTCACACCTGGTAAACAGGATTTCCGATGGCGAAAACATCGAAGCTAGGAGAGGGGAGTGGCTTGTTATGACCGTCTGGTCGCAGAGAGCATTGAGCCGGTTGACCAGCCGTTTCTGCTGCGACGGTTGGATGTGCAGTTCCGGCTCTTCCACCGCGAGAATGAAGGACTTCTTCTGTTTGGCGCGTTCCCGGCCAAATTGCATTAACAGCAGCAGGCTCTGCAACGATACTAGGCCGGAGCCATGCCGTCCGGCCGGCAACGACGAACCTGCCTTTTGCCGGTAGTGAGGCACGACAGCGTCAAGAAGACTTGCGCTGTCGGTGGATGTCAAGCGCAGCTCCAGTGCGGGGGCAGATGACATCAGATGCGACAACTCATCGTTCGTCGCCGAGATGATTTCCTTCAGTCCCTTCGCATTCTCGAGCCGATCGGCTTCTGCAGGATTCCACAGGCGGTTTCGTTCCGCCCGGATTGCATCGGCGGGAACGCCGCCGAGGGTGGACACGACCCGACGGAACAATTCCGATGAGAACGAGATCAGCCGGTCCCAGGTCCGGGACGCAGGCACGAAGAAAAAGCCCAGTTCCTGAAGGACATTCGCCCGCGCCGGTACCAGATGCGCATCTTCCGCGAATGGATCGCCAATCGTTTTTTCGTCGTCGACGAAGAAGCGGATGGTCTCCGCTTCCAGTTCTTCCAGGTCGAAACGGGCCGCAAAGCCGACCTGGACCGCGAGAAGTTGCGATCCATCCTTGCGTTGCGCGGCGACTTCGCCGGTTTGCGGATCAAACCATTTTTCGGTGCCGCCCTTCGCCGCACTAAACCACGCCGGATAGAGCTCGGGTTTATCCGTCGGAAAGTCAGTCAACGTCGCGATAATCAGTATGCGCGACTTCTCGTCGGGCGCACTGCCATGGAAGTCGTGCTCCGTAAGCTTGCGGACCATCTTGTCCCGGCCAAACACGAGCGCGAGGGCTTCGACGATCGTCGTTTTTCCGCAGTTATTGGGACCGACGAGGACTGAATGCTTGCCGAATCGGATATCCGCGTTTTTTGCGCCCCTGAAGCCTTTTATTTGTAGACGGCCGATTCTCATCCGGGATGTGTAGGCGACGGGTTCAATAGCACTACGAAGCACCTCCTGCTCATGTAGACGGGCGAATCACGAATTTCCGGGATAGGCTTCGCGCTTGACTTCCTAGTTTACTTGGGAGGAACGATACAGGCGGACTGTTGCGACTCGATCAGCTGCCATGACCAGCTCGCTGTGAGGAGGCGCCCCGCTTGCGCCGGTCCGGCGTAATACTCATGCGGTCGAAACCGACCGGCCCAGAGGTCGTTACCGGCTGTTGCGGATCAGGTCTCGATGGGGTGCAAGGGGGATCCCGAGTTCAAATCTCGGCACTCCGACCAGCTCAGGATGAGCAGCGGATCCTCCCTTGGCTATTCCGAGTCCCCGGCGCTGGTACGATTCGCGGCTCGTCCGAGCACGTTCCGCTGGATAACTACTGCGAACGGGCGAGCGCGGCGCTCCGCAGATGCTCCCGTATCTTCTCGTCCGCGGTCGCCGCCGCGGCGTACTTCTCCTGAAGCTGCCTGCCTTGTACGCCGATCCCGTGTACTGTGACTGCCTTGGCTTCGATATCACCGTAGGACGCTAGCACGCGCATCGGCTCGATGCCCTTCAGCGCGGTTAGCAGGCGCATGACGGTCGCGGCGTCCTCCTCTGCCTCGCTCGAAAAGAGTTGCATAGCTCCGCTCAACTGCTGCCCGTCGCCGCACTCACACACAGGCGAGAATGCACTGCCGCGGGAATCGCCTTCGACAGGAGTTCGAGTGACAGCCGCAGCTCCGCAGCATCCTTCCGAACACCCGTCCGCAGATCCAGCACGCGCCTTCGACCGGATCGCCAGAGGGCGAGAACCCCGACCACCAGACTTCCGGCGGGGATTGCGACGAATACCCACCCCGGCACGCTCATCGGGTCTCACCTGGTCGCTTGGCGTACTCAGCATCGAAGAGTTCCTCAAGGCGCGAGTGCGTGCCACGCAGGCCTTCGACGACCTGGGACGCCCAGGTGAAGTAGTCCCGACGGCGTTCAAGAGACCAGTCCGCCGGCGGCGCCGAGCTGATGTCGCGCAGATTCGCGATCTTGTCGGCGAGCTTCACCAGCTTCGCGCGCGTGGTGAGTGTTTGCGCGTGCTCGATCTGCAGCCGCTTGCGCTCGGCCTTTGGCAACGACTTGTCATCCGTGACCTCGAGGACGATGTCTGCAATCTCGACACCGAACATCGCTTCCAGTTCTTGCGAGCTGGTATCGGTGTCCTCGATCGTGTCGTGCAGTAGCGCCGCTGCGATTACGAGTGGATCGGTGATGCCGGCTTCGTGCGCGAGGATGCTCGCGAGCGCGATCGGATGATTGATGTAGGGCGAGGCCTCGGCGTCTTTACGCCGCTGATTGCGGTGCCTGTCCGCCGCGAAGGCGGCCGCACGCAGAACGAGAGCGATGGAGGTATCCACTGAGGTTCACGATGTTACTCGCAAGGTCGCTGCTGATCGACTCTCTTTGATTGCCAGCCTCGCGGATGATTACAGCCGTACTGGCAGACCGGGATCCGCGAGTTGACCGGCGTTGGTGTCGAGCTGTACTTCTTTCAGGCTGTCGCTCGGCAGTACTCGCTAATCGGCCGGTACGCAAAGGTTCGCCCAGCAGGTAGACTGCCGCAACTACCGGGATTTGGCTCCTTTGCGCGTTCACGAGTGAGCACTTCAAAGCGCCGAGAGAGCCAGCTCAATCTCGATACTCCGATCCGGAGCGCTTCTTCAGTGACTACCTGCCTCACAGCCAGTGAGATCGCCGAAGCCGCCGGCTTTGACCTGAGCCTCATCCGGGAAAACCTGGCGCTTTCCTATGAGGAGCGGATCATCCGGCACCAGGCGGCTCTCGACTTGGTGCTCGAAATGGAGCGGGCAGGACAAAGGCAGCGTGACGCAGCGCTTGCAGCTCATCCAGCGGCTCTCGAGGCAGGCGTCGCCGCAGTTTCCACTGCGTTCAGCACATCTGGTGAGTGCGGGCGTTCGCGAGGTTCGCTTGTATGAAGATGGCTGGCTAACTCCGGTCTGACGCAGACCGAGGCTGCGAAAGCGCTCGGCGTGACGCAGGAGCGGATCTCCGAAATCAAGCGGGGCAAGATCAGTCGGTTCAGCATCGACCTGCTTTTTCGCCTTGCAGCCAGGGCGGGCCTGCATCCGAAAGTGAAGCTCGCCGCGTAAGGCGTGCGGACGAGCGAGCGGGCTTCGGGGCTTACCCACCGGCGCAATGCCGAGGCGGCGAGCCTTTTCGTTACTCCCAGATGCGGGCGCCCGTCACTGAGTGGGGTGCAGCTGACGGTCAGTATTCGAGCTTTCGTTGACGCGTTCGGCACCTCCGGGTTCTGCGGTTCATGCTTGCGCCTCCTGCTGGCGGTGCCGCCACGTGAGAGATACGAGGAGGATCCGCTCGATCTCGTGGTCCAACGGTACGCATGCGTGCTGGCTCAGCACAGAGGCGATGTCGGTGTCGAGCTCGGCCTCCTGTCGATTCATCGCTATCACCGAGATGCCGATGAGGAAGGATGAGAATGAGATAGAGCTCTCGACCTTCGCGTTGCGAATGCGGAGCGACGTCTCGCTGTTTGCCCGGCGGCCGAGTCGATTGCGCGTTCGCGCAACGGTTCCCCATCTCCGGCCCGTGGGAATATGATGCTCCCCGTCGGAGGGGGGGAAGAAAGCGGATGAATAGCCAGTGGCAGCGCGTGCTCGCCGGCGCAATCGTCGGCTATGCCACCGGCATCTCAGCGGTACTTCGCTACACCAACGGACTTTTCGTTGCCGATCTGACCCGAGAGTTCGGTCGGACGCGGTCGGCATTCGGGCTCGGCGTCCAAGCCTCGCCGGTCACGCTACTTCAGCCTCGCAAATTTCGGCCGCATCTGCGGCTGGCAGCACGGGGCGTTCATTTTTTCTTCGGGCCTCGGGCCCATGTGGGCGCCGCGCGGGACACCGCCGGCACGTACACGCGAGTGCAGATCGCAAGCAGCGTCGGACTGGTCGCGACCTGCATCGGCTTTCTGCTGCTACCCAGGTACCCGCCGATCGTCCGCGAGGAGAACTGACATGCCTTCCACGAGCCGACGGTCGTGTGCCGTCACCGTCATGTCCATCGTGCTGGCCATGCACTGGATTCCCGTGTCCGCGCAGCAGATGCCGCCGCTCGGCTTCACCAGCGTCGGGCGCGGCGCGCCGCTGGAAGTCGACGTCAACCGGCTCCCGCCCGTCGGGGCCTCGCTTCAGCGCAACGGCGACTTCGTCGGCGCGGCTCGCGACGGCAATGCGCCCGCAAAGATTCGCCCTCTGCCGCGCGATCTTTTCACCACGAAGGATTTCTACGCCGATCGTGAGCTGTGGAGCGACCCACGCTATTTCCGCTGCAACAGCCCGATTGCCATCGAGAACCTGTGGGTGGGAGCGGATGGTGGAGCTATCGGCAAGAATCCTCCGGCGAGCGCGCCGTGGGGCCACTGCGAGCGCGACGTCCCGCGCAAGGCGATCGTCAGCCCGTACCCTTTCCGCACGGCGCAGGCGCACTACGAAGCGCTGTTGCAGGAGACCCGTGCACGCGGTGGCCCGACCGCCCACACGCCGGCGAGCATGCCGAGCGAATGGAACGGCATCTATCGACAGCCGCGGTTCACCCCGAATAACGACACGTGGATCTCGATGCGCCACGTACAGGTCCCCACGGTGCTGTCGCTGCTGACCGAGGAATATCGCAAGCGTGCCGTGCAGGAAGCCTTCCATCACGGTCACACGAACAAGCCGATGTGGCCGTCGCAGTATTGCTGGCCCGAAGGCTTCATGCGGCGCTGGCACGAATGGGGCGCCTACGATCGGCAGGTCATGGTGACGCCGAAAATGGTGCAGTTCTACATGAGCGGCGCGAAGACCTTCGTCACCAATATCCACGTCGATCGCATGTTCAAGATGGACGGGCCCGTGCCACGGCTCGGCGAGCAGGTGCCGCGGTGGTACGGCGAAACCATCGGCTTCTGGGACAAGGACGTGCTGGTCACGTGGACGTCGAACGTGCAGCCGTGGATGGCTCACACGGCGTTCGAGCACTCGGCCAGGATGCAGTCCATCGAGATCTACACACCGCTGCGCGATGACGGCGGTCGTTTCGTCGGACTCAACCACGAGGCGATCCTGTACGACCCCGAGGCGCTGGTCGACCCCATTCGCATCGTGCAGCGAATGGAGAAGCGGGCCGAGTTCTCCGATCCGGACGTGAACCCCATCGTGTTCGTCGAATGCATCCAGACCATCTACCCTGTGAACGGCACCGCCACGCCGCTGACCCCGGGCAGCGTCATCGAATACGAGGTGCCGGACATGTACGGAAGGCCCTGGGCCCAGATCTGGGAAAAATATTGGGAGAAAGAAATGAAGAAGCCCGAGGAAGCCGATCTGTTCGATTTCGCGACGCCGCCGGAGGCGCGATGAACGCGCGCGGACTGTCGCGTGCCGTTCTCTGTGCGATGACGGCATTGCTGGGTTTCGTTCCGGTCGCCTCGGCGCAGCAAACCACAGCGCACGCGTTGCTGGACCAGGTCGTCGCGGCGATGGGCGGTCGCGATCGTCTTCAGGCGATCACCAACCTCGTTTACACCGGGTTCGGCCAGGACGCCTACATGGACGGCGGAGGCAACATCACCGCCGAACCGAATGCGCCGCCGAAGTGGCGGGCGATCGCCGATGCGCAGCGGAGTATCGACCTGCGTGCGCGCCGGGCAGTATTGCAGCAACGACGTGCCCCGATGTTCCCGTTCGCCGCGCCCTTCGGTCTGAACTGGAACCGCGCCTCTGCACAGCAGTCCCATGCGGATCTTCTGGATCATCCGCTTCCCGCGGTGCTGGCCGCGCTCGATCCAGGTGCTCGACTCGGGGCCGTGGGCGTCGAGGACGGCCTGTCGGTGCTGAACTTCACGACCGCCGAAGGTGTGTCGGTGGCGATGGGCATCGATCCCGTCACCCGGCTGCCATCGTGGACGCGCCGCGTGATTCCCCACCCGAATCTCGGCGATGTGGCGGTTACCTCGCTGTTCAGCGGCTACGTGCCGCAGGACGGCGTGCGTCTGCCCTACGGCCTGATGAATCGGATCGACTGGCGCCAGCAGGTGACGCTGATGCTCCAGATCGATTCGTATCGGCTGAACGTACCGCGTGAGCAGTTGCCGGCGTTTCCCCCAGCCCCGGCGGCCACGCCGGCTGCCGCCGCGACGCCGCCGTCCGTCGTCGTGACGCCGCTGGCCAAAGGCGTCTGGGACGTTCGCGTCGGCAACAACAATGGTGGGCCGGTCATCGAGTTCGCCGACCATCTCGTGATGTTCGAGGCGAACGGCAGCGCCGCCGCGACCCTGGCGCGAATCGATGCCGCGAACAAGCTGGTTAGCGGAAAGCGCGTGACGAAGCTGATGGTCAGCCATCACCATTTCGACCACACGGCTGGGTTGCGCGCGGCAGTCTCACGCGGCCTTGCGGTGATCTCACATCGCGGCAACGAGGCGATCATTCGCGAGATGGTCTCCCGGCCCGCAGTCGTGTTCCCGGATGATCTGGCGCGCAGTCCGCACCCGCTGGTATTCACTCCCGTCGACGAGAAGCTGGTGCTGGAGGATCGCACCCAGCGCCTCGAGATCTACCACGTCGTTGGACACTCGCACATGGCGCACGCCGTGTTTGCGTACGTGCCGGCGGCACGCATCATGATGGAAGGTGACCTCGGCGACGCGCAGTGGACGTGGCACTGGTGGGCGAATGCGCTCGCTGCGAATATCGCTGCGTATCGTATCGATCCGGTGTTGAACGTCGCGGTGCACGGACCGAACGGGGGCCTGACAATCCAGCAGACGCTCGCGAACACCCAACGGCAGTCCGAGGCCGCGGTGAAGTTCTGCGAAGAGCAGCAGGCAGCGGGAACGCCGGTATTCGGGTGCCCCGTCCAGTTCGATGCATCCGGCCCACTAGCGCTGCCCGCCCGATAAGGAGATCGATACGACAAGACCTCGTGGGAGTCGCGCTCGCCGCCCGGCAGCGTCCTGGCTACTGTCGTCGCGCTGCCCGCGCCAGCGCAGGAAGTCGGTATGCGACCGCCCGGCGTGAAGCAAAGCATCACGGAAACAGTCGCCGCGCACGGATCGGCTTGTCACCTCGAAGTCTTTTCCCCATGTTGCCGGTTTCAGGGGGCCATTCGATGAGCACAGTAAGAATTTTCTTCGTAGCGCTGATCCTGGTTTTCGTGGGAGGTTGCGTGGCTCCGTCCGGGCACCGCGCTCGCACCGCGGGCCCGGCGCCGAAGCCGGGACAGGTCATCAAGGAGTGCCGGAACTGTCCGGAGCTGGTCGTGCTGCCGGCGGGCAGCTTCCTCATGGGCTCCGCGCCCGGGGAGCCGGACCGGCGTCCCAACGAAGCCCAGCGGCGAGTCACGTTCGCCCGCCCGTTCGCCATGGCCACCACGCCCATCACCTGGGATCAATGGGAGGCCTGCGTGCGGGATCGCTGGTGCGAGGGGGCCGCCATCGACCTCGCGCTCAGGCAGGGGCCGGACGGTTCGCCGAAGCCTCAATATCGGGACTACGGCCGCGGTACGCGCCCCGCGGTCGGCATGAGCTGGCATGACGCGCAGAATTTCGTGGGCTGGCTCAACTGGAAGACGGGCCATGACGATGCGTACCGCCTCCCGAGCGAAGCGGAGTGGGAGTACGCGGCGCGCGCGGGAACCACCACCGCTTTCCCGTGGGGCGACACGCTCGACTACAACTACGGGAACTTCGGGCTGCGCGGCCATGGAGTCCTGGGTGGATTCGCGGAAGGCCGCGACGTCTGGGTGAACGAAACCTCGCCGGTGGCTTCGTTTCCGCCGAATGCCTGGGGCCTTTACGACATGCACGGCAACGTCTTCGAGTGGACGCAGGATTGCTACGAGGCCGACCTGTCGCGCGCGCCGACGGACGGCCGAGCCAACACGAACGGGGACTGCTCGGTGCGGGTGTTCCGAAGTGGCACGTACGTCAGCAATCCGTACATGCAGCGCTCCGCGCGGAGGGGCGCGCCTTATCCGGCAACCACGCGGGGGCGGGACTATCTCGGCTTTCGAGTGGTGAAGACCCTGGACTGACCGCGCGTCGATACGCGAGCCGCATCGCGGGCAGCGATCCCGTTTCTGAGGGATTCTGTCGCTGGCTCGAAAACACGGGCATCGTCACCGCGCCTCGCCCGGAAGAGTGGAGCGTCGGCCGCACTCCGCCGGGGGCGCGCTTCGCGGGGCGGCGTCCCTGCTGCTGTGGACGGGCGCGGTCGTTCCCGGCCGCTGGATCGCCTTCGTCTGAAGGCGTCCGCGCCCGTCGCCTCGCGATTCCGATTCAGCTCAGGATCGCCTGGCGCTCCTCGGCCGAGAAGCCGAGCTCTTCAAGGATCGCGGCGCTGTGCTCACCCAGTTGCGGCGGCGGATCCTGCACGTGAGGGCGGTCGCTGCCGAACAGGAACCCGGCATTCACGATGTGCACGTCCTTGCGATCGGGCAGGGTGGGAATGTGCAGTGGCAGGCGCACCGAGCGCTCATCGAGCCCCGGCAGCGACACGGCTTCGGCCACGTTACGCACCATGCCGCAGGGAATTCCCGCTCGGCTCAGGCGTTCTTCCCAACGATGCGCGTCGTCCGTCACGAACACCTGGCGCAGCTCCGTCTGCAAGGCCTCGGTGTGCTGCCTCCTTAGATCCGGCGTTGCGTATCGCGGGTCCGCGAGCCAGCGCTCGCAACCCAGTTCGCGCGCCAGCATTTCGAACTGCGCCTGCTGGACGACACCCAGTGAAATCCTCCGGCCGTCACGCGCTTCGAACAGCGCCGCGGTGGGCTGGCCGCTATAGCCTGTGTTACCGGTGCGCTCAAGCGCACGGCCCGTGACGAGGTAAGGCACGGCCGCGGAGGTCATGAACGCGATGCTCGCGTCGAACATCGCCACGTCGATGTATTCGCCACGCCCCTCGCGTTCGCGCCGGAAGAGGGCCGCGAGGATTGCGAAAGCGGCGGTCTGGCCGGTGAGCGTGTCGACCACGGGAAATCCCACCCGGGCAGGCGCATCGCCCGTCATACCGCCTAGCGTCATCATGCCGCTCGTGGCCTGCACGATGTTGTCGATGGCCGGCCAGTCCCGCCGCGGGCCTTGCTGCCCGTAACCGGATACCGAGCAGTACACGATGCGCGGCTGCAGCCCGCGCACCGTCTCGTAATCGAGCCCCAGGCGCGCCATGACGCCCGGCCGGAAGTTTTCCAGCAATACATCCGAGCGGGCCACCAGGCGCCGCGCGGCCTCCCGGGCCTCGGGTCGCTTGAGATCCAGAGTGATCGACTTCTTGCCGGCGTTCACCGCGATGAACGCTGGCGCCATGCCGTCATAGCGGCGGTCGTTGCCGTAATAGCGCATCGCATCGCCGCGGCCGGGCGCTTCGATCTTGATGACTTCCGCCCCGAGGAGGCGCAGCAGGTGCGACGCATACGGCCCCGCCATCACGTGACTGAAGTCCGCGACGCGAATACCTTCAAGCGGTTTCCCGATCATTATCCTTCTCACACTGAATCTTGCCTGTGGCTTCCAGCCCGCTCGCGATTTCGCGTGCGCGGTTAAAGCTCGCCTTTCCGTCGATGCCGTAGCGCGCGAGGCGCAGTGCCCGGCGTTCGGCGTCCCGTTCGTAGATGGCGTCGAAACGGGCCTGGTCCTCGGGCGGCATGCTGGAAAAAACGACGCCCTGTTCGCGGCCCGCTTTCTCGCCGGCGAGGTCCGCGGCGGCGATCTCCGCGGAGAGCGCTTCCTCCCAGACGGAGACGCCGCGCTCGAGCACGGCGCGCTGGCTCGCGGTCAACTCGTTCCACTTGCGCTCGCTCATTGCGCGGGACGCATACGCGCCCCGGGGAATGCGGATGGTGTTGAAGTACTTCGCGACCTCGGCGAAGTGCAACGAACGCAAGGTGTCCGCTGGAGCGACCACGCCATCCAGAACGCCCTTGGCGAGCGCGGAGTACACCTCGCCCATGGGCATGTCGACGGGATCGGCGCCCAGCTCGTCGAGCACCCCGAGCAGTTCCGACGGCGCGCGCAGCCGCAGCCCTCGCAGATCCTGGAGCGTGCGTACCGGGCGGTCCCGCGTCAGGATTCCAGGGAGATTTCCCCCCTGGAGGGCGAGCACCTTGAGACCTCGCAGCTCGCGATCGAGCTGCGGCTCCACGGCCTGCAGGCAGCGATACAGCGCGGTCTGCTGCTCGAAGGTGGTCGTGCCGAGATAGAAGCCCGCCTGCACGCGGATGAAGTGCGTTCCGCCGCGCGAGTAGATCGGGGTGATCAGCCCGATGTCCGCCACTCCGTGACGCAACTCGGTGAGGGACTGCTCCGCGGAGAGCAGCGTTCCGGACCAGTACGGCTTGATTCGGAGCGTGCCGCCGGACTGTTCCTCGACCCACTTCATCCATGTGATGTCGGCACGGCTGAACGGATGCTGAGGCGCGTAGGAGCTCGCATAACTCAGCACCGTTACGCCCGACTCATGCGGGCCGCGCGCGCACCCGCCCAGGGCGAGCAGGCACATCGCGGCCCATACCCAACGGATCACGCGACACCTCGTTCGACGAGGAACTGGCCCACGTGCTCGACCATGCGGTCATGGCTCCAGCCGTTCGCGTCCACCATGTCCGCGGAGAGCATGAGCGTCGGCACGCCGGCGGCTTCGAGCGTCTGCTTCGTCAGCAACGTTCCGGATTGCGAGAGCCGGTTGTCCGGCGGCACCAGCATCACGGCGGCGTCGATGCCGCACCGTTTCGCTTCGCTCTGCATCCACGAGTTCATCCAGGGCGGCAGGTGCAGGACCTCGTTCATCGAGCAGATGCGGCTTGCGAGCGCGTGCAGCGGCCGCCCCTGCAACTCGCGGATGTACTGCGGGCCGGCGAACGGCATGTACATGGACCAGACGAAGACGGCGCCGTAGCGTTGTTCGAGGGCGGTGTAGAAGCCCGGGTCGTGCCAGAGACCGGCGCCGATCCACATGAGCCGGCAGCGTTCGTTGTCGCTCACCGCGGCACCCGCCGCAACCCGCTGCGCGACTTCGTCGCGGAAGCGCCGGGCGTGCTCGACGGCCCAGGGGGAACCGCGATGCCACTGCGGAATCATGGTGTTCGGCATCTGGTCCGTGATCGAGACGGGGCAGGGGCGCGCGTTGCCGATGAGGCGCGCGGCTTCGGCGATGTAGCCTTCCTGCTCATTGATCGCCGTCATGAGCCGCACGAGGCGCTCTTCGTCGAACCTGCGGCCGGTGCGCTGCTCGAGGAGGGCGATGAGCTCGCGCATCTCGCGCACCAGGAGCTCGATGCGGTCGCGCTCATAGACTTCTTCCCACTGCGTGTTCGACTTTTCGAACCACGCCGGATCCTTGTGGGTCCACGCGGGCGCCTCCAGGGCGAAGAATTCGGTGCCGAGCGCGCGAGCCCACTGCGAGAACACGTGCTCGATACAGTCGCAGGTGAGGCGAGCAACGAGCACGGTGGGCTTGGGCAGACCGCCCCAGGGGGCGGTGGCAGGGTCGTTCGCCAACGTGCATGCGAGGCCGAGCGAGCAGTACCGGCAGCTGTTGGACGGGTAGCCGAGGTCGTCCAGCACCTTGAAATAGCGCTGCGAGAGCTGCTTCGCGGAGATGTAGGCGGACCACCATTGGTTCGTGACCAACGGAATGTCCATCGCATGGAAGATCTCGTGCGGCGTATCCGCCTGGGCGATGGCGAAGGGCTCGCCGTTCTCCACGACGCGGCGCCGGAGCTCCGCGACGAATGCACGCTGATACGCAGTGGCTGCCTGGGTGCACTGAAGCTGCTTGCGACTGCGCTGGCCGGTAGGGGCTTGAGTTGTCATCGGAACACTCCCATCTCGCGCAGCTGCCCGATTCGCTCCGGGCTCAAGCCCATGAGCTGTGCCACAGGCTCCGTGTGCTCGCCCAGGCGCGGCGCGCGGTACGGCTCGATGCGGTTTCGCGAGAAGCTCAATGGCGTGCGCATGTGGCCAAACGGGCTTAGCAGGGGATGATCGAGGCGCGTCAGCGCGCCCCGGAACGCGAGCTGCGGGTCGCGTTCGACGAGGTCCTGCACGTCCTGCACCGCGCCGGCGGCAATGCCGCGCATCTGAAGCGCCGCCATCAGGGCGGTGTCCTCGTGCGCGCGGGTCCAGCTCGCCAGGCGCGCATCGCGCTCAGCCTCCGGTGTATCGGGATCGATGCCGGCGAACGTGCACAGTTGCCGCCACGCTTCGACGGTGGGCAGCGAGATGGCAATCCATCGGTCCTCGCCGTTCGTGGGGTAGACGCCCTGGTGGTAGAAGGCCGGATCGCGATTGCCTTGCCGCGCCGGGCGCTCGCCGCGCGAAGCGGCCGCGATCGCCTCGTACATCTGCTGGGCGCAGATCTCGTACATGGATGCGTCGATGTGCTCGCCGACGCCGCTGTGCCGCCGCCGATGGAGCGCGGCCGAGACCGCCGCGGCCATGACGTAGGGCACGATCACATCGCCGTAGGGCACCGCGCCCGGGATCACCGGACCGCGATCCGGCCACCCGGTGAGATACGTGCGGCCGGAAAGCGCCGCGCCGGTTCCGTCGATGCCCCATTCCTGCGCGAGCGGACCGGTCTGGCCGAACACGCTGCCCGAAACCATGACGATCGCCGGGTTGCGCGCGGCGAGGTGCGCATAATCGAGCCCGAGCTTCGCCATCGTGCCGGGCGAGAAGTTCTCGACCACCACGTCCGCCCACTCGATGAGCGGGTTGAGCACTTCGCGGCTTTCCGGCTTCTTCATGTCCAGGGTGAGACTGAGCTTCGACGTGTTGAGGTGCGCGAACCACGGCTTGTCATCGAAGCTTTCTGCGCTGGAGGCGCTGACCTGCACGTCGATGCGGGAGAGACAGGGCCGCGTGCGCGACTCCACCTTCACCACGTCCGCGCCGAGATCGCCCAGCACCTTGGTGGTGATCGAGCCGACGAGCGCCCACGAAAAATCGAGCACGCGCACGCCCGCGAGCGGGCCGCAGCGCTTCGGCCACGGCGCGCCCTGGGAAGAGGCCCTGCGCGTGTCCGCGGATGCAGGACGGCTCTCGCGTGGGGCAGATGCGCCCGGGCGAGTTGTCGCTCCGTTGCCTCGAAGGCTCACGAACCGGCCCGGCATTCGCTCCTCGCCAAGCTGCATCCAGAAGTCGCGGGCCGCGAGGTGTGGATCCGCCAGCACATCCGCAGGCTCCGCGACGACGGTGGCATTGATCCCGCGCCGCCGCCCTTCGACGGCGATGTCCTGGCGCGTGCGGGTCCGGAAGAACGCTTCGATGGCGCGCTCCCAGGACGCGCGAGTGTCCGCATCCAGCGTGGAGCGGTTGTATCGGCTCCAGTCCGTTCCGCGCAGGGGGTTGGGAACGCCAGCTTCGTCCATCCAGTCGCTGAGCGCCTGGTTGGCTGGCGCGCCGAAGCGGCCGGTCATGAGCGAATGAAAGCAATAGCCGTCGGCCAGCGGCCAGATGCAGCGAACCGTCGCGCGGCCGTAGTTCAGCGCGCCGCCCACCCGTTCGAGCTTGCGTTTGTCGAATTGCCAGACGAGCACGCCATTCACGTTCCGCGAAAACGCGACTTCCTGGATCGACACGTCGATGTGCTGCCCGAGGCCGCTTTCCTGCCGCTCGTACAGCGCGGCCATGACGCCGCTGGCGGCAACGAGGTCCGCATGGAAGCCGCAGGCGTCAAGCGCTTCCTTCACGGGCGGGCGGTCCGGCTCGCCGGTCACGCGCAGCGTGCCGCCCATCGCGGAGGCGACGAGCTCGGATCCGAGCCAGCGTCCGCGCGGCCCGCCGCTTCCGAACGGTGTGACGGAAACCTGGATGAGGCGCGGATACTCCGCGCGCAGTCGACTCTGGGTCCAGTCCGCATCGGCGAGCCGCTCGGTTCCGAGCCGATCGATGAGGATGTCGGCGCCCCGGAGGACTTTCGGAAGGTCTTCAAGCGTTGCCGGCGCCACCGAGGCGCCAAAGGAGGCGAGCAGGCGACTCAGCGCGCTGCCCGCGGCATCGTCCAGCGCGACGACGTTGATGGAATCGAGCAAGGTACTCACGGCAACTCTCCAAGACCGGCGCAGAAACGTTCGATGGCATCGAGTGTCCCGGCACCTGCGATCCAGCTCTGCCGGGTGAGGACAAGCGAAGGGACGCCCGCTCGCGTCAAGGCCGCGAGCTGCTGGGGCAGCACCCAACCCAGGGCGCTGTTTTCCTCGATGAGCCACACGACGACCGCGTCGGCGCGCACCGCCCGCGCGGTGTAAAGAAGGATCTCGTCCGAGCGCGCCAGCCGCTGGGCCAGGGAGCCCCGGGCATGGGCACGCCGGCCGAGGGATTCGAGGGACGTCACCGGCGCCTCGGTGGTGGGCCGATCCGCGAACCAGTTTGCGTCGGTGAGCTCGCCGACGACTGTACCGCCGCCGTTCTCGATGGCCCAGTGAAGCCGATCGTCGGCCGCTGCGTTACCGGCGAGGACAATTCGCTTCGCGCCCGGCGCCGCCGGAAGCTGGCTCGCATGATCCCTCAGTTGCTGGCGGAACTGCGCGTCCCAGCGGAAATTCAATGCCCGTGCGAGCCGCACGGCGACGCTGCCCCGAAGCGGCTGCGAGCTTCGTTGCCGCCTGGAGATTTCCTGAAGCGCGAGGGTGTGCTGCTTCACCTCTTCAATCGCGGCTGGCAACGCACTTTCCTCTGCACCGAGCTCGCGGGCAAGCTTCAAAGTGCCTGCGATCGCGTGCGAGACGCTGCTCTGGCGCTCTGTGGCCGACGTGTCATAGATGACAGGGGCAGGGGCGTTCCCGCGTTCCTGCCGTTGCAGCTCGCAAAGGTAGTAATAGAGCCGTTGCGCGCTGTCGTCGGAACGGGGCAAGACGAGGCGATCGAGGAAGTCGAGCCTCCCCGTGGCCCATTGTTCGGCGATGGAGCGGATCTCGGGAGCGAACGCGCGTTCCACGAACCGGTCCGCGTGCGGCGTTCTCTCATCCGCGTTCCCGGTGAGGCGAACGGGGACGGCGCCCGAGGCGAGGATGATCTCCACCGGGATGTCCGGTCCGACGTAACCCACCACACGGCGACCGGCCTGCGCGGCCTCCCGTGCGGCGCTCATCGGGTCTTCGAGCAGTTGCGCGAGCTGTGTTTCTATCGAGGCACTCATGTTCCGAGCCACGCGGGCAGGGCCAGTGCGAGCGCGGGGACCGCGATCAGCAGGGCGAGATGGAGGAAGTCCGCCGCGAGGAACGGCAGCACACCTTTGAAAATGCGGGACAGGGGCACGTCCCTGGCGATTTCCTGGATGACGTAGAGGTTGATGCCGATCGGCGGATGGACGAAGCCGATCTCCATCGTGCGCACGAGGAAGATCCCGAACCAGATCGGCGACAGGCCGAGCGACTGGATGATCGGCAGCAGGATGGGCGTCGTCAGCAGCATGAGCGCCAGGCCGTCCAGCACGGAGCCCAGGAGCAGGAGGATGATCGTCATCGTGACGACCGCGATCGTCGGGTCCGACTGCGCGTTCATGATCGCCGCAATCTGGTCACTGAGCCCGGTGAGGCTCATGAACACCGCGAAGACGAGCGCGCCGATGATGACGACGTAGAGCATGCCCGTCGTTCGCAGGGTATCGGCCAGGGCATCGAGAAACACGGTTCGGGTGAGCCGTCGTCGGCGCGCGCAGAGTGCCAGCGCGCCGACGACGCCGACAGCGGCAGCTTCCGTGGGCGTGAACCAGCCGAGGCCGATTCCCGCGAGCACCAGGAGCACGAGCGCGACGAGATCGGTTATACGCAGCAGCGCCTGGCCGCGCTCGCGCCAGCTGGCGCGCGGGAGCGCCGGGCCGATCGAAGGACGCCACCGGCAGATCAGCACGATGGTGATGAGATAGAACAGCGTCTGCGTCAGCGCCGGCACGATGGCGGCCGTGAAGAGCTTGCCGATCGACTGCTCGGCGAGGATCCCGAACACGATGAGCGCGCCGGAGGGTGGGATGATCGAGCCGAGAGTGCCGCCCGCCGCGATGGATCCGGTGGCAAGCGCGTCCGAGTAGCCTCGACGGCGCATCTCGGGCAGGCCGACGAGCCCCACGGTGGCCGCCGTCGCAAGGCTCGATCCGCTGATCGAGCCGAACCCGGCGCAACCGAGGATCGAGGCGAGCGCCAGGCCCCCGCGACGATGGCCGATGAGCCGCGCCGCCGCGTCGAAGAAATCCCGGCTCGCCCCTGCCGCGAAACACAGGTGCGCCATGAGCAGGAAGAGCGGCAGCAGGCCGAGCTCGTATCGCGAGGCCGTCTCGAAAACGATGCCGCCGGACTTGATCAGCGCGGGCTCCGCGCCGATGAGGACCGCGAGGCCGACGAGCCCCACCACGCCCAGGGCAACCCCGATGGGGATGCCGAGCGTCAGCAGGGCAAGGAGGGCGACGACGCCGACGACCCCGCTCACCGGTCACCCGTTCGAGGTTTGATCGTGCGGTACGCGAACACCGCAGCGACGGCCAGCATCGAAACGCTGCACAGGACGCGCAGCGGGCGAAGAGGGATATGGAGCAGCTCGGTTTCCTCGTAACCGTCCCAGTGCTCGACCGTCAGCCACACGGACGCGATGGTGAGCGCGGCGAAAAACACGGCCGAGATCAGTGAAGCGCCGCGCGTGAGCACGTGCTTCACGCGGGGCTTGAGCCGGTTGAGGAGGAGCTGGACGCTCGCGTGCGTGCCAGCAAGCGTCGCGCTCAACATCGAGACGCACGCCGTCACCAGGATGGCGGACTGGATTATTTCCAGCGCACCGTGCAGCGGCAGCGACAACCATCGCCCAGAAACCGCAATCGCTTCGACCGCGGTGGCCGTGACCAGGCCGGCGGCGCCAGCGTAGAAGAGGGGCCCGCGCCGCTTCGGCGAGGTGTTGTCCGCAGTCAGCTCAGCCAAACGCCATCCTCCCCGGATTCGATTCGCAGCGCAGGCAGGCCCGCGGCGCGCGTGATGTCGCAGATGTAGTCCTCGACGCGCACCGCGACTTCGCCGGTGGCGAGCACCGGGCGCCCCGGCGGTTCGATGTACACGGGAACGAACCCCGCGCGGAGCCGGCCGTCCCGGTCCATCCGCACACGGCCGAGCATCGAGTGCACGCTTTGCGGATGGAACGGCGCGAGCTCGTAGGCCGGGTCCGGTTCGAAGCCGAAAAGCTCCCGCCGACGGCGCGCCCAGGCTGCGCGCGCCGGATGCGATTGATCCGGACTGAGCGCACGGGTGACCACGCAACCGTTGCCGAGCCCGTGGAAGATCGGTCGTCCGCGATACATCTCGATGCCGCGGGCGATGTGCGCATGATGCCCGCTCACCACGTCCGCGCCGGCCAGGATGGCCGCATGCGCGACGGGAACCTCATAGGGAGCAAGCTTCGCGGGCGTATGGACGATGCCCTTGTGGAGCGAGACGACGAGGAGATCCACTTGCGGGCGGATGCGCGCGATGTCCTCACTCATCGCGCGAACCGAATCCGGGTCGGGCCGTTCGAGCGGCGCGGCCGGCGCGATCGGCTCGCCATTGGCGGAGTCGACTTTCACGTACGCGCACCCGGCTTGTCGCTCGCCGGCCCACGCGGATTGCGGCCCCACGCAGTTGTAGCTGAGGAGGGCGATGAGTCGCCCGGCGCGTTCCAGGATCGCCGGGGCGCGCGCTTCGGCGAGCGTGGCGCCGGCGCCCGCGTGCGCGATGCCCGCCGCATCGAGTGCCGCCACGGTGTCCTCGACTCCTTCGGCACCCAGGTCCGCGATGTGATTGCCGGCAAGCGACACGGCACCGAAACCGGCCCGGGCCAGGGCGGGCACGTGAGCGGGATCGGCGCCGGGCGCGGGCACGTCGCCCTGGCGTTCGATGCCGCGGCGACTGTGGGGCACTTCCAGGTGACCGATGGCCAGGTCCGCCGCGCGCAGGGCCGGCGCGATCGCGCCGAGCCAGTGGTCGGGATCGGGCTCATCGAGCACGAGGTCGCCACACAAGAGCAGGTCGAGCTCGCTCATCCTGCGCCTTGCTTGCTGGCGGCGTCCGGAATGATATTGTCCGCACCCATGCCGACCATCCCAACTCGCGCCGCCTCGCGCGGCAAGGTTTCCTCGCCCGCGAAAGCCGCGTCCGGCGGGAACAAGGAAGTCGTCTCGTCCAGCGCAGTGGTCGAGTGGATCCGCGAGCGCATCCGCCGGGGACGGCTCGTACCGGGGCAGCGGCTCGTCGAAGCCGACATCATGCGAGAGCTGTCCGCCAGCCGCGGCCGGGTGCGCGAAGCGCTGCAACGGTTGTCAACGGAAGGCCTGGTCACGATCGAGGAGTTTCGCGGCGCATCCGTCAAGCAGTTCTCGCGTGACGAAATCCGGCAGATCTATCGCACGAGGATGGCGCTCGAAGGGCTCGCGGCCCGCGACTTCGCCGCGGCCGATGTCCCCGAGCTCAAGCGCCGGCTTGCGCGGGTGCAGGAAGATCTCAACGCCGTCGAGCACACGGGCGACCATGAACGCTTCGCGCGGCTCAACGACGAATGGCATCGCCTCATCATCGAAGGGTCCGGCAACAGCTACATCGCCATGTTCGTCGAACGGCTGCGCGTGCCGACGTACCGCCTCCTTTTCTCCACGTTCTACAACTCCCAGCGTATCGACAGCGCGAACGCCGGCCACCGCCGCATCACCGAGGCCATCCTCGCGGGCCGCGCCAGGGAAGCCGAGAAGCTCATGCGAGAGCACGTCGAGGAAGGGCTTGAGGCCCTCAAGAGCATCGAGATCGAGTAATTCGCGCGCGCCGCCGCGGCAGGCGTCGCGGCGGCTGGCGTCCTGGCAGGGGCGCCCGGCGAAGTCCCGGGGAGCCCGGGCCGCGCGTGTCCCTGCGCACGCGGACAGTCTGCGTTTCATGTGTATGCCCCTGGGTCGCCGCCGCAATCTAGGGAGGCGCGGACCAAATTGTCAACAAAGTGGTGCACGAGTCTGTTTTGCGCCTTTGGCGGCGCTATCGGATGGCGCCGGGCGGCAGCGGCGTGTAGGCGTTGAACCGCCGCGGAAAGGCGGGCGCATCCGGGAACGCCGCGAATTTCGCTTCGCCGACGCCTGCGCCCAGACGCTCGATGAGCGTCCCCGCGCGTTCGTTCATCGCGCGTGCGCTCGTGTCGGGCCAGCGGCCGGTGCGGATGGCTTCGGCAACGAGCTCGATCGCGGTGATGTGCTCGATGTCCGTGAACACGCAGTGACCCGAGCGATAAACGCCCATCTGGCGTAGCCACGAGGCCGATCCGGCTTCCTCGACGGTCTTTTCGTAAGCGAGGAATTCGCTAATCGACGCCCTGGGATCCGTCCCCGTGAACAGCACGAGCGTGGGCTTCTTCAGCCGACCGGTGAGCGCTCCGCTGCTGCGTGCCCAAGCCACGGCGACGGCATCGGCCTGCACGCGAGGTGCCGCGGCGAGGGTCTCGAGATCCGCGGCGAGCGCCGCGCCGGCGCGCTTGTAGAGCTCGTTCGCCATCGCCCGGGTCTGTTCATCCGCCGCCTCGAACAGGGCGCGGTAGTCGACGCCGACGTTCCAGCTGTACGACCCGCCCGCGGGCAGCTCCGCACCGGCGCGGAGAATGGAGACGCCCGCGATGGCCTCCGCGATCGTCCGGAGGCGCGTGTCGAAGTCCGAGGAGGGCGGGGGATCGGCAAGGCCGGCCGGCCATCCCGAGATCTGGCCGATGGCCGCGATCAGGGCGAGGCGCGCGCGGCCGAGCGGCGAGGCGAGCGCCCGCTCGACGACGGTTTTCAGCGCGCGCGTGGTTTCCTCGTAACTCTTCGCGCCCGCAAGCTCGATCGGCTCGGAGGCGTTCGCGAGCAGCGTCTTCGCGACGAAGGCGATGTCCAGGCGCTGGTTCCACATCGCGATGAGCCCGGCGCCGCCGCCGCACGCGGGAATGAAGCCGTCGAACTCGTCCGGATAGGTTTCCGCGGCGTCCCGCGCGACGAGCCCGCCCAGGGACCGCCCGGTGACGATGGTGTGGCGGGGCTTGCCGAAGCGGTCGGTGAAGAGCGCCTTGAGTTGCACCAGGTCGCTCGAGCCTTCGCGGATGTCCCAGCCCGTGACGTCCCGCGCCTTGCCGCCGGTGGCGTACCCGAGCCGGTGAAGCGCGTCGTACAGCGAGTTGTCCCTGCCGCCCATGATTCCGGGCAGATCCGCGTTCAGCACCAAGGTGCCGTTCCAGCGCTCCGGCACATGAAGGGAGTACTGCGTCTTGTTCGCCAGCTGCCCGGAGATCTGTCGGGCAGGTGCCTGCGCATGCGCCGTGGCAGGCGCGAGCGAGCCAAGAGCGATACCCACCGCGCACGCGACGGCGGCCAGAGATCGGGCCGTTGGAAATCGCATCATCCGGTTTACCCCCAGCTGTATCTGTTCTGGTACGGCAGCCCCACCGGGCGCGCCCGCTTCGGTCATGTGGGCCGGGTCGGGTTGCCTCGATGATGCCATCGTGATTATTCTCACGATTGTTGACAATCTGATCAACCAAAATTTGAGCACTCGAGCATCCGGAGGGGGAGAATGCCTTGCACGCCTGTAGCTGAGATCGTTCGTCGTCTGACCTGGGGCATGGGAGCCTGCCTGCTTGCATCCGCGGCAGCCGCTGCCGAGTCGCAGGGAGGAGAGCCACAGGAGGTGGAGGAAGTCACCGTCACGGGGAGCCGCGTGCGCGGCGCCGAGCCCGTGGGCGCAACCGTCACGACGCTCGACAGGAGCGTCATCACCTCATCGACGCAGCCGACCGTCGACCGCATTCTGAAGGAGCTGCCGCAGAACTTCGACCTCGGCGTCAGCGAGAACTCGCGCGGCACATCCGGCGGCGCGGCCAACATCGTGTACGGCAACTCCGTCAACCTGCGCGGTATCGGGCCCTACGCGACACTCGTCCTGCTGGACGGCCATCGCGTGACCAACAACTCCCGCTCGACGGACCCGTCGATCCTGCCCACGCTGGCCCTTGAGCGCATCGAGGTGATCGCCGACGGCGCCTCGGCCATCTACGGCTCGGATGCGGTGGCCGGCGTCGTGAACCTCATTCCCCGCCGCACGCTCGATGGCGTGGAAGTGTTTGCGCGAGGCGGCTTTGCGGAGCAGGGGAACTTCTCCGAATCCGCGGTGGGCGCGGCGTGGGGCAAGGTGTGGGACCGCGGCCAGGCGATGCTCGCGTTCGAGCATGTGGAGCGCGACAACCTCTCGGGCGACGATCGGGACTTCTTCGTGTCCGACCAGCGCGCCTTCGGCGGGCGCGACCATCGCGTCACCCGCTGCAACCCGGGCACACTGCGAATCGGCAACACGACGTACGCGATGCCCGCGGAGGGCCTGACGTCCGCCAACGCGGGTTCCCTCGTCGCCGGCACCTCCAATCTCTGCAACGGCAACCCGGGGCAGGACCTCTTCCCCGAGCAGCGCTACAACTCTTTCGCCAGCACACTGAGCTTCGATTTCACGGATCGCGTCACGCTTCGCGGCGATGCCTTCTATAGCAAGCGCGACCTCCTCCGGAACCCGCCGCACACGAACGGCACACTGGTCGTTCCCGAGACGAATGCATGGTTCGTGCGGCCGGCGGGGTTCACCGGCACGAGCTACCAGATCGACTACAGCTTCGAGAACGACCTGCCCATCAACAGCACGCGCGGCGGCCAGGAGACCTGGCAGATCACGCCGAGCCTGCTCGTGAAGCTCGGGCGCGACTGGCAGTTGGAGGCCCTCGTGGGCCGTGGCGCCACGCACGATCGCGCGAATCAGACGCGAGGCCTGAACAACGCGGCGCTGAACGCGGCGCTCGCAAGCTCGGATCCCGCAACCGCGTTCGATCCCTATGGGCTCGGCCGGACCTCCGATGCGGTCCTCGCCGCGATCTCCGACCAGATCTTCCTCGCGCCGACCGACCAGCGTTTCCTCGGGTACGAGCTGCGCGTCAACGGATCGCTGGCCACCTTGCCCGGCGGCAATCTCGGCGTGGCGGCGGGCTTCGAGCGGCAGGATATCGACGTGGACATCGGTACCGCGCGCGGCGGTCCGACCGCACCCCTCGTGTCCAACAGCTATTCGCGAGAAGTCGACTCCGCGTACGTCGAGGTGCAGGTTCCGATCTTCGGTCCCGGCAACGAGCGTCCGGGGCTTGCGCGGCTGACCGCCACGGGCGCCGCCCGATACGACGACTACAGCGATGTCGGCGATACCACCAACATCAAGTTCGGCCTGACGTGGAAGCCGGTCACGCAGCTCGGTATCCGCGGAAGCTACGGAACGAGCTTCCGCGCGCCGCTCATCACGCAGGTGTACGGCAACAGCAACACGCTGGGCGTCAGCACGTACCAGAATCCCGCGGGCGGTCCGCCGTTGCAGGGCGTGTCGCGAGTGGGCCCGAACCTGGATCTCACGCCTGAGAAGGCGACCACCTGGTCCGCCGGCCTCGACTGGGACGCGACGAGCGACCTGCGCTTCTCGCTCACCTATTTCGACGTGAACTACCGCGGGCAGATCGAAAGCCCGTCCGGCGCCAACGCGCTCGCGAGGGAAGCGGACTTCGCGGGAATGAACATTGTGCTGAGAGGCGCCGAGGCCCGCGCCGCCGTGCTCGCGGCGCTTGCGAGCGGCGCGGCGCCGCCGGCCGCGCCCTATCCCGGTGGAAGCATCGATGGAGTCGAGCTCTTCATCGACATTCGCAACTTCAACCTGGGTGTCTCCAACACTCGGGGCCTCGACTTCCAGGGGCAGTACACGTTCGACGCCGGAAGCGTGGGCGAATTCAGGTTCTCCAGCAATGCGACGTACCTGACACACTACGACGTCTCCCTCACCCGGAACGCTCCCGTCGTGGATCGGCTGAACACCATCTTCTATCCTCTGCGACTGAAGATGCGTAACAGCCTGCAATGGCAAAAGGGCCCGGTGCAGGCGTTGCTCAGTGCAACCTACGTGAACGGATACGAGAACAACGCGGTGACCCCCACAGAGAACGTGGACAGCTACATGCCGGTGGATCTCTCCCTCGGTGTGTATCCCGCGGCCGCAAGCGCCAACCCGTTGCTGAGCTCGCTGCGCGTGGGCCTCGACGTGCGCAACCTGTTCGACGAGGAGCCGCCGTTCGTGAACATCGCGCCGAACCTCAATGGCAGCGGCGGATACGACGCGACGGTCGCCAACCCGATCGGACGGCTGTTCGGCGTCAACGTTCGGGCGACGTGGTGACCGGCCACGCCAGGACGAGCCCGGGCCGGGCGCTGCTGCTCTGTGCGGCAGCGCTCGCGACCGGCGCGGGCGGGAGCGCCTGTCGCGCGCAGGATCAGGCGCTCGCGTCGCCGGAAGCCCGGCGTCACGTCGAAGCGGCGAGGGCGATCGCGGGATCGGACCTCGCCGCGGAGATGGAAATGCTGTGCCGGAAACCGCGGCCTTCGCGCGTTCTCGGGCAGCCGCTCCCCGAAGGGCAGCGGCCTCCGCCTCGGCCGCCCGCGCCACCGGAAGTGGGCTTCGAGCCCACGCGTGTGTTCGACAACCTGTACTACTTCGGCTCGCCGAAGGTTGGCGCGACGGTGGTCGCAACGTCCGAAGGGCTGGTGCTGATCGATACGCTCACGTTGAGCGAGGACGTGGAGCGCATCCTGTTGCCGGGCATGCGCAAGATGGGACTGGATCCGGCGCAGATAAAGATGGTCGTGCTGACGCACGCGCACGGCGATCATCACGGAGGCGTGCGGTACCTGCGGGATAGCTTCCCCGGGTTCCAGGTCGTCATGAGCGCGCGGGACTGGGAATACTCCGAAAAGCCGTACTTCATGGCGGATGGATCTCCCGATCCGGCTCCGAAGCCGCCGCGCGCCCCGCAGGACGTCGCATACACCGGCAGCCACGAGCTCGCGCTCGGCGAAATGCGGATGAAGATTCTCGAGACGCCTGGCCATACGCCAGGCACGTCGAGCCTCGTTTACACCATCGTGCATCAGGGGCAGCCGCACGCGGTGATGCACTGGGGCGGCGGCACGCCGATGGGCACGGAGTACGAGCTCGCGACCGTCGAGCGGTTCATCGCGGAAGCCCGCGCCGCGAACGTGTCCGTTCGCTGGTCCAGTCACACCGATGAACGTTCGCGCGAGAAGCTCGCGCAAGTCCGGGCGAATCCGTCGGCGCCGAACCCGTTCATCGAGGGCAGCGGGAAGCTCGGGCGATATCTGTCCATCGTGGAAGCGTGCAAGCGCGCGGTAACGGCGCAGTGATCTCAAGCGAAGGCCTTCCCATTTGCTTGAGAGGCGTCGCCACGCTCGCCTGTCATGATCACGGCGTGATACAGGGCACCTGAGTCGTACGTGGAATCATGTGTGGCCCTCAAGTGAGCGCACTCCGGTCGGGAGGCCGATCGCAAATGCCCGTGATACGGGCGTAGACTCTGATCAACAAAAGGTTCGCTTCGCGAAGACTACAAGAAGCGCGACGGGCTCACGCGCTGTCGCTCACAACGGCTGTCGGGATGGACAACGACGACCTCGGTTCCTGGTGGAAACACGCAGAAATTCTCAGTTGGGTTGGTTGATGCGATGAGCAGGTAGTTTGGGCGAAGATGAAGAAGCCCTGAATCGCCGGCCGGCTCGAGGGCACGCAGTCGTCTGGGCCCGCCCGGCGATTGAGGGACCTCTCGGGAAAGGACGTTATGCGCGTGTTGATCACGATGTACCCGGGTCATGGGCATCTCGCGCCCCTGGCTCCGCTTGCCATCGCGATCCAGGCGAATGGGCATGACGTCGTCGTTGCTACTTCGGAGACGTTTCGGGAGGCGGTAGAAGCTCTCGGGTTGCGGCATGAGTCGTGCGGGCCGGTGTGGCGCGAGTCGGATTTCGGGCAGCCGCGGGGGGAGCCGTACCTTCTTGCGGACATGGGGCAGTTCATCCAGACGACTGTGAACGCAAAGGTGATCGCTGACTTGCGTTCGATCGTCGCGAGGTCGCGTCCCGACATTCTTCTGAGCAACGACTACGAGCCTTGCGGTCGCGTAGTTGCAGAGGAGAGAGGAATCCCGTTCGTGCTGGCGTCGAGCGGACCGCGAGTGTCGCGAGCCGTGCAGGACAGGTTCCAGGGCTTCGTGCTGAGGAAGGCGCGAGAGGCGGCAGGAGCAGGGGTTTCCGAAGGGCACGAGCTCGATTACTCGCTGAAGTGGCTTCGGATTCACTTCTGTCCGCCATCGTATGCGTGGTGCCCCGCCGGCGAACCGGAGCCCGCCGAGGCGCCCAATCAATTTGGCATTCGGCCGCAGACGGTGGAAATCGGCGCAGCGTTTCAGCCACCGGCGACTCAGCCGCCGGTGACCACTACGTCCCCGCCGCATCAGTCACTAGTACAGCCGCCGCCACACATGCCCGTTGATGACTCACCCCCCACGGCGGGTGACTCACGCCCCACGGCGCTGTGCACTTTCGGCACGGTCTTCAACAAGGACCCGCAAGTTCTGCGGCTGGTCGTCGAGGCAGTGGCGCCCCTGGTGAAGCGGCTGCTCGTGCTCCCGGGTCCCGGAGTCGATGTGACCTCCTTCGGCGCACTTCCGGGTGGCCCCGGAGTCGATGTGACCTCCTTCGGCGCACTTCCGGGTGGCCCCGGAGTCGATGTGACCTCCTTCGGCGCACTTCCGGGTGGCCCCGGAGTCGATGTGACTTCCTTCGACGCGCTCCCGCGCAGTGTCGAATTTCTGAACGAGGTCAGCCTCTCCACCGTTCTCCCTCACGTGGACTACGTTGTCTCCCATGGCGGTACCGCAACCCTGCTTGCAACCCAACTCGCCGGTAAGCCGTGCCTGCTCCTGCCTCGAGGCGCGGATCAGATTCTCAACGGTGCCGCGTGCCATCGCACGCAACTCGCCGTAGTTCGCTTTCACACGATGGCCGCGCGCGCGATCGGCATTCAGCCGCTGCCCCCGATGACTGTCGAGTCAGTCGCGAGCGCGTTCAGCGAGCTCGTCGCCAACGCCAGCTACCGGGAACGCGCGCTTCGCTTCAGAAGCGATCTGGAGGCACTTCCACCCATGAGCGTCGCTGTAAACCTCATCGAAGAGCTCGCCGCCACCGGCGCACCCATCACCCGACGCTGACCCGACCTCCGATCTCCGATCTCCGATCTCCGATCTCCGATCTCCGATCTCCGATCTCCGATCTCCGATCTCCGATCTCCGATCTCCGACCTCCGATCTCCGACCTACCGATCCATCAATCCTCCGCGCTTCCGCGCCTCGGGCCACCACGTCCCACCGAGCCGCCCGGCGATCGAGGGCTTCCTAAACTGTTCCCTCCCGCAACGGATAATCCCGAGACAACAACAAGGGGGTTGCCAGACAACCATGACGTTCATCCGCAACTGCTGGTACGTCGCGGGACTGAGTGAGGACTTGCCCGCGGAAGGATTCCTGGCCCGCACGCTCATCAACGAGCCGCTCGTTCTCTATCGCACCGGCAACGGCGAAATCGTCGCGCTGGAGGACCGATGCTGCCACCGACAGGCGCCGCTTTCGCTCGGTCGTCGCGAGGGAGACGCCATCCGTTGCATGTACCACGGCCTCAAGTTCGACTCATCGGGCCGCTGTATCGAAATCCCCGGCCAGCAAACCATCCCGCCGAAAGCGCGCGTGCGGCGCTATCCGGCGGTCGAGAAACACAGTTGGCTCTGGGTGTGGATGGGCGACGAGGCGAAAGCCGACGTGACGCTCATCCCGCCTGTGATCGGTGCGGACAGCACGGAGTGGGTCATGCGGTCCGGCAGCCTCGACTACCAGGCCAACCACATGCTGATCCATGACAATCTCTGCGACCTCTCGCATATCGCTTTCCTGCACGTGAATACGTTCGGTGCGGGAAGCGACCGCATGGAAACGAGGCTCGCGAAGATCACCGCACTTCCGCGCGGCATCCGCGTCGAACGTTGGTCGCTGCCGCTGGCCGGCAACGGTGGCACGCCCGGCATGGCCGTCGCGGAGAACTGGATGCGATACGACTATCTCGCGCCGGGGATTCTCATGTTGCGTTCGGAAAGCCATCCGGTGGGCACCGCCGCTCGATGCGACCACGGTGCCCCGGATACTCCGCCGCTTCACGCGAACTTCACTTCACAGGCTGTCACGCCGGTGACGAATGACACCTCGCGTTACTACTTCTGCTGGGGCCCACGCGCGATCGAGGCACAACGTATGCCCGCGATGGTCGACAACATGTTCGCGCTGGCCTGCAAGGTCTTCAGGGAAGACCAGCAGATGATCGAGGCGCAGCAGCGGAATCTTCGCCTGCGGCCGGAAGCCGAGCCACTGATGATCGCTCACGATCGCGGCGTTACGCTCATGCGCCTGATTTTTTCGCGGCTCGCGCAGGAAGACGCCGGCTCAGCCGATGTCGCCCTCGCCGGTGGCCAGCCAGCGCGCGCAGTCGGGGCTTAAATTCCGGTTCGCGAACTTCTCGTACTTCGCGATATCGTCAGGCGTGAGCACTTCGCGCCATTGGCCGTTCGTGCCCTTGTGGATGAACGCCTGCGATCCGCCGTTCAGCCCGCCCTCGAAGACGGGAAGCAGCGTCTTCGCATGGGCTTTCATGTACTCGAAGCTGCAATGCTCGAGGATTGTGGGCAGGAGATCCGGGTTGACGTCGATGTTCAGGAACCGCGCGATCCGGCGAATCTGCCCGGCGAGATCGGCCTTGAGATGATTGAAATGCACGAGGAGGACATCGGGGTGATGGCGCAACTCCCACCACGACTGGACATGCGACCAGAACGGCCAGAGCGGATAGCCGTCATGATCGAGCCACTCGTGGAAATACTCCCGCTGGTTCTCGTTTGCCGGGTGCAGCGGCGGTCCCACGCGGCCCGGGCCTCCGTTCAGTGCGGCCAGCGCCATGGGAGACATGCGGCGATGATGGTTGTGCCAGCTCCACAGCACGTCCCGACCATCGCGTGCCACGTACAGGTACTTTGCCATCGGCGAGATCGGCAGCACGTCCGCGGGCAGATGGCTTTTCATGAAGCGCCGATGGGTCTGCGCTTCGAGCGTCGCCACCGTGAAGTGGATGGGGACCGCTCGCAGCTCGACCCAGGGCGACATCATCTGCACCGGGAGCCCTTCCGCGCCCTCGAAGATCAGCTGGGACAGGATCTGCTGGAGCCAGGTGGTGCCGGTCTTCGCCCACGTCACCGTGACGATGTCGCCGGGCCTGAAGCGGAAATGGTTCCAGTAGGTGGAGTCGATGGTGTGGTTGCGCACCTCGCGCCGGTTTGCCCCCCAGCGGTCGGGAGCGGGTTGGGGCTGGAGCATCGGGAACCTCGGTTCGGCGGCCCTGGGGCCGGCCTTATATAAGGAGTAGGGTCATGGCAAGCCAACAGGGGTTATCCGCGGATTCCCCGGGCAGTTTAGGGGTGGCCCCGACCGCTGCGGCGGTCGCCGGGCCGCCGGGTGCGGGACCGCAATCCTCCGGAGCGCCGGCCAACCTGCCGGCCACCGACTCGCCGGTCACCGGAGCGCCTGCCGCCAGCTTGCCGATCACCGAAGCGCCTGCGGCCAGCTTGCCTGTTGCCGGAGCGCCTGCCGCCAGCTTGCCGGCCACCAGTTCGCCTGCCGCCGGATCAGCGGAACACGCTCGACGCCTGTTGGACCTGAGCCTCGGCCTGCTGCGCTCGCGGGTCCTGCACACCGCTGCCGAGCTGGGTCTCGCGGATGAGCTCGCCGCCGGACCCCTGACCTGCGAAGCATTGGCGGACCGGACGGAATGCGACCCGGATGCCCTGTATCGTCTTTTGCGCGCGCTCTGTGCAATGGGCATCTTCACCGAGCTGGGCCATCGCTCCTTCGCATTGAACGACGCCGCACATCTCCTGCGCAGCGATGAGCCTCGTTCGGTGCGAGACCTCGTGAGATATCTCGGCGCAGGATGGAACATGCGCACGCAAGCCGAGATGCTTCAGAGCGTCCGCACGGGCAGCCCGGCCTTCGATCTCGCGCACGGCATGCCGCTGTTCGATTTCCTCGCTCGCCACGACGCCGATGCGCGCCTCTTCGACGCGGCGCTCTCCCGCTTTACGTCAGGGCAGGTGGAGGCGGTGATCGCCAGCTACGATTTCGGGCGCTTTTCGAAGGTGGTGGATGTCGGCGGCGGCAACGGAGAGCTCCTGCTCGCGTTGCTTCGAAAGCACCCGGGCCTGCGCGCAGTCCTGCTGGATCGGGCGGACGTCGTCGAGGCCGCGGCGTCCCGGTTCGCCGTGCAGGCAATGGAGGGCAGGATCGAGCTTGTCGCAGGCAACTTCTTCGAATCGGTGCCGGACGGCGTCGATGCCTGCATCCTCAAGAACGTCATCCACGACTGGACGCCGGACGACGCGGTCCGCGTCCTGGGCCACTGCAAGCGCGCGGTTGGCGCGGGCGGGACGGTGCTCGTCGTCGAAACCGTCCTCAAGGGCAGGAACGCGGGGGAGTTCGGCAAGCTCATGGACGTCGGCATGATGGTCACGACCGGCGGACGCGAGCGCGACGAAAGCGAATACGCAGCGTTGTTCGAAAGCGCTGGCCTGAAGCTCTTACGCGTGATTCCTACGAAGTCCCCCTGGAGCCTCCTCGAAGCTGTTCCCCGCTAGAACCGCATCCTTCGCTTCACGCAGCGAAGGGTCGCGAGCGAGTGCGTCCCGGAACGCTGCCATCGCCAGTTCTTCTTCGCCGAGAATGCGATGCGCGCGCCCCACGCCGAGATAAAAGCGCGCGTCCCTGTCACGCGGGCGGGCCGCGCGCTCGTCGAAATAGGGCGCGAGATAGCGCAGCAGTCTCAACGGTTCGGGCTCGAGTGGCGCGCGGGTACGCATCATCCGCGCGATCGCCGTCACGGCGTCATATCGCCCGGCTTTGAACTCCTGGCGCATCAGGGATACCAGTGCCGCCAGCGTCGGATCGGATGGAGGGTCCCGCTGCGCGTCGGGCCAGTTCCACAAGTCGAAGGCCGGTCCCAACGGGCGCAGGGGCCAGGGTCGGGTGGGGTCGATCGCGGTACGCGCGAGGCGTGCCATCGCGTGCGGATGCAGAGTTCCGAGGCACGTCGGGGTGTGAGACAACTTCACGAACTCGAATGGCCGTCCGCGGATCGCCTGATACTCCGCGGCCCACATCGGGTAGCGCTCGTGAAATCGCGCGGGCGCCGCATTGGTGGCGATACCGCCATGAACCTGATGGAAGGTCGCCTCACCCAGCAGCAGCACCAGTCGCGCATCCGGAAGGTCCATCGCCCGCCGGAAGGTGTCGAAGCTGAGTAGCCCGCCGCCGGGCGACGCGAACCGTTCGTCGAAGCCGTTCAGCAGGTCCCACGTGCCGCGGTTGGCGAACAGCGCGTTCGACTCGAAGATGCGTGGGAGCGGAGGAGTCGGCGTTGGCCCGCTCGGCCCCGCGAGAAACGCATCCACGGACGATTCGTCGGGCGTGGAGATCTCGAACAGCCGGTAACCGTCCGCCGGCCAGCCGATCGATTCGAGCAGCGCGTCTTCCTGTTGCGCGTTGTACCCGCACGTTACCGCGTGGGACTGGAAGTCCGAGCCGAGATACCACCCGAGAGTCGCGACGATGGAACGGGGATACAGGCGCGCACCCCCGAGCGCGAAATGCAGCACGCGGGGGGAGGCCATCCGGGCACCGTCGATCATGACGCCGATCACCTCGCCGCGCGCTTGCGCGAGACCGACATTGATCGCGCGAGCCGGCGAGGGCGGCGCCGGATCGAGGCGGACGAAACGGAAATTGCCGCCGAGGCCCGCGACGGATGCCGGCACGAACGGCACGCGGGAGCCATTGTCGACGACGATCACTTCGTAGTCGTCTGCCGCGATATCCCGCTGATACGCGGCCGACAAGGACAGGAGCGTGCGGGGCGCTTCCCGCTCCATGTCGTGCACGATCACGATGACCGACAGTTTTGGTCCGCTCACCTTGGGGATGCTGCGTGTGGTGAGCCGCGCGCGTCAATCCACGCGTGGAGGCCTAAACCGCGGCAGAGGTTTGCGGATATTCCTGCTCGATAAAGGGGGAATTGCCCGGATGCCAATCGCCGGGCGGCTCGGAACACAGTGCCGGCTCGGAGCATGCTCTCGGGAGCAAAACGCTTTCACACAGGGCCTTCACACAAGGCCTTCGAGCAGAAAAACGAACGCGAGGAATCATGCAGACCTGGAGTATCAAACCCGCGGAACCCGTTCAGGGCCGTATCCCTCTTTGCGGCCTGGACTTCGTCGGAGGCTATCGCTACTTCGATGGCGTGCGCTTTTTCGACGAGCGGCTGGACGTGGATCGCTTGCGCGAGGCGCTCGCGCGCACGGTGACCCGATACCCCATCCTGGGCGGCACGCTTCAGCAGGAAGACGGCCGCGTGTTCATCGATCTGGACGGTCCCGGCCTCACGTTCGCCCTGGAGAGCTCCGCGGTGGCCTGTCCCAGCTTCGGTCCCGGCATTCCCCAGATAAGCCAGCCGCAGTTGTTTCTTCCGAAACCGACGGCGCCCAGGCGCCCCGGGGGGCCGCTGGAACCGGTGTTCGGAAAGCCGATGCTGCTTCTGAAGCTCACCCGGTTCTCCGATGGGCGTTTCGCGCTCGGCGGCTCCACATGCCATATGCTTTCCGACGCTATCACCATCGGCACCTGGTTCGAGGACTGCTATCGCTACTACAGCGGCCGCGAGCCGGGTCCGGCGCCGGTGTTCTCGCGCGACACGCTCCTCCAGCACGGTGACATGACCGCGGAATGTCCGAGCGCCAGATCGGGCCTTGAGCTGCGCGAGCGCACGGTCGACGAGATCAAGAGCCTGTTCTTCATCGCGCGGTTCGCCTCGGTCAACATCTCGCCCGAAGAATCCGCGGTCATCGACTGGATCGTCGGAGAGTCGGGCGGCACCCTCTTCAATCGGAACGACCTCCTGCACGCCTTGCTCATGAAGAGCTTCGCCGCGGTCGTGCCCGAATCCGAGCCGAACGTCGCGATCGACCTGGTGTACGACGTCCGTCGCATCAAGAGCTTCGGCATCCCGGCCACTTACTGCGGAAATGCAGTGCTGCACCGGTGGTTCACGCTTCCACGGACCGAAGTGCTGGAGACGCCCATCGAGAGCATCGCCGCGCGGATTCGCGCGTTCGGCAAGTCCGATCCCGAAAGCGCGAGGCAGGACATCGGCTTTCTCCAGCGCGAGTACCTGATGAACGGCCTCACGGACGCGGGCGTGCTTCCGCGCGTGCAGGCGCCGCTCGGGCCGGGCTCGCTCATCGTGAACAACCATTCGGCTTCGCCCAATACGCGCGTGACGTTCGGTGGCCTCGCGCTCTGGACGGATCTTGCCATCAACGAGCCCATGCCGATTCGCATGGCGATGCTGTATCCCGATCTGCATGGCGGGATGGCGCTCATGCTGGTTCTTGCCCACGAGCAGGTCGATCGTTACGTGGAGGCCTGGAGGCGCTGTCTCAACGAGCTGACCAGCGCTCGGGCAACGATACCTCCCGCGATGCCGGCGGCTCGCGTCGCAGTCTCCTGATCGAGGAACGGACTCATGAAACCAGGCGCGATATCGAATGTCGGGGTCCTGCATACGGATGCGCCGGCAGGACTTGCGGATACCTACACGCGGTACGTGCTCGCCGTCGTGTGGGTGACGCTCGTCCTGCGCATCGTCGACATCCAGATCGTGTCGGTGTTATTGGAACCCATTCGCCGGGAGTTTCAGGTTTCGGACACGCAGCTCGGATTGCTCAGCGGCTTTGCGTTCTCCGTGCTGTACGGAGCCCTGGGCATCCCGGTCGCGTGGCTCGCGGATCGCAAGAACCGCCGAACCATCATCGCGACGGCCGTCGCCGTCTGGAGCGCGATGACCGCGGCCTGCGGATTTGCGAATAGCTTCATGTGGTTGTCTCTCGCGAGGGCGGGCGTTGGCGTGGGTGAAGCGGGCGGGACCGCTCCTGCGTACTCCCTCGTCAGCGATCTTGTTCCCGCGCGCAAGCGTGCAACCGCGTTTGCACTGCTGAGCGCTTCAGTACCGGCCGGCATCTTCGTCGGACTGCTCGTGGGGGGTTGGGCGAACGAGTACTACGGATGGCGAAGCGCGTTCTTCCTGCTCGGCATCGTGGGCATCAGCGTTGCGCTCCTGGTCCGTCTCACCGTTCGTGAGCCGCCGCGCAGGATGCCCGCGAGCTACCGGGGCGAAGCGGCGCCTCTGCGCTTTGGAGAGGCGCTGCGCCGGCTGGCGAAGAATCGCTCGTACCGTCATCTCGTTGCGGCGAGCAGCATCTTCACGGCCGGAGCCATGGGCTCGGGCATGTGGATCGCGTCGTTCTTCATCCGCGTGCATCAGATTCCGCCGGCCGAGGCGGCCACGTGGCTCGCGCTCATCTACGGCGGCGGCGGCATCGCGGGATCCGTGCTCGGTGGGCTGCTGGCCGATCGAATGGTCGCGAAGACCGGCGACGCGCGCTGGTATGCGCGCCTCTCGGCACTGGTGACGCTCGGCATCCTGCCGTTCGCCGCGCTGGTCTATCTGTGGGGCGGGCCGACGCAAGCCTTGCTCCTTCACGTTGGCGCGGTCGTCCTGATGCACATGTGGATGGGACCGACTTACGGAACCATCCAGAACCTCGTAGAGCCGCGGGCGCGCGCGACCGCCGCGGCCGTCAACATGCTTGTGATCAACGTGATCGCTTACGGCGCCGGGCCGCTGCTCGTCGGTATCGCGAGTGATGCGCTGAGCTCCAGAGTGGGGGCGGACTCTTTGCGCTACTCGATATTCGCGGTCGTCGTAATCACTTACGCGTGGGCCGCGGTTCACTTCTTCCTTGCAGGAAAGACCCTGACGAAAGACTTGTCGAATGCCGAAGCAGGCGTAACGACGGGGCGCTGAGCGCGCCCGCAATTTGCGGCTGAAGTACCGACTTCAGCCGGACCTGGCCGCGAGAGCGGCTTCGCGGTATCGATCGCGAAGCGCGCGCTTGTACAGCTTGCCGTTCGGCAGGCGCGGCAATGTCGTGACGAACTCGATCGACCGCGGAACCATGTACCGCGCGATCCTGGTCTTCGCGTATTCGAGGAGCTCGCGCGTCAGCTCCTCGGAGGGCGCGGTGCCATCGGCGAGCTGCACGAGCGCTTTCACTTCCTCGCCCAGGTCGTGATGAGGCACGCCGAAGACGGCGACGTCGTCCACCAGCGGGTGGCTGATGAGCGCATCTTCAACCGCCTGCGGCGAGATGTTCACTCCGCCGGAGATGATCAGAAAGTCCTTGCGATCCGTGAGATACAGGTAGCCCTCGGCGTCCGTGTAGCCGATGTCGCCGACCGTGGACCATGGATGCACGGGATGCCGCGAAGCGCGTGTCCTCTCCGGGTCGTTGTGATACTCGAACGCGCAAGCCTGCGCGCCGCCGAAGTACACGAGCCCGGGGGTGCCCGCCGGCAGCTCTGCTCCCGACTCGTCGCAGATGTGGATGGATCCGAGTACAGGCCGGCCCACGGAGCCTGGGTGCTTGAGCCAGTCCGCAGTGTCTATCGCCGTAAATCCGTAGAGCTCCGTGCAGCCATAAGCCTCGACGATGATGGGCCCCCACCACTCGATCATCTGACGTTTCAGGTGGATGGGGCAGGGCGCGCCACCGTGCAGGGCCAGTATGTGGTGGCTCAGATCGCGCGCTTCACGATCCTGCTTCGGAAGACGCATGAGGCGCCCGAACATCGTCGGAACCCATTGAGAGTGCGTTACGCGGAAGCGCTCCATGGCGTCCAGCGCCTTCTGCGCGTCGAACTTCTCCATCAGCACGACCGTGCCGCCCTGGCCGTGAACGGCCACGGAGAAGTGCAACGCTGCTGAGTGGAAGAGCGGGGCAGGGGTCATGTAGACCGTATCCGGAGTAAGGCGATATGCCTTCGCATACGCCGCCGCGTCTTTCTGCACGCCGTCGCTGATGGGAGTGGTCAGCGCTTCGAGCTTCACGCCTTTGGGGCGGCCGGTGGTGCCGGAGCTATAGCAATGGATCGCGCCGACGCGTTCGTCCTCGAGCCTTTCGGACGATTCCTGTCCGACCAGTGATCGATAGTCTTCCCAGCCATCGCAAGCCTTGCCGACCGCGAGTCGCGCGACGCGGCCTGAAAGGCGCGCGCCGAGCGGCTCGAGCCGCTCCGAATAGACTCCAGACGCAATCAGGACACGCGCGCCGCAGTCCGCCACGATGTACGCGATCTCGTCCGCGGTCATGTACGTATTCAGGGGCGTGATGTAGAGCCCCGAGCGCAAGGCCGCCCACGCAATCTCAAGATACTCCGGAACATTCGGCAGCATGACCGCGATCTGGTCGCCGGCTCGCAGGCCGAGTCGACGCAGGAGCCGCGCTGCTCTGTTCGAGCGCTCGTCGAGTTGCGCGTAAGTCAGCGATTCCTGTGACTCTGCGATGATCAGCGCAGTGTGTTGGGGCGAGCGTTGAGCGTGATATCCAAGGTACATGCCAGTCCTTCGCGCCTGCGTCTTGTCGTTGTTGTGGGCCCGTGCATGCATCGCCACGGAAGCATGCTTCGTCTATGCTTGCACAGGTATCACGCGCGAGTCACGGTATGGAACCTACAAAAAACAATCACGCGCCGGCAGGGAAGCGTGACCGCTTCCTGAGACTTCAGTCTCTCCTGCAGCAGGATCCGGAGAACAAGCATCTCGCGCGGGACCTGGTCGATGCGGCCTTGCGCGCCGGCGAGTTCGAATTCGTGGCCGAGCGTGCGACAGGGTTGCTGAACGCCAACCCCGCGGATCCCCAGGGGCTCTTCGATCTCGCGTCGGCCCGGATCGGCCAGCGCGACTATCGGGCCGCGATCGAGCCGCTCCGGCGCGTGCTCGAGCAACTTCCCGGCCTTGCCGCCGCCCGCCTCAATCTCGGCCTGTCGCACTACTGCCTGGGAGAATTTGCCGACGCCCTCGTGCCGCTGGACGAGGCTTACGCCGCGGGCGAACGCTCGGCTTCGGTGTTGCGCTTACTTGTATCGACTTATCACCATCTCGGGCGCATCGACGAAGCGCTCGCACTGTGCGAGGCGAACCCGGCGCCGCACGGCGCGGACGCGGGCCTCGCGGGTGCCTACGCGTTGGTGTATCTGGATGCGGACGAGGCGGAGCCGGCGGGCGTCTGGGCCGAGCGCGCGCTGGCGCAAAACCCGGATTCCATTGATGGTTTGGTCGTCGCGGGTACGCTGGACATTCTCGACATGCAGGCGCCCAGAGCGAGGGCGCGCTTCGAGCGGGCGCTGGAGATTGCGTCGACAACGGCCCGTGCATGGATCGGTCTCGGCACGCTCGATCTCCTGGCGAACGATCTGTCGAACGCCCTTTCGAACCTGAAGAGGGGAGTGCAGCTCATGCCGGGCCATGTCGGCTCCTGGCAAGTGCTCGCCTGGGCCCAGATGATGTCTCAGGATCTGGACGGCGCCGAGGCCTCCCTGCAGCGAGCGCTGGAGATCGACCACAACTTCGCGGAGACGCACGGCGGACTTGCGTCGATCGCAGCTTTGCGCGGCAGATCGGAAGAGGCCGAGCGAGGCATCGAGGTCGCGCTTCGGCTGGATGAGAACTGCCTGTCGGCGCAGTTTGCAAGAAGCGTTCTCATCGGCAGCACCGGCAAGCCGAGCGAGGCGAGGCATCTCATCCGACGTACAGCCACTGGTTTTTCTTCGCGCAAGGCAGGCGTTCTCGCGCGCGTGATCGAGCGGATCAATCGCGATAGCGGAGCTGCCTGAAGCAGAAGACAACTATGAGGCGGCTTGACGAACCGCGTCGCATCATGCTTAAGATCAAGACATAGGATGTCCCCTTCGCTCTGCTAAAGAAATTCGCAGACGAAGCAAGACGCCGAAAATCATTACTAGAACGGACGGACGCAAGGGATAAGGACTGTGGGGGATCTGCGATCGGAGCTCGCTCTGACGATGACGTCGGAGATGTTATGGACAGCCATTCTGCTTGCTGCTCCAGTCATTGGGTTTACGGCCCTCGTCGGCCTCGTCGTCGGCATTCTCCAGGTCGTGACGCAGATACAGGAATCGTCTCTGACCTTCGTTCCGAAACTCATTGCGGCTGCAGCCGTGCTGCTCGTCCTCGGCGGATGGATGCTGACGACGCTCGCGCTGTTTGCCGAAAGATTGATCGCGAACATACCGAACTATTTCTAGGACGGCGTGGGCGCATGAGTGACGTGAGCATTCATCGTGAGGTGATGACTGAGCATTCACCTGACGTGATGTGGCACTCACCGTGAGGTGACATAGATCGATTCAGGACGAGTTGGACGAGCGATCCGACGAAGGTTTTTTGCCGATGACCCTGCGCTTCGACATCGGGTGGCTGTTTGCTACCCTGCTCCTGTCCTTGCGCGTCGCCGCCGCGACCATGCTGGCTCCAGTGCTGGGGCCGGCCCAGGTTCCGGGACCGGTACGCGTGATGCTCGCAGTGGGGCTCGGAGCGTTGGTCGCCGCGGCGCTGCCGGTGGCACCCATCGCCGTGACGAGCCTGTCGCAGCTCGGTGTGGCCGCGCTCGTCGAGCTCATCATCGGTGCGGGTTTCGCGCTCGGATTTCTTCTCGCGCAGGCTGCCGCCCAGCTCGGTGGCCGCACGCTCGACGTGCAGATGGGCTTCGGCTTCGCGTCGGTCGTGAACCCGGTCACCCGCACCGGTGGACCTCTGCTCGGCACGTTGTTCGCGATGGCGGCGCTCGCCGTCTTCCTCGCGCTCGATGGCCATCACGTGCTCATCCAGGGGCTCGCGCTTTCGGCGCGTAGCGTTCCACCAGGGAGCGTGGCGTTCTCGCCCGACTGGGAAGCCATCCTCAGGCAGTCCGGGGCGATGTTCACGTTCGGGCTCGCGCTTGCGGCGCCTGTGATGCTCGTGCTGTTGCTCATCGACATCGCGATGGCCGTTCTCGCGCGCAGCATGCCGCAGTTCAACGTGTTCCTCCTGAGCTTCTCCGTGAAGATCCTGACGGGAATGGCCACGATCGCCATGTCGATCCGGCTTGCGCAAGGCGTGCTGGGCGCGCTGTACGGCACCACCTACGAGTACTGGGAGGCCGCGGCCGGCGCGCGCTGACACATGGCGGAGCAGGAGCAGAATCGCACGGAGAAGGCGACGCCCTTCAAGCTCGCGGAAGCGAGGAAGCAGGGACAGGTCGCCCGGAGCATGGACTTCAACTCCTTCGCCATGGTCTTCGCGCTGCTGTTCGTCCTTATCGCGCTCGGTGGGAGCGTGGCGATGAAGGTCGCGAGTCTCTCCTCCTGGCTGCTCCAGCAATCGGGAACCCTGAAGCTTGAGGGGCCGGGCGAGGCGGTGTGGTTCGCGGACGTCCTGAAGGCCCTGCTCGGCATCGTCGTGCCGATCGCGGCGGTCGGCATCGTGTTCGCAGTGGTGGCGAACCTCATCCAGATCGGGCCGATCTTCACGTTCGTGCCGCTGAAGCCGAAGTTCGAGCGCATCAATCCGATCGCCGGCTTCAAGCGCATCTTCAACAAGAAGATGCTGTTCGAAGCGTTCAAGACCCTCGTCAAGTTCTGCTTCTTCGTCTGGATCCTCTGGGCGTTCTTCAGGTCGCTCTGGCCGACCCTGCCGGCCGCCATGAGCATCGATACGGCCGTAATTGCCGCATACCTGTCGCAGAACGGGCTCTCGCTGCTTTTCCGGCTGGGGCTCGCGATGCTCCTGATCGCCTCGCTCGACTTCGCCTTCGTCCGCTGGACTTTCAGCAAGCAGATGATGATGAGTCGGCGCGAGATGAAGGAGGAAGTGAAGCGCAGGGAGGGCGACCCCCTGGTGCGCGCGAAGATTCGCGAGCTTCAGCGGGAAAACCTCAAGCAGGCGCAATCGATCGGTCGGGTTCCCGAGGCCGATGTACTCATCACGAACCCGGAGCATCTCGCCATCGCCCTGCGCTACGTCAGGGACGAAATGAGCGCCCCTCATGTGATCGCGAAGGGTGCGGATGCCTGGGCGGCCGAGATGAGGGCAATGGCCCGCAAGCACGGCGTTCCGGTGCTGGAACGACGGAGCCTCGCACGCCAGCTGTTCCGGAGCGCGCAGCTGGACCGGCCGATCCCGGTGGAAACCTTCCTGGACGTGGCGCGGGTTTACGCGGACGTCGCGGCGGATCGGCGGAACAACGTCCGCCACGAGGCTGCGCGATGACGTACTGGCTGCGAAAAATTCTTGGCGAACGCAGCGAGCTCGCGTTGGTGCTGATGCTCGCGGGCATTCTCGTCGTCCTGTTCGTGCCGATCCCGCCGGGGCTCCTGGATTTCCTGCTGATCCTGAATTTCTCGATGGCCCTGCTGATCCTGCTGCTCACGTTCTACATGCAGCGGCCTCTGGATTTCTCGACTTTCCCGTCGCTGCTGCTGGTCGCCACGCTGTTCCGGCTCGGTCTGAACGTCGCGGCCACCCGGCTCATCCTGTCCGACGCGGATGCCGGAAGGGTCATCGGTTCGATCGGCAACTTCGTCGTGGGCGGGAACTACATCATCGGCCTCATCGTCTTCATCGTCCTGATCGTCGTCCAGTACGTCGTGGTGACGAACGGAGCCCAGCGTGTCGCCGAGGTGGCCGCGCGCTTCACGCTGGACGGCATGCCCGGCAAGCAGATGAGCATCGATGCCGACCTGAACATGGGGCTCATCGATCAGAACGAAGCCCGGGAGCGCCGCAAGCAGATCGAGAAGGAAGCGAACTTCTACGGCGCCATGGACGGCGCCAGCCGCTTCGTGAAGGGGGACGCGATCGCGGGCATCCTCATCATCCTCGTCAACGTCATCGGCGGGCTCGCGATCGGCGTAGCGCAGATGGGGATGGCGTGGGGAGAAGCGCTTCAGACGTACACGCTGCTGACCGTCGGCGACGGAATCGTCACGCAGGTGCCGGCCCTCATCATCGCGACCGGTACGGGCATCATCGTCACTCGCGCAGCCTCCGACGCGCGTCTGGGAGCGGAGGTGTCCCGCCAGATCCTGGCTTATCCGCGCACCATCGCGATCGTCGCATTCGTGTTGCTCGCGCTGGGGTTCCTGCCCGGCCTTCCTGTGTTCCCGGTGTTCCTGCTCGCGGCTGGCGCTGTCGCACTTTTCTGGTACGCGATGAAGCGGCCGGCCGAACCGGTGGAGGAAGAGAAGGCGCAGGAGAAGAAGTCGGCGGGCGATGCGGAGGACCTGTACAAGTCGCTCAAGGTGGATCCCGTGGAAGTCACGATCGGGAGCAGTCTCATTCCGATCGTTGGCGAGGAGGGCGGCCAGCTGGGCGACCGCCTGAGCGCGATCCGAAAACAGTACGCACTGGACATGGGCGTAGTGCTGCCGCCCGTCCGCGTCCGCGACGAGAAGCGGCAAGCCGCGAACCACTACGAGATAAAGCTGTTTGGTACGCGCGTCGCGGAGGGCGTGGTGCACCCGGATCGGCTGCTCGCGATCAACCCTGGCGGCTCGCGTGACGCACTGGATGGCGTCGTCGCCGCGGACCCGGCGTATGGCCTGCCTGCCGTGTGGATCGCGGAGGAGACGCGGCAAGCAGCGAAGGCGGCCGGCTATACCGTTATCGATCCGACCACGGTTTTCATCACCCATCTGTCCGAGGTGCTTCGTCAGAACGCGCACAACCTCATCACGCGCGCGGAAACGGAGCGGCTCATCGCCCGCGTCCGCGAGACGCAGGCAGGGCTGCTGGACGAGCTGATTCCGAAGGTCCTCTCGCTGGGCGACGTCCAGCATGTCCTGCAGTCGCTGGTGAAGGAGCGGGTCCCGATCCGCAATATCGAGGCGATCCTCGAGGTGCTGGCCGAATGGGGCCCCAAGACGAAGGAACCCGACGTGCTCACCGAGCAGGTCCGGGAGCGGCTTGGCGCCGTCATCTGCCAGCAGCTCACCGATGCGCGCGGGCAGATGCAGGTGCTCACCTTCGACGCGAGTGTCGAGCAGTCGTTTGCAAGCTCGATCCGGGCGGTCGAGAACCGGCAGACGCTGGTGCTGGAGCCGCAATTCGCGGAGCAGTTGCTGCGCAGGCTCTCGGATGAAGTCGAGCGGATGGCTCGGGTCAATCTGCGTCCAGTGCTGCTGTGTGCACCGAATGTCCGGCGCCATGTGCGGCGGTTCACGGAGCGTCTGGTGCCGCAGCTGTCCGTCGTCTCGCTCAGCGAGATACCGGGTCATGTGAGCTTGCGAGGCTTCGGAGTGGTGAAGCTGTGAGCATCACGAGCGTTCATGGCGCCATTCACCTCGCGAGGCGCGGCCAGGTGGACTCCAGGCCACGCGATGCCACCGAGAGACATCACGTGGGCCAGCAGCTCACGCTGCATGTCACCCGTCGTCTCGATCAACGCACGTACATGGTGTCGTTCGGCGGCGAGCAGCATGTGCTTGAGAGCTCGGTGCATCTCGCGGTTGGCAGCCGTGTGCGCGCAGTGGTTGCTGCGATGGGCGATCAGCTCGAGCTCCGTTACGTCGATGCAATCGTCGAGGGCGGAGGCGAAGAGCCGTCGGGCGCCGACGGCGCGTCGGCCCTGGAGCCAACGCCTGCGATGGTGGCGCAACTGGAAGCGCGATATCGCATGACCCTCGACGCGGCCGATCATTCCCTGCTTGAGAGCGCCGTGAACCGGGCGGCCGATGGGACGGCGATGGCGCTCGGTGGGCTATATCTCGCGAAGCTCGGCGTGCCCATCAGCGACGAAGCGCTGCAGGCCATGCACGACGTCCAGCAGCCGTATCTTCCGGGCGGCGCGCCGCCGCCTCGCGCCCTGACCGATATTTCGGCGCTCGTCACCCGTGCCGCGGATGGAGATTCGCAGAGCACTCAGGATCTCGCGCAGGTGATTGCCGATGCGGTTCCGGATGCCGCTTCTCAATCCATGTCTTTCGACATGGGCGGAGCGAACACAGGCGACTCGGGCTCCCAGCAGGACCGCGAGGACCTCGCGAGACTCTTCCTGAACCTGCAGGACGGCGGGAGCGTGGGTTACCGGTACGGCACGCTGCCCGTCATCGTCGGCGGACAGCTTGTCGAGCTCGACCTCGTCGTCCTTCAGCAGCGCATGAAGAACGAGGCCAGCCCCTTGCGGCGGCTGGTGATGACGTTGCGCACGCAGTCGTTCGGACAGGTTCAGGTCGAGGCGCGCGCGCTCGACAACCGGCTGGTCGTGACGTTCACCGGAGAGGCAGCGACGAGCGCAGAGGACCTGGGCACGTACAAGGAGGAAGTGCGAGGGCTGCTCGCCAGGCTCGGCTGGAGTGTGGAGGGGATCGGATATCAGCTTGATCCCCAGCCCGGGCGGGCCGCGCGGCACATCATCGATCACGTCCTTCTCGCTGGCACGATCGACAAGGTGTTCTGATGGAACGGAAACGTGTCGTAGGACTGAGCTGCAAGCCGGACGAGCAGGACGCGCCAGTGGTCGTCGTCAAGGGAGCAGGCGACGCGGCGGACTCCGTGCTCGACACCGCACGTCGCGAAGATATCCCCGTCATTCGTGATTCCGCGCTGACCGATCAGCTTTATCGAGTGCCGATGGACACGCCGGTGGGGAAGGAGCTCTTTCCCGTGATGGCCGTGCTGCTCGCGCACGTTCTGCTCGTCGACCGAAAAATCCAGGAGCGTACGTCATGACCGATACGATGGCTGCGATCGCAGCCGCGATGCATGCCGATGCGGAGGCCGTCCGCGTCATCAGCCAGAACGTGGCCAACTCGCAGACGCCGGCGTATCGGCGCGAAATATCGGTCGTGCGCGCGAGCTTTGCCGAAGCGCTGGATGGCTTCACCACTCCCCAGCTGCAAACGGTGACGGATTCGCGGGCCGGCACCCTGCAGAGCACGGGCGAGCCCCTGAACCTCGCGCTCGAGGGCAAGGGCTTCTTCGTCGTCGGCACGGCGAACGGCGAGATGCTCACCCGGCGTGGAGATTTCCGGCTGGACGCCGAGGGCCGCCTCGTCACGCGTGCGGGTGATCCGGTGCTCGGCACGCGGGGCGTCATTCATGTCGGAGACCGTATTCCAACGATTACCGCCGATGGCTCCGTGCACGTGGGAGACGCGATTGTCGACCGGCTCCGGATCGTTTCCGTGGCGGATGAGTCATCGCTGAGACCGGTCGGCGAAGGCCTGTTCGTGATGACCGGGGGCGATCCGGATCCCGCCGCGCCCTACGGCGCCGTGCGCCAGGGGTTCCTGGAAACCTCCAATGTGCAGGCGATCAACGAGACCGTGCGGCTGCTCGAAACGATGCGGCACTTCGAGATGGCCCAACGCTTCATGCGCGGCTACGACTCAATGATGGAAGACGCCATCTCCACTCTCGGGCGGACTTGAGGAGGACACAGCCTATGAACGACGCACTCTATATCGCCGCCACGGGCATGCGGGCGAGCCAGACCCAGGTGGACACCATCGCCCACAACGTGGCGAACCTGAACACCGCGGGCTTCCGGCGTAACGTCGTGTCCTTCTCCGAAGTGAGCGCGTCCGTCACGCCGACGGGCACGGATCCCATTCTCGAAGCGGTTCGCGCCAATCTCGCCGCGCGGGGCGCCGGAACGCTTGCCAGCCCCGTGCTCTCCACGGCGGGCGGCGAGCTGAAGCAGACCGGCGAAAACCTCGATATCGCGATCGATGGCGTGGGCTTCTTCGAAGTCACGAGAGCCGACGGTTCGGTCGCTTACACGCGAGCCGGCTCGCTCCGCCTGAACGAGGAGGGTGTGCTGACGCTCGCGGATGGCACGCCACTTTCGGCACAACTCCAGTTCCCGCCGGATACGAAGAAGATTGTCGTCAACAGCGACGGAAGAGTGCTGGCGAACGTAGGTGACGACACCACGCCGATCGAGATTGGCCAACTCGAGCTCGTCACATTCGCGAATGCGGCGGGTCTGAGGCCCATCGGCGGGAACCTGTTCGTCGCCACGCCGGAGTCCGGTGAAGCGCGTGCTGGTGTGCCGGGAGAGGAGGGCCGCGGAACCTTGCGGCAGGGCTTCCTGGAGAGCTCCAACGTGCAGCTCGTCGAAGAGCTGGTGGCGATGATGCTCGCGCAGCGCGCGTTCGAGTTGAACGGCCGCGTCATCCAGGCCGCCGACCAGATGATGCAGATCACGAACGCGCTCTATAAGGCGTAACCATGCCTGTCGCGCCACTCCTGGTCCTTCACGCAGTCACGGCCGGTGTCACGCCGGCGGCGGACACGGCCAACGCGGAAGAGTTGCTGCTCGCTCGGCTCAAGGAACGTTACCCGGCGGTGGCCGATTGGGAAATTCGCCCGCTGAACGCGAACGCATCGACTGCGGCTGGAATTGCGCAGGTCGTGCGTTTGGGTTCGCGTAGCGCCGTTCGAGTGGGTGACCGGGTGATCTGGTACGCAGTCAAGGGAAGCCAGTTTGTTCTTCGTTCCACGGCCTCTCATCCGGCGGGTTCTCCGCTCACACCGGCAGACGTCGAGGGCGCTTGGGCGGACGTGCTGAGCGTGTCCTGCGAGCCGCTGGTGGATTCGACGGCCATGGAAGGGATGCGTACGCGCCGTGGAATTCGGGCACATCAGATCCTTTGCAGCGATGCCGTGGAGCCGAAGCCGCCAGTCGCGCGTGGCGATGACGTGACCGTGCGCTACGTCGGCCCGCGTCTCTCGCTCACCACCAAAGGCGTGGCGGAGGCGGACGGCTCGATCGGCGAAGCGGTCGCGGTGAAGAGACCCGGCGCCAGCGATGTCTTTCGCGCCGTCGTCAGTGGAACGCGGGAGGTAACTATTCATGAATAAACCGAGCTTGCTGGCCATGCTGCTGCTGACGGGAATCAGCTGCACCGGCGCATTCGCACAGGCGCAGGACGCGCGGCAGGACGCTGTTGCCCGCTCGTTCTACTCGGACCGCCGCGCCATGGCGCCGGGAGATGCGCTTACGGTCCTGATCACGGAATTTTCGACCGTGCAGGCGAGCGCTCAGACGACCACCCGCAAAAACGAGTCGGCGTCGATCTCGTTCCTTCAACCCGACGGCGTCTCTCACGCCCTGAACGGGAACTTCGACAGCGACTTCGAAGGCGGTGGCCGGATCGAGCGCAGCGGCAGGCTCGTCGCGAAGCTCGCGGTCACCGTCCTGAGCGTCGACGAGCGAGGCAACCTCCTCGTGCAGGGGGAGCAGGACATTCAGGTCAACGACGAGCGCCAGCGCATCAGCATCCGCGGCTTCGTGCGGCCGGAAGACATCTCACCCGACAACACGATTCCCTCCTGGCGAGTCGGTGGCGCGCACATCGAGTTCACCGGCAAGGGCCTGCTGGCCCGCAAGCAGGCGCCCGGGATCATCACCCGCATCCTCTCGTGGTTCTGGCAGTGACGACATGAACGCATTACGCCTTCTGATTTGCTCGGCTGCCATAACGCTGCTCTCCGGCGCGTCGACCGTCCTTGCGGCCGAGGGCGCTGTTCGCATCAAGGATCTCGCCCGGTTCGACGGCGTTCGCGACAACGCGATCCTGGGCTACGGCCTGGTGGTCGGCCTGCCGGGAACGGGCGATTCCCAGCGCAATCTCGCGACGCTTCAGTCCGTCTCCAACATGCTTCGGGAGTTCGGGCTGCAGGTGCCGCCGGTTGCCGTGAGTAGCCGGAACGTGGCTGCGGTGCTGGTCACGGCAACTCTTCCTGGCGTTCTGCGAATCGGCGACAAGCTGGACGTCGGCGTTTCGTCCATCGGCGATGCGCGCAGCCTTGCGGGCGGCACGCTTCTTCACACCCCCCTGATCGGAGCGGACCGCAAGGTCTATGCCACCGCGCAGGGCGCGCTCGCCGTGGGCGGCTACCGGTTCGAGCAGAACGGCAACGTGGAGCAGAAGAACTTCCCGACCTCCGGAACGATTCCCGAGGGCGCGCTGGCCGAACGTGAGCGCTCCGCGCAGCTCGTGCATCGGAACGGCAATCTGGATCTCATCCTCAACGAACCGGACTACACGACGGCGACCCGGGTCGCGCAGACCATTCGCGAGAAGCTTCCGGCGACGGAAGCCGCGGCAGTGGAGTCGGGGCGCATTCGTCTGCGAGTGGGGGATTCGAGCGATGCCGCTCTGGTCAGTCTCATCGCCACTGTTGAGAACTTCGACGTCGAGCCGGATGCGCGTGCGCGCGTCGTCGTGAACGAGCGGAGCGGGACGATCGTCTCCGGCGGAAAAGTGTGGCTGTCCGCGGTCACTGTGACTCAGGGAGACATCAGGGTCTCGATCACGCAGGACTACCTCGTGTCACAGCCGAACGGCTACATGCCGTACGGCTACATCGTGGGGCCGAATCCCGGCATCCGCACGGCCATCGTGCCGGAGACGCGCGTCACCGTTCAGGAGCCGAGCACGCAGGCAGTGACGCTGCAGCAGGGCGCCACCATCGAGGATCTGGTCAATGCACTGCGCGCCGTGAGAGCCACTTCCCGAGAGGTCATCGCGGTGCTGCAGGGAATAAAGCGGGCCGGCGCTTTGCACGCCGAGCTCATCATTCAATAGGGGGGTCTGGACTGTGTTCGAAGCCACACCGATTTTCTCGCTGCTGTCGAAAGCACTCGACCATGCAGCGCTTCGGCAAGCGGTGCACACCGCGAACATCGCCAACGCGGGCACGGAGAATTACAGCCGCCTCGAAGTGATCTTCGACTCCCGGCCGACGCTCGCGGAGGCTGCGGACCCATCGTCAGGGGACGCTTTCTTCCTGGACGCTTCGCGGCCTCGCCTCGTCTCGACCGGGGAAGCCGTCCGGCTGGATCGTGAGATGGCGCTGATGGCGCGGGATGCGGTTCGCTACCAGGCGCTGCTCGGTGCCTTCGAAAGAGCAACGGGGACGCTGCGGATGGCGATTCGCGAAGGCAGGGAGGGCTGATCGATGGGCATGTTCAGCATTCTCGACATCAGTGCGGCGGGCATGGATGTGCAGCAGGCCCGGCTTGCAGCCGCGTCCGCGAATCTTGCGAATTCCAACACGACGGCGAATCCCAACGGCGAGATCTACAAGCCCCTCGCGGTGGTGGTGCACAGTGCGCCGGCAGTTTCGGCGCAAGGGCTGCCGGTGCCCGTTGTGGCCCGGACGGTGGAAAGGGACGTCCCCAGCCGGCTCGTCTATGACCCCGGGCACCCGGATGCGGACGAACGCGGCTTCGTCGCCTTGCCGGGTACGGATCCCATTTCCTCGATGCTTGAGCTGATCTCCATCTCGCGCAGCTACGAAGCAAACCTGCGCGCGTTCGACATCACTCGGCAGCTCCTCGAAAAGACCCTGGAGATGGGAGGTCGGCGATGACCCTCGAAGCAATCGCTGCGGTCGGTACAGGTGCCGCCGAAACTGCTCTGCCGCTCGGCGTGACGGAGGCGGCTCCCGCGTCGTTCCCATCCTTCGATGCGCTGGTGAGCACGCTCGAGAACCTGAACACCCGAATGAAGGCCAGCGAGGCGGCCACCGAGGCATTGGCCCGCGGGGACGTCGAGAACCTGCATCAGGTGCTGATGCGGTCCGAGCAGACACGCCTCGATTTCGAGCTGCTGCTGGCCGTGCGCAACAAGGTGCTCGACGCGTATCAGGAACTGATGCGCATGACGGTGTGACGTGAGCTCCATGATTCAGCTCTGGAAAAGGCTCCAGCCTGGCGCGCGCTTCCGGATCGTGCTCGCGATGCTGGCCATCGGCGGGCTGACCGCCTGGTTCGCGTATCAGACGATGCGAGTGGAGTACGCCGTACTGTTCTCGCAGCTTTCCGAGGCCGATGCGGCAACCATCGTCGACCAGCTCAAGAAGCAGAAGGCACCGTACCGGATCGCGGGCGGCGGCACGGCCATCGAGGTCCCGGCGGATCGGGTACACGAGACGCGTCTGTCGCTGATGTCCGGCGGCGTGCCGCTGTCTGGCGGCATAGGGTTCGAGATCTTCGACAAGCAGGGGCTCGGCGCCACCGAACAGTCGCAGCGAGTCTCGTATCAGCGTGCCCTGCAGGGTGAGCTGGTCCGCACGATCGGCACGATCGAAGGAGTACGGCAGGCGCGAGTGCATCTCGTGCTGCCGGAATCTTCGCTCTTCCGGCGGGATCGGCAGGAAGCGCGGGCCGCTGTGACGCTGACGATGAATCGCGGCATCTCGCTCGGACGGGAGCAGATTCTCGGCGTGCAGCGGCTGGTCGCCGCGTCCGTGCCAGGCCTGGATCCGGGCCGCGTGGTCGTCACGGATCAGCGCGGAATCACTCTCTCAGGTCCGGATGCACTCGGCGGAGACGGCATGGTCAGCGAGCGACGGCTCGCGATGAAGCGGGATATCGAGGAGTACCTCACGCGGAAGATCGCGAAGCTGCTCGACAGCACCTATGGTCCCGGTCAAGCGATCGTCAGCGTCGATGTGCTGCTGAACTTCGACGAGATCCGCAGGACCGTGCAGGACGCGCAGCCGAGCGGGGTGCGCCGGCGCCGTCAGGTGACGTCCGGAAACGCCCTGGATGACACCGCTGCTGCCGCGATTTCAGGCGCATCGACGGATGCGCCGCTCGCCGGAAATTCCTCGACCGACATCGAGTACGAGTATGGGCGCAAGGTCGAGCAGGTGATTGCTGCGCCGGGAGGCGTGTCGCGAATCAGCGTTGGTGTAGTCGTTCCGGTGGAGCTCACCGCCGAGAAGCGGCAGAGACTCACGGAGCTCGTGCGCATGGCCGCGGGCATCAACGAGCAGCGGGGCGACGCGGTCGTCGTGCAGCCGTTGTATGAGCTGAATGCACGGCGTGCTCCGGAGGTCGAAGAGGTCGAGACGATTGAGCAGCCGCTCGTCGTGAGCGAAGCGCAGGTCGCGTCCACCGTCGCATGGTGGAAGCCGTGGGCCACCGACACGCGTAGCTGGATACTCCTCGCGATCGTGGTGCTCGGCCTTGTCGTCGTCGCCTTCGTCGGGCGCATCATTGTTTCGCGCTCACGTTCGGGCGAACCGGCTGCGCTGTCGCCGCAGGAACGGCAGACGCTGCTGCTCGAAATCCAGAAGGTGCTTGAATCGGGTAGCACCGCTTCCGGCACGAGGGCGCGGCCATGAGTGCGACGGATCACGCCATGTCGCTGCTGGCGCGGCTCAATGCCGACGATCGCCGGTGGATCGTCGAGCGGCTTTCGGAAGAAGCGAGGACGCGCTTGACTGCGCCGCTGCCGGAATCTTCTTCGATGCCGCCAAGGGCGACTGCCGGCACAGCGCAGGCGAACTCCGTAAACACGAACGGGACACACGGCAACGGCGCGCACGGGAACGGCGCGTACGGGAACGGCGCGTACGGGAATGGGACCCACGCGACCGGGGCGCCGGCAAATGGGGTACACGCGGGCGCTCCGCAGGCAAGCAGTGCGCACGCAGACGATGCCCGGATGCTCGAGTGGATCGCCGGTGCTGATCCGGATCGTGTGGCAGACGTCTTGCATGCGGAGCCGTCATGGCTGATCTGTGCTGTTTTGCGTGCAGGCCCCTGGCCCTGGAGCAAGGCTTTCCTCAAGGAGCTTCCGCCGGCAATCCGGGTCGACGTCGCTCAGCTCGAGCGCCAACACGTGAGGCTGGGCGGGGCGTCGCGGTCCGCGCTCCTGCGCATCTTCGCCGAACGACTGGGGCCGCCGTCGGAGAAGCTGCCCGCTGAAACTGCGCCTCGCTTCGAGGCTCTGCTGGAGCGGTTCAGGAAGGTGCGTCGCGCATGATCGTGCGAGGGGCAGTGCTGTCGGACAAAAGAGTGTCGCTCGAGAGTCCGGGCAACGAACGGCCGCCGCTGGCCGCCGTTCGCACGGGAGCCTCCGCAAGCTCGCTGCGCGAAACAGCATCGAAGGCAGTGGAAACAGGCGCCCTGATGCCCGCAGCGGCGCCTCCCGCGCCAGCTCCGCCGCCGCTGACCCTGGACGCTGTATCAAAGTGGATCGAAAAGCAGGGGCAGGCAACCCGCACGGCGTTGAGCCAGCTGCTCGCCGAGGACCTTGAGGAGCTGCGCCAGAAGGCTCGCGATCAGGGGGCCGCCGAAGGGCGCGCCGCCGGGCTTGCGATAGTCACCGGCGAGGCGACCAAGTCGCTCGGAGCATTGGCGGCGATCGTGAAACGCAGCGATGAGGCGCTCAAGGAGCAGCGCGAGCAGCTTGCGGATCAGTGCGCGGAGATTGTCGCCGCGGCTCTCACGCGAATCGCCGGGCCTCTCCTCGCCACGCGCGAAGCGGTGATCGGCGCCGTCACTGAAGTGCTGAAGCGCCTGACAGAGGAAACGCAGCTGACCATCCGCGTGAGCGCGGACGATCTTCCGGCGCTTCGTGAGGTGGAGGATCAACTCGCCGCAGCCCTTGCCGGCCGCGAATACTCGCTCGTCGCCGATACGCGTGTGGAAGCAGGCGGTGCGCTCGTCGAATCGCCGCTCGGTAGCCTGGACGGGCGGCTTGAGGTTCAGTTGCGCGGTCTCGCGGACACCGTGATTGCGGCGAAAGCCTTGCGCGGGAAACAGCCATGACCAGCGCCGCGCATCTGCTCGAAGCCGTTCGGAGCGCCGAGTGGGTAAGGCGTACGGGCCGCATTTCCCGCTTCGTCGGGCTCAACGTGGAATCGCAGGGGCCGGACGTGAAGCTCGGGGAGGTTTGCGAGATACGCTCTCGCTCGGCCGGTACGCTGGCCGAAGTCGTGGGATTCGCCGAGGGGCGAGTCCTGCTGATGCCGTATGAAGAGCTGCTCGGTGTCGGCATCGGCAGCGAAGTCATCGCGACGGGTGAGACCGCGCACGTTCGGCCGGGCCGCCATCTGCTCGGCCGTGTGATCGACGGATTCGGCGTGCCGCTCGATGGCAAGCCGCTGGCGCAAGGCCCGGTGCGACAGCCGATCTATCCGCCACCGATCAATCCGCTGCACCGGGGCATGGTGCGGGACATTCTGGAAACCGGAATCCGGGCGATCGACTCCCTGCTCACGCTCGGCCGCGGTCAGCGCGTGGGCATTTTCGCCGGAAGCGGCGTGGGTAAGAGCACCGTGCTCGAGATGCTCGCACGCCAGGTCAAGGCGGATGTAAGAGTCATCGCGCTCGTCGGGGAACGGGGACGTGAGGTCAAGGACTTCGTGGAAGAGGGTCTTTCTCCCGAGGCTCGCGCGAAGTCCGTGGTCGTCGCGGCGACGTCCGATCAACCCGCGCTCCTCAGGCGCCGAGCGGCCTTCCTTGCGACCGCCATCGCCGAATTCTTCAGGGACGAAGGACTCGACGTCTGCCTCATGATGGATTCGGTCACGCGCGTCGCGATGGCGCAGCGTGAAATCGGGCTCGCGAGCGGCGAGCTTCCAACCGCGCGTGGGTACACGCCCTCCGTGTTCGCGCTATTGCCGAAGCTTCTTGAGCGAGGCGGCGTGCGTGGCGCTGGTGGCTCGATCACCTCCATCTACACGGTACTCGTCGAGGGTGACGATCTCGCGGACCCCATCTCGGATACGGTTCGCGCGACGCTCGATGGACACATCGTGTTGTCTCGCGCGATCGCGCAACGAGGCCGTTACCCGGCCATCGACATCACGCAGAGTATCAGCCGCCTCGCGTCGGCCGTCGTTCCAGAAGCGGAGATGCGCCTCGTGCTTGAGGCAGTGAAGATGCTCGCGATCTACGAAACATCGCGAGATCTCATCGAAGTAGGTGCGTATCGCGAGGGGACCAGCGCGGCCGTGGATCGCGCCATCAAGCTGGTGCCGGATCTTGAGCAGTTCATGGCTCAGCGGCCGGGTGAGAGCGAAGGGCGCGCTGCTGCGATGAGGCGTCTGCAAACGATCCTTGGCAACGCGGGGCGTGCGGCGTGAATACGCCGGAGAAAGAACGGGATCGGCGCCTCGCCACGCTCACGCGACTACGCGAGCTGCAGCTCGAAGAGGCTCGTGTCGCGCACGCGTTGAAGCAGGCGGAAGTCGATCGGCAGCGCGAACGTGTGAGGGAAATCCAGTCTCACATCGAGCAATCGCAGGCGCGGGGCCGGCAGCTTGTGGAGTCCGGCGTCGCGGTGGCGATGCTCATTCATCTCCAGGAATACGAGGCATGGCAGGCGAACGCCCTGACAGAAGAGCAAGCATCGCTCGCGAAGCTTCAGGAGCTCGAGGAAGAAGCGCGGGCCCAGGTCGCCAGGCGCTTCGAAGCCCTTTCATGCATCGGGCGCGTGCGCGAGCGGCACGCCCGTGAGGCTGCGCTGTCGCGGGGGCGGCGCGAGTACAAAAGCCTGGACGAGCAGGCCCCGATCCGTTGGGCGGCGACGAACCGTCCGGACCTTTGAGAAGGAGCAGGCAATGGCTGTCAGTGCAATCGGTATCGCGTCCCAGGCCACCCCAACGGCGGCGCCCGCCAACGCGGGGCTGGGGCAGGACGACTTCCTTCGCATCCTGCTCACGCAGCTGCGCTTCCAGGATCCGCTGAAGCCCATGGACAACCAGCAGTTCGTCGCGCAGCTCGCGCAGTTCAGCGCGCTGGAGATCAACCGCCAGCAGAGCGAGAAGGTCGAGACGCTCCTCTCCATCGAGAGTGTCAATCAGTCGCTGGCGCTCATCGGCAAGACCGTGCAGCTCGGCACGCAGGGCGCGAGCGGCACGGTGAGCGCGGTGAATTACAGCAGCGGCGAGCCGAAGCTGACCGTAAAGACTTCCACGTCGACGCTCATCGACATCGCCCTCGCGGACGTGTCACTCGTATTCTGATCGGGAGGTTTGCATATGCTGGGCAGCATCTACATCGGTCTCTCGGGCATGACCGCGTACTCGCGGGGCCTCGACACGATCAGCAACAACGTCGCGAACATGAACACGCCGGGGTTCAAGGTTTCGCAGCCAAGGTTCGTGGACCTGCTGTTCCAGAACAGCACGGGCGCGGTGTCGGGCTCCGGCGGCGCGCCTTCGGGCGGGGCCGGGGTGGAGAACGACGCCTCGCGCCAGTCTTTCCGGCAGGGTGAGTTGCGCGATACAGGCAATCCACTGGACGTCGCGATCGACGGCGAAGGCTACTTCGTGATGGAGCGCAACGGGGACTGGCTGTTCACGCGCACCGGGCAGTTCGAGATCGACAAGGATGGCGTGCTGGTCGAGCGGAACACGCGTGCCAAGGCCCTTGTGTCGACGAGCAGCGCAGGCGTCACCACGTTCGATCTCGATGAGTATCGGGTTTTTGCGCCAAAGGCGACGACGGAAGTGAGCCTTGCCGGCGCGCTGGCGCGGCCCGTCAGCGGCGCCACCCCGCCGAACGGCGGGTACGAGCTGTCGAATCTCACCGTGGTGGACGCCGGAGGCGCAAGGCACACACTGAAGGCGAAGTTCGTCCGGGATGCGGACGATCAGCTCAAGTGGACCGTCGAGGTCATGGACTCCGACGAAGAGGTCGTCGGGCACGGAGAGATCAACTTCAATCCTGACGGCACGCCGAGCGCGGAAAACGAGCCGATCACGGTGGAGCTGACGCCGGAGAACCAGTCGGCGTTCTCTTTCGTGCTGAAGATGGGCGAGCCCGGAACCTTTTCCGGAGTGGCGAGCACCGGGGGCACCACCACTTCGCAGCTCTCCGTCGTCAAGCAGGACGGCATTCAGCTCGGCACGCTGGTGAGCACTTCGTTCGACGATCGGGGGCGCATCACGCTGAAGTACTCGAACGGAGAAACGCTCACACCCGCCACGATGATGCTGGCGCAGTTCAGCTCGCCGGATCAGTTCCGCTCCCTCGGTGGCGGCATCTACGGTGTGTACGACGGTCAGCGCCCGCTGATCGGCGAAGCGCAGACCGGCGGGAGAGGGCGTGTCATCGGCAGTCGCCTGGAGATGTCGAACGTCGATCTCACGCAGCAGTTTTCGGACCTCATCATCATCCAGCGCGGCTTCCAGGCCGCTTCGCAGATGACCTCCGTCGCGAACGAAATGCTTCAGCAGCTGCTCGCCGTCGGTAACGCTCGATGAATGCGGAGGCTCGGGGGCGCGTCGTGCCCTACATCGTGCTGGCCGATACGCGTCGTGCCGCCGCGGCGGATTACGTCGCGGCGCGTGTCGTGCGCTGGCGTTCGGATTGGGCGGGCGAAGCGAAGAGCCCGGTCCACGTCGAAGTGCTCGATGGACCCGAGGCTGCGCGCGATTCACGATTGAGCGATGCGGCGTGCTTCAGCGCTACCGGGTTGGAGAGAACACCGCTGGTCGTGGTCGTCCCGCGGCGCTGTCTCCCACAGGTGGCGGGCGTTCTGGGCGATGCCGCGGACAGCGGCCTCTATGACCGCCACCACGGCATGGCGGAACAGCTTGAGCTCGAAGCGGTGACCGCGTTAGCGCGGGAATTTCGAACAGCCGATGCACTTGAGGTCTCTCTGGAGCGGCTGAGCGACCCGTCGCCTGGCGTAATCCGGGAGCTCGTGGCTCAGCGCTACGTCATCGCGCTGGTGACTCTCGGAGAGGCGAGGTGTCCATTCGCGCTGCTGCTTTCGCCGGAGTGGCTCAGTGCCGCGATTCCGGCTCGCGGTTCGAGTGCGCCCGCGGAGGCCCTTGAGCGCCGGAAGACGGCGGTGGGAGAAGAAACGGTCGCGGTCGAAGCGATCCTGGGAACGGCCGAAGTGTCCGTCAGCGATCTCGCCGGGCTGTGCACCGGCGACGTCATCGTTCTCGATCAGAAACTCGGAGAGGCGGGGGCGCTGTCGATTCGCGGTGGAGACTCCATCGTCGCGGCGACGCCCGGGAAGGTAGACGCAATGCGCGCGGTACAAATCAGGGGGACGGGAAAATGAGCAACAAGGTGGTGAGCGCGATCGAGCTTCCCGCACTGGCGCGTGGTGCGAGCGGGGCCGAGCACGGCAACGTGGTGGGCGAACGCCTGGATCTCGTCGGTCACGTGAAGGTGAAGATGAGCGTAACGCTTGGGGCAACGGAGATTCCGCTGAGCAAGCTGTTCTCGCTCAGGAATGGGGATGTCCTCACGCTCGACCGCGAGGTCGATGCGCCGGTGGACGTCCGTTTGCACGACAAACTGATCGCGCGGGGACACATCGTCGCGGTCGGCGACAAATTCGGCGTGCGCATCAGCGAAATCACCGCGGACTGAGTTGTGAGCGTCGGGCGAGGGGGGATTGCAGCGGCGCGGGTCGCGACGGTTGCAGCCTGGATGCTGGGTAGCGTTTCGGCGGTTGCGCAGGACAGCCCTGCCATCAAGGGAGCGCTGGGAACGCAGGCGGATCTGCCGTTTCCGAGTGCGTGGCGCGTTGTACTCGCGTTTTTTCTGACAGCGGGGCTTGCGGTGGGGTTGGGGTTCGCCGCCCGGCGCTGGTGGCCGCTGTTTGCGCTTCGTCGTCGTCCGACGGCCTCGGCGATCCGGACGGTGGATCGGTCGGTGCTGTCGACGAGCCTGAGTGCGTACGTGATCGAGGCGGAGGGGACGAGGTTTCTCGTCGTCGAGGGGCGGAGCGGCGTGGCGGTTACGCAGTTCAAGGCGGGGCAGTCGTGAAGGAGGAAGCCCTCAATCGCCGGGCGGCTCGGAGCCGAAGGGAGCCTCGGGCAGTCGAGCGCGGGGTCCCGGGATTCATGCGCATTGTTATCGGGTTGATTGCGGTGCTGGGGGCGCAGGCTGCGTGGGGGCAGGCGGCGCCGGTTGAGCCGGGAACCCTGGGCATCGTGCTGGAGCCGACATCGGGCTCGGGGGCGTCGGTGGCGGGCGCGCTGCGCATCGTGGCGCTGCTCACGTTGCTCACGCTTCTGCCGGCCGCGGTGATCGCCATGACTTCGTTCACGCGAACGATCATCGTGCTCTCCATCCTGCGCCATGCGTTCGGCATGCAGGACACGCCGCCGAACATGGTTCTGGTGAGCCTCGCGTTGTTCCTCACGCTGTTCACGATGTCCCCGGCCATCGAGCAGATCAACACGAACGGCATTCAACCTCTGGTCAAGGGAACCATCCAGGTGGATGCCGCGGTGACCGCGGCCGTGACGCCGCTGCGCGACTTCATGATCCGGCAGACGCGCGAGAAAGACCTCGCGTTGATTCTGAGCGTAGCCGGTGTCGAAGTGCCGGACAGCATCGAGCAGGTGCGCACCATACACATCATCCCGGCCTTTCTCCTGAGCGAGATGAAGACGGCGTTCCAGATCGGGTTCGTCATCTTCCTGCCGTTCCTGCTGCTGGACCTCGTGGTCGCCAGCATTCTCATGTCGATGGGCATGCTGATGGTGCCCCCCACGATCATCTCGTTGCCGCTGAAGCTTCTGATGTTCGTGCTGATCGACGGCTGGGCGCTCACGGTGAGGGCGCTGCTCGGCAGCTTTCATTGACGACCGCCACGAAACACATGGATGCGCATGAACGTCCCACTAGCCTCAAACGCGGATGACATGGAGAACCCGGGGCCTCGCCCCGAGGGATCGCATCCGCTGTGGGTGCAGTTCGCGCGTTCCCGCGATCCCGCGCTGCGCGATGAGCTCATCGAGCGTTACATGCCGCTCGCGAGGAGCGTCGCCGCGAGGATTTTCCGGATGCGGCTCGACGCGGCTGTGCCGTTTGCGGATTACCTCCAGTACGCGCGGGTCGGATTGATCGAAGCCGTGGATCGTTACGATCCGGCGCGGGAAGCGTCGTTCGAGACGTTCTCGGGATACCGGATTCGTGGCGCCGTGCTCAACGGGCTGGGCAAGGAAACGGAGCTGGCGGCACAGCGCACGTTCTGGCGGATTCGGACGCAGGACCGGATGGACTCGCTCAAGCCCGGCGCGTTTCGCGGAGGGGACTCGGACCTGGACGACATCGTTCAGCTCACCATCGGCCTCGCGCTGGGGATTCTGCTCGAATCGGGCGCGGACGAAGGGCCAGCGGATTCATCGGTTAACGCGAATCCTTATGCGGGGGCCGAGCTCGCGGAGTTGCGCAAGATCGTGCGGGGCGCGGTGGACGCGTTGCCTCCGCGGGAGCGGGATCTCGTCTCGCGGCACTACTTCGGGCAGTGCGAGTTCCAGACCATCGCCGAGGAGATGGGCGTCACGAAGGGGCGTGTATCGCAACTTCACTCGCAGGCGCTGCAGCGAATCCGCCAGCACATCGCAAGTCGATTCGACCTCAACCTTTAGCCTTTGGCGCAGAGAGCCCTCAATCGCCGGGCGGCTCGGAGCCGGATGCAAAGAGAAGTCCACTCCGAGCCGCCCGGCGACTGAGGGCTTCCAGGCTTCTAGCCGCCCGGCGACTGAGGGCTTCTTTCCGAAATCCGCATCAACACCTGATGCAATCGGTCACCCACTTCCGGATCTGTTTCAATCTGCTCGAACACGCGCGCCACGAGCTCGTGGAACTGCGGATCCGGCGCCAGATGTTCCCCCAGCTCCCAGAGCAGCACCGTCTCCACGAACGCCTCGCGCATCTTCCGCTGATCGCTTCCGTCGATCTGCGAGATCCGGGTTTTCAGGCGCGTGCGGAGCGTCTCGCCAGGGCTCCTGCTGGAAGCAGCCCTTTGCGCGGACCCGCTCGCCGCCGCCGCACCGGCCGTGCTCACCGACCCGTTGCCTTGGGACGCGCGAGCGCGCGCGCCCCAGAGGGAACGGATCGCCTGAGTGAAGGGACGCAGCGGGTCGGTCATGGGCAGGTCAGCGGCTCAGTTGCTCTCGTACGCCGAGAAGTCCGTGCGGATCGGCTGATCTTCGGCAGGGCCCGGCGCCGGTTGCTCGAAGTGCTCGCGAACCTTGGCGATCATCATCTGCATGTCGCCATTCAGAGGCGCGTTGCTGGTGTTCAGCGCGATACCGACTTCGAGCTCCGCGAGGCACGCCGCTGCGTCATTGTGGATCAACGCCTCCAGCCCGCGCTTGAAGCGGCGGAGGGCTTCGTCCGGCTGCGACTCGAGCGGCGCCCACACCGCGAGAGACGTATCGGGCTGACCCAGCGTCAGGTGCAGCAGCCCGAGCTGGAATCGCGCGGTGTGCAGGTTCGGATCGAGCTCCAGCGCGAGCGCGATCTCGGAAATGGCGCGATCGTATTCGCCGGTCTGCGCGTAGTCCGCGCCGAGCAGGTAGTGCAGGGAGCCGTTGCTGAAATCCGCACGGATGGCCTGCTCAAGTTGCATGCGTTCTGCACTCGCTGACATGCGATGCACCCTCGCCGTAGAGGTGGAACAGAGCTGAAAAGTACCGGAGATCTCCGGTCCCCTCAACGCAAATATCTGTTTATGAAGGGCTAAACTGCGGCGAGGAGTGATGGAAGAGCGCAGCGATCGCTCGGCCGGGCGGGACAATCAGTATCGGATCCGAGGATGGCGGAGGTTGTCGAGCATCTCGCGCAGGGACGTTTGGAGCTCACGCTCCTTGGCCAGCTCACTGGCGTGTACAACCCGGATGGACCATCCGGCGGGCCTCGGCCGTTCCAGGGCGTCTTGGATGAACATCCACGCAAAGTGAAGTGGGTCATTGGTGGCGTTCGGGTTGAACATCATGCGCGGTTCGGGCTGCGATTCTCCTGCCGCGAATGGACTGAGCAGTGTAATGTGCGGCCATCCCGGCAATTGCACCTGGTCAAGGGTGACGGAGAAGAAGCGCGCATCGCGTAGCTCAGCATTACGGAAGTCGCAATTCTGCACAATGCTGTCGGGCCACCCGTCGAGCGGAGCACTCGGCGGGAGACTCTG
>Ga0182742_1000511_pt1 | contig 61387 bp, 54 predicted proteins | sample eDN5th37CBELigMG_FD_128880 | JGI IMG/M metagenome (GOLD analysis project Ga0182742, IMG submission 128880) | Enriched Miracle-Growth compost microbial communities from Emeryville, California, USA - eDNA 5th pass 37_C BE-Lig MG (version 2)... ...
AACCAGCGCGCCAACGCCGGTCTTGATCGAATACCTGATTCCGTGAAGATCATCCCCGGGAAGGTGCGCCCATCTTCACGCCCCCACACCGAGGCTCATCCACAGGTATTGATCATTGCTCGTTGCGATCACCGCGAAAATGTTGCGTGCTCTGGCGAAATCGTCAGGCGTCGAGTGCTGGAAGGGAGGAAATCCTGGCGAACCGTCAGACCCCGCGATCGCTGGTAGATAAGGGGTAAGTGCTGCTCCATATGCTGCCACCAATTGGGGGTTGGCCTTTCCGACCGGAGCCTTCCGTAACCCGAGCAGGCCGTTACCGACTGCTTCCAACGCCTGCCGGTGGTCGGCAAGGAAGACTGCAAGAGTATGCGCAGTCTCGCCGGCCTGCTGAGAGGTCGCCCGGTCGGGCGATCGCGCGTCTTGCGGGATCCAATCGAAGTACGACGCAGCCTCTCTGCCACCATCGGGCCATTTGTGGGTACTTATCTCTTCGAGGAAGATGCTGCCGCCCGCGTTGGTGATGCGGTCGTGGGATTTCTCCGGAGTTACCGGGGTCAGTAGGTCCGGCGTATCCGAGCTGCAGGAGCACAGCATCGCGGCTGTGGCCGTGAGCGCCGCCACCCATCTACGACTTGCTCTCTGCGCCACTTACTTTCGGCCCCTCTCCGAACCAGTGCCTTGATCGAATTCGCGGTCGAACGAAGAGAACACGGTTCCCCACTTATTGCTGTCTGAATAATCAAACAGTGCCTGATAGTAGTCTTCGATCAAGCCGGGCTGGTGCTCGAGAATGTACTCCGGTGTCTGAAGCTTGCCATCCGTTCCGACGAATTCATTGATCGGAGCGTCCTCTGGGTAAGGAAACCCTGATTCAAACAGAGCGGAAGCCACAACCCATTGATTCAGGTTCTGAACCTGGGTCAGAGGATACGTCGGAGTATCACCGGTTTTCTGCGGTAGGAGGAGATCGGTCAAATACCCCTCCGACAAAGAGCCAAGTATTGGAACTTTGCCCACGGTTTCGCCGATAGCGAGGCCGATCGCGTCTTTCCGAAGGTCGTATCCCGTGTCTATTCCTGCTCTATCGACTGCCTCATTGAGCACGCCCAGCATTCGGCCTGCGTGTCCTAAATCGCTACCAATTGGAGGTCTTCCCTCCGCAATGAGTTCGCTGGTCGACTGCTGGTATTCAAGGATTTTCTCATACGCCCGCGAATTGAAATACTTCGCGGCCTCGGGATCGCCGTTGAGGATCTCGAAGATATTTCTGGCTTGCGAGTAGTCGCCTTGTCGCTGCCCGTCGAGAAGATCGAATCCCGGTGGCGCCTCGCGACGGTCGCCGATAATCGATTCTTGGTAGGGGGCCAAGGCCTCGGCGTATCCCCTGATGAGATCAGGGTTCCAGGTGCCGGGAGTTCCGATACCACGCATCAGTTGGTCTCGATTGTCACCCAAATAATCCGCGATCCGGTGAGCGGATTCGCCGGCAAGTCTATTTAACACAGGGTCGCGACCGTTCGCGGAATCGTCGATCCAATCTGTGAGGGTACGTGCGGCGACGCCGTTGTCCTCCCAGTGATAGCGGGTCAGATTGTCGAGAAACTTCGCCCCGTTGTCGCCAGGTACCAGATCCCTCGGTTCTCCCAGAGTGTTGTAGCTGAAGTTCCCGGTTAGTAGCTCGTGATTCACTATCTCATCGCGCCCGGCTGCCTTGAAGATATCCTGCATCACACCGTCGAATTCATGCGTAGCAGCAAGGCCGGGATTAGAAGAAGCGTCAAGAATCTCCGTGGCCTTACTCATCAAGCCACCGTCGAGGTAACTTCCGTTCTGAAATCGTTCATCTCCTGCGGCGACCATCTCCGTCAATGCGCGTAGGTCACACTCATTTGTGAGCTTGTAATAAGAATTACCCTCGCCTGTCCAATCTGGGATTCGTTCGATCGCCGGACTCTCCAGCGTTTCTCGGACGCTATCGGGGAGTGCCCATTTCCCGCCTGGTACGTCGTCCACTCCTAGGTCTGCGAAGGGGCCGGGAACATTCTTTTCCAGAGGTATCTTCACATCGGGGTCGCTCAGGACTTGGAACGCGTTGGTGAGCAGGCCCTTGTTCTCGCCGAGTTTCCTGTCGACCTCGGAGACGTCCTGTATCGACATATCGCTCGTCTGTTGACGAATCTGGTCCAGGACCTGCTTCTGTGTATCGCTCAGGGGTTCCGCCCCGTTCAGTTGGTCATCGGTGAGGGAATTGATTACTTCCGCAACCCTGTCGGCAGCCTGCGGGTCACCCTCGATGGTGTCTCTGACGTCCTCTTCGGCACGACCCGAGTCTTCCGCTGTCCCCTCTTCTCCCATGAGGCCACTACGCTGTTCTTCGTCCTTCTCGCCGTCCTTGTCCCCGCCGGGCGCGAACTTCTGATTGGTGAGTTGTTCGTACTCACCTTTGTAGCCCGTAACGCGACCCTGAATCGTGCGCATCTCGTCGGTCGCGGAGTTGACGATGTTGTTGACCTTGTTGATGCCCTCGCGGGCAATCGGAATCAACTTGCGTTCGCGGTCCTGCTCGCTGGTGGCCGGCAGTGAGCTCACCATGCTCTCGACCCAGCCTTTGGTGGTATCGAGGTTCGTTCGACCGGTACTGACGACGTTGGCGGCGTTCTTGACCTCGGCGGCCATCTTCGGTCGAGGTCGGCGAGCTTTTCGTAGACCTGTGCGTGCTCTTTGTTCGCCGCCGCGTAAGCACTCGCACCGGAGCCCTGCCACCGGTCGTCGGGCGCGGCGGCCTCGACGCTGGCCTTCATGTTGAGAAGCTCTGAGCTGTGGTCGAACTGGGACCCGTCGGTCGGCACACCCTGTCCGAAGGTCTCGCGCGCCTTGTTCCACGTCGAGTAGAACCCGTCAAGCGCTCCCACGGAAACCCCCTCGCCAACCCGTCAATCCATAAGTATCGCCGATGCAGGGTGCAGTGCATGGCAGGAGTTGTCGACGTCGAGGACAGGCCGGCCGCGCTCCACGAGACGATGCGATTCGGCCGATTTCACGAGTGAGTCGATTTGCTGGGCAAATTGGAAGATCATGGGATAACTTCCCACCATGACATTGCGCAATGGCGTGATTGCGGCGGTCGCCGCCGTGGTCACCGCAGCCCTTGTGACCACCGTTCCAGCGCTGGGCGCGACCGCATTCACGATCAGCGGCACGCGCATTCTTCACGATCCGCCCTACCCGGAACAGCTGGTTCCGGGAGAGTTTGCCGGCTACGACGTCGAGCACATCAAGTACCCGGCATCGGTGTTCGGCATGGACCGGGGCATCTGGGAGGCCGCGGGTGCCGTGGCAGCGGGTGTGGACAGGTTCGTGGGAGTCGACGACGAGGGCAACCCGATCACCGAGAAGATCATCGTCGCCGGCTTCAGCCAGGGCGCGATCGTCATCGCGTACGAGAAGAAGCGGCTGATGAAGCTCGACGAAGACGAGCGCCCGACCGTCGACCAGTTGAAGTTCGTCACGATCGGCGACCCGACCGGTCCGAACGGCATCCTGCGGTGGATCCCGTTCCGTATCCCGATCATCGGCCTGACCCCGGTGCGGCCACCGGACACCCCGTACGAGACCACGATCATCAACGGCGAGTACGACGGCTGGGCCGATTTCCCGGACCGCCCATGGAATCTCATTGCCACCGCCAACGCGCTGCTCGGCATCATCTACGTGCACGGCCGCTATGAGGACAAGGTCGACGGTTGGGACCTGTCCACGGTGCCGGAGAAGAACATCGTCGAAACCGTGAACAAAGCCGGTGGCAAGACGACGACCTATCTGATCCCCACCGAGAAACTGCCACTGCTGCAGCCGCTGCGGGATCTCGGGTTCCCCGAGTCGTTCGTCGCTGCTCTCGAGGCACCGCTGCGGAAGATCATCGATGCCGCCTACAAGCGCAACGATCCCGGACGGGTGACGGTGACGACCACCGAGGAGACGGTCGTAGAGGACGAGTCTGAGATCACACAGACCGCGGTCACAGAGATCGACGAAACTCCCTCCACCGACGGCGATATCGACGAGACAGCTGTGCAAAGCACGACGCAGCGGCGAACGGTTGCCAACACCGCTGCGGACAGGACGGCCGAGACCGCGGAAGTCGCCGAGGTCACCGAAGACGTCGACGAGCTGGCTGAGCAAGAAGAGCCTGTGAAAGAAGAGGCCACCAAAGACGACGAGGTCACCAAGGTCGCGGACGAAGCGGACAAGGCCACACCGGTCAAGGAATCGACCAGCGTTGAGAAGACCGACCAGGCCGTCAAGCAGGACGACACCGACAAGACGGTCGCCACAGCGGATAAGACCGAGGAAGCGGAGAAGGCCGAAAAGGTCGAGAAGACAAAGCCGAACGTGCGGAAGGTCAAGCGGCCTCAGTTCAACGTGTTCAAGCCGAAGAAGACACGGGTGACAGTGCCGAAGGCGGAACCTTCGACGAAGGCGAAGCCCGCTACCAAGCCCGACAACGACAACGACGACACGTCCGACACCACCGACAAGACAGCCGAAAAAGACGCCGCCTGACCTACTTCGGTGCCAAGAATCCCACCGGCCCGGGGGAGATGCACACCGACAGCGCTGAAGTGTTGGCGCGGACGGTGATCGCGTCACCGGCCCCGGGCAGGCGGACGAACACGCGGTTCAGTCCGGGCCGGACGGGAACCTTGACGTCGGGGCCCTCGCTCAGCGCCATGGTCAGTGATCCGTCGCTGTTGGCCAGATAGTTGATCTCGGCGGTCCAGTCGGCAGGCAGCAGCGGCCCGTCGAGTGGCATCACGACGGGTTCCTCGGTCTGCACCAGATGTCCGCAATGGGGTTGCGGTCCGGGAAGAATGGTGCGCACCCAGGTCACCAGCGCGGGAACGAGGGTGCCGGTGCGGTCGAACATCCGCAGATCGGTTGTCGCGGACGCGAATTCGGGCCGAGGTGAGGCCAGCGCGAACATGTGGCTGGCCAGGTTCTCCGGATAGGCCACGCGTTGCAGGATCAGCGGGTCCACCTCCTGTTCCAGCAGCGGCGCATCCGAGGTGGACGCCAGGCTCGCCCGCGCGTTGTCGAGGTAGGCCGGGACGGGACTGTCGCGCCACACCCGCAGGAACGTCCACGTCGAGTACAGGCTGCTCGCGACGAACGCCACCGCCACGCCGACCACCACAACGGACCGCGCCCGCGACGCCGACAACCACGGCGACTCCCGGTTCGGTGCGCAGAACCCGACGGCCGTCAACAGCGCGAGCACCATGACCAGATCGGGCAGGTACCGCAGTGTCTGTGCGAGTTCGAGCGCGGTGAACCGCGACGAGCGCATCAGATAGATCGGCACCTGGCATGCGACGGCGTACCCGGCGGCCACGGCCAGCACGGGCCAGATCCGCTGCTTGCGCAGCAGCACCACCGCGACCGCGGCCACCAGCACGATCCAGCCCAGCACCATCACCGTCACGGGTGGTGTGGCCCATGGTGAGGCCGGTGCCCACCGCTGCCACTGCCACGGCCCGCCGGCCAGGCCGGGCACGATGCCGTGGGTGATGGAGCGGCTGAGCAGATCACCGGTCATGGCCAGGTCGAAGCTCCACCGCTTCTGGTCGACGACGGTCAGGTACACGCCGATCCAGGCCGCGGTCAGTGCCAGGCATGCCACCCACAACCGCAGGCCGCGCCGCCACACCTCGGCCAGACCGGAGGCCAGATCGAACTCAGACGTCACATACCCCAGCAGCGCGACCACCGCGAACGCGACGAACGGGATCACCGCGGCCTTCTCGAAGAACAACAAACCGCCGAAGTACACCAGCGCGCCGATGACCGCGTGGCGGACGCGTCCGGTGCGCACCAGCAGCACGGCCTCGCCGGCCACCCACGCCAACGCGGCCAGCATGGGCAGCGAGTTGAGCGCGGCGGCCCACCACGCGAACCCCGGCACGGCCAGCGGCGTGAACAACGCGAAGGTCAGCGGCACCAGCAGCACGGGGCGCCAGCCGAGGATCACCCACAGCGCCCGCAGCAGCGCGAGTGACACCAGTAGTTGCAGGACCACCAGGCTCAGCGCGGGCCACACCCACGAGAACGGCGCGAGACGCGTGATGACACCCGACACCAGGAACGCCGCGGGCATGACGTGTCCGTCGTGGTCGTCGAACAGGAATGACGGCGACAGCAGACTCTGGGTGCCCGCGCGGCCGACGAGGATGAGATCGTCCCAGTAGAAGTAGCCGCCGAAGGCCAGTACGGCCCGGACAACCAGTTGCAGCGCGATCAGCGCGGCGGCAGTACGGGCGACCCAGTTCACTCTTGCCGACTGCACGGTCCGACTCCTCGCGCATACGTCGTCGGTATGGTGTGGCGGTGCGAACTTTGGTGACTGGAGCGGCAGGTTTCATCGGATCGACGCTGGTGGACCGGCTGCTGGCGGACGGACACGGCGTCGTCGGTCTCGACGATCTCAGCTCGGGGCGGGCCGAGAACCTGCACTCCGCGGAGAACAGCGACAAGTTCGAGTTCGTCAAGGCCGACATCGTCGACGCGGATCTGACCGGACTGCTCGCTGAGTTCAAGCCCGAGGTGATCTTCCACCTCGCCGCGCAGATCTCGGTGAAGCGCTCGGTGGACGACCCACCGTTCGACGCCACGGTGAACGTCGTCGGAACGGTCCGTCTGGCCGAGGCCGCGCGCCTCGCGGGTGTGCGCAAGGTCGTGCACACGTCGTCGGGCGGATCCGTCTACGGAACCCCGCCGGCCTATCCGACCAGCGAGGACATGCCGGTGAACCCGGCATCGCCGTACGCGGCGGGCAAGGTCGCCGGCGAGGTGTACCTCAACATGTACCGCAATCTCTACGACCTGGACTGCTCGCACATCGCGCCGGCCAACGTCTACGGCCCGCGGCAGGATCCGCACGGTGAGGCCGGTGTGGTCGCGATCTTTTCGGAGGCCCTGCTGGCCGGCCGGACCACCAAGATCTTCGGCGACGGCAGCGACACCCGTGACTATGTCTTCGTCGACGACGTGGTCGACGCGTTCGTCCGTGCGGGCGGCCCCGCCGGTGGCGGTCAGCGCTTCAACGTCGGCACCGGTGTGGAGACCTCGACGCGTGAACTGCACACGGCGATCGCCGGGGCCGTCGGTGCCCCGGATGAGCCCGAGTTCCACCCGCCGCGGCTGGGTGATCTGCGCAGGTCCAGGCTCGACAACACCCGTGCCCGCGAGGTGCTGGGCTGGCAGCCGCAGGTGGCGCTGGCCGAAGGCATCGCCAAGACGGTGGAGTTCTTCCGCAACAAATCCCAGTAAAAGATTGTGAGCACTCACTAACTGGGATAGCGTGGCGGCATCCGACCAATGGAGGTCCGCCATGTCATACGACGTCATCGTCCGCAACGGCCTGTGGTTCGACGGGACGGGCAGGCCACCGCAGGTCCGTACGCTGGGCATCCGCGACGGCGTGGTGGCCACGGTGTCGGCAAACCCCCTCGACGAGACAGGGTGCCCCGAGGTCATCGACGCAGGCGGCAAGTGGGTGGTGCCGGGCTTCATCGACGTGCACACCCACTACGACGCCGAGGTCCTGCTCGATCCGGGTCTGCGTGAATCGGTACGCCACGGCGTCACGACAGTGCTGTTGGGCATGTGCTCGCTGTCGACGGTGTACTCCGACGCCGAGGACGCGGCCGACCTGTTCAGTCGCGTGGAGGCCGTACCGCGCCAATTCGTGCTCGGCGCACTGGAATCCCGCAAGACCTGGTCGAACCCGGCCGAGTACGTCGCCGCGATCGACGCACTGCCACTCGGCCCCAATATCGCGTCGCTGCTGGGGCATTCGGACCTGCGCGCCTCGGTGCTGGGTCTCGACCGCGCCACGACACGCGGCGTGGTCCCCACCGACGACGAACTCGAGACGATGGCCGACAGACTCGACGCGGCCCTCGACGCCGGGATGCTCGGCATGTCGGGTATGGACGCCGCGATCGACAAGCTCGACGGTGATCGATTCCGTTCGCGCGCACTGCCTTCCACGTTCGCGACGTGGCGCGAACGTCGCCGCCTCATCAAGGTGCTACGCAAGCGCGGCCGCATCCTGCAGAGCGCGCCGAACGTGGCGAAAGCGCAGGAGGCACTGAACTTCTTCCTGGAGAGCAGCAGCCTGTTCGGGCGCCGCCGCGGCGTGCGGATGAGCCTGCTGGTGTCGGCCGACGCGAAATCCTCACCCGGCGCCGCACGCGTGATCGGGATGGGCACCCGGCTGCTGAACAAGACACTCGACGCCAAGGTGCGGTTCCAGCATCTGCCGGTACCGTTCGAATTGTATTCCGACGGTATCGATCTGCCGGTGTTCGAGGAGTTCGGTGCGGGCACCGCCGCGCTGCACCTGCGCGACCAACTCGAGCGCAACAAGCTGCTCGCCGACCCGGAGTACCGCCGCCGGTTCCGCCGGTCGTTCGACCGCCGCAAGCTGGGACCGACGTTGTGGCACCGCGACTTCCACGACGCCACCATCGTCGAATGCCCGGATGAGAGCCTCATCGGCAAGACCTTCGGCCAGATCGCCGACGAGCGTGGCATCCATCCGCTCGACGCGTTCCTCGACGTGCTGGTCGACAACGGTGAGAAGAACGTGCGGTGGACGACGATCGTCGCGAACCACCGGCCCAAGGTGCTCGACCAGTTGGCCAACGACCCCGCGGTGCACATGGGCTTCTCGGATGCCGGTGCGCACCTTCGCAACATGGCGTTCTACAACTACCCGCTGCGCCTGCTGAAGCGGGTCCGCGACGCGCAACTGAGCGGACGCCCGTTCCTGACCACCGAGCGCGCCGTGTACCGGCTCACCGCCGAGGTGGCCGACTGGTTCGGGGTCGACGCGGGCACGCTGCGCGAGGGCGACCGTGCCGACTTCGTGGTGATCGACCCGAACTGCCTGAACTCCGACGTCGACGCGTACCACGAGGAGACCGTGCCGTTCTACGGCGGGCTGAGCCGCATGGTGAACCGCAACGACGACGCCGTGGTGGCGACGGCCGTCAACGGCACCGTGGTGTTCGGCAAAGGCGAGTTCCGTGACGGCTACGGCGACACCGTGAAATCGGGACGCTACCTGCGCGCAGGCGCCGACAGCCGCCTGAAAACCGCTGTCTGACATGGCCAGAACCCAACAGCAGCGCCGTGAGGAGACCGTCGCACGTCTGCTCGACGCGAGCATTCAGACCATCATCGACGTCGGCTACGCCAGGGCGTCGGCGGCGGTCATCGCGCGGCGCGCGCAGGTCTCCGACGGCGCACTGTTCCGCCATTTCCCCACGATGGGCGATTTCATGGCGGCCACGGCGCACGAGGTGATGCGCCGCCAACTCGAGGTGTTCACCAAACGGATCGCCGAGATCCCGGCCGAAGAGCCACCGCTTCAGGCCGTGCTGACCATCCTGCGCGACGTCACGGGCAATGACACCAACACCGTGATGTACGAGTTGCTGATCGCCGCGCGCACCGACGAAAAGCTGCGTGCCACACTGCAAGAGGTGCTCACCGAGTACGCCGCGAACATCTACGAGACCGCGCGCACCATCCCGGGTTTCGAGCAGTTCCCGCAGAACGAATCCAGGCATGAGGCGATGGCGGCGGTGGCACTGCTGGTCAACACGTTCGACGGTGCCGCGATCATCCGTCCGGTGCTGCCGCAGCCCGACCTCGAAGACGCCCGAATCGCGTTGTTGTCGTCGCTGTTCAGCCGCTGACCCGGGAGAACCTGGCCAGCCCCACCAGATGAACCGCGATTCCCACCAGGGGGCCGCACAACAGTGCGACGACGGTGCGGGTCGAGAGCTCCAGTGGCAGCAGCAGCAGACCCACGGCGGCCACCGTCGCGATGATCCAGCCGAGGGCATAGGTGCGGTGCAGCGCGGCGGCCACCGCGGCCGCCCCTGTCAGGGTGAGCATCGCGATCGCGACCGCCGCGGCGGTCAGCCACGCCAGGAGCGTTCCGTCGGCGCGGTACTCGTCGCCGAAACCGACCTTCAGCAGCCACGGGCCGATGAGGCCTGCGGCCACCACCCCGGCCGCGCCGATCACGGCGACGACGGCGGCGGGCATCAACAGCGCGCGCAACCGGGTCTGGTCGACGAAATGGGCGATCAGGTTGCCCTGCATCGCGGTGAGCGGCACCAGCAGCGGGGCCCGCGTGAGCGTGACGGCCAGGATCACCACACCGCCTGCCGCACCGAGATCGGCGGACGTGGCCTTGAGCAGCACCGGGAATCCCATCACCAGGATCGCGCTGGCCCCGGCCGCGGCGATCGAGTGTGCGGTCCCGCGGACGAACGTCCACGTGCCGCCCGCGGTGACCTGGCGGGCGGCCACACGCGCGGCGGGTGCGGTGAGCAACAGGATCAGCCACGCGCCCGCCCCCGCGACGGTGGCCCACAGATAACCGCCCAGACCCCAACCCAAGACGAACGACGCGGCGGCCACCCCCACACGGATGCCCGCGTCGGTGACCATCAACGCGCCGTATTCGGTCCAGCGGTCGATACCGGCGAGCATGCCCAACAACGTCGCGTGCAGGCAGAACCCGGCCAGACCGACGCTGAGCAGGGCGACGGAAAGGGCGCGCGACTCCACGAACACGTGCCCGCTCCACAGCGGCGAGGTGCCCGCGATGACCAGCGCCGCGACCACCCCGACGGCGGCCGCCACCCGCATCGGATGTGTGCGCGGCCCCGAAACCCCGGACACCCGGGGCGCGACCTGGACCGACCGGACCTCACGCGTGGCCTCCTGCAGCAGGCCGTTGGCCGCGCCGGTGACAAGTCCGAAGGCGCCCCAGAACACCGCGAACACCGAGAATCCCGCGGGTTCGAGGTCACGCGCGGCGAGGTACAACACGGCGTAGCCGCACAGTGCCGTGATGGCGGTCGCCGACCCGACGCGGGCGATGCTGCCGCGGGTGATCGCGCCACGCGCCGGATCGTCCGGATCGAATGGGGCAGGCGCACCGCCGTCGGTCACAGCGGCGGCAGCGCTTCCGAGTACAGCCACGCCTGCCACAGCGGCTGCAGCGATTCACTGGTGTAACCGGCGGCCAGGCCCGTGAAATCGTCGGTGAACGCCGTGCCGTGCCGGTGGCGTGTGGTCCAATCCTGCAGTAGCGCAAAGAAGTCCTTGTCGCCGATCCGCTCGCGCAGCACATGCAGGGTCATGGCTCCGCGCTTGTACACGCGGTCGTCGAACATGTCGCGCGGGCCGGGATCGGCCAGCAGCAGGTCCTGCGGGGAGTGCCGCAACTTGTCGTAGTAGTGCTGTGCCCACTCGGCCGCGCTGCGCCCGCCGCTGTTCTCCGACCACAACCACTCGGCGTAGCACGCGAAACCCTCGTGCAGCCAGATGTCACGCCAGCGCCGCGCCGTCACCGAGTTGCCGAACCACTGGTGGGCCAACTCATGGGCGATGAGACGCTCGGACCCGCGGCTGCCGTCACAGTGGTTGGCGCCGAAGATCGAGATGCCCTGGGCCTCAAGCGGTATCTCGAGGTCGTCGTCGGTGACCACCACGGTGTAGCCCGTGCTCAGCGGATACGGGCCGAAGAGTTTGACGAAAAGCTTCATCATCTGCGGTTGACGCTCGAAGTCGTGGTCGAACGCCGATCGCAGGCGCGGCGGCAGCACGGCGTGCATCGGTACCGGGGTCTTGGTCATCCGGTGCGATTCGTACATGCCGATCTGCAGCGTCACCAGATACGGCGAGGTGGGCTCGGCGAGTTCGTAGGTCCACACGGTGTGGCCCGCACGCACCTTGCGCGACAACAGTTCCCCGTTGGCGATCGCGTGGTACGGGCTGTCGGTGCTGATCTGGATGCGGTAGGAGGCCTTGGCGCTGGGATGGTCGTCGCACGGGAACCACGACGCCGCGCCGTTGGGCTGGCCCGCGACGAGCGCCCCGTTGGTGAGTTCCTCGAAACCGACGTCACCCCACAGGGTGTCGATGGGCCGCGGATTGCCGCTGTAGCGGACGACGATGGTCATCGCGGAGCCAGCGGGCAGCGCCGAGGGCAGCGTGATGTGCAGTTTCGCCCCGGAGCAGCGGAACTGTGCGGGCCTGCGGCCGTTCACCGAGACCTTGCCCACCGAGAGGTTGTCCGACAGGTCGAGGGTGAACGTGCGCAGCGCCGCAAGCGTCACCGCGGTGATGGTCGCGGTCCCGGTCAGACGGTTGCTCGCAACCTTGTATTCGAGGTCGAGTTCGTAGCGCGACACCCGGTAGCCGAAGTTGCCGTTTCCGGGCAGGTACGGGTCGATGACAGGCGGGTGCCCGGCTTTCTTGGCGACCTTCTTGGACCTCGTCACGCGGCCGGTTTCTCTGTCGTCTTCTTGCGCGCCGACGCGGCGGCGGTGCGTTTCTTGCCGAACATGTCCCACGGCGCGATCGGATTGCCCTGCCACCGCGTCGACGACGGAACCTCGTCGCCACGCATCACGAGCGATCCGGGTCCCACCGTGGCGCCGGCGCCCAATCGGGCGGCAGGCAGCGCCACGCAGTGCGGTCCCAGCGTCGAACCCGCCTCCAGGACAACGCTGTCCATCCGCATGATGCGGTCGTGGAACAGGTGCGTCTGCACCACACACCCGCGGTTGACGGTGGCGCCTGCGCCGAGGCTCACCAGGTCGGCCTCGGGCAGCCAGTAGGTCTCACACCACACCCCGCGGCCGATCGACGCGCCGAGTGCGCGCAGCCACACGTTCATCACCGGGGTGCCGGTCGCGGCCCGCGCGAACCACGGCGCCGCGACGGTCTCGACGAACGTGTCCGAGACCTCGTTGCGCCACACGAACGACGACCACAACGGATGCTCGACGGCGCGGATCCGCCCGATCACCGACCACTTCGCGGCCACCGCGATGATCCCCGCCAGGGCACCCGCGGCCAGCAGCACCAGTCCGCTCGCGAGCGCGGCCCACAGGTACCCGAACCGCAGCACCAGCGCCTGCAGCGCACCCAGCACCGCCACCCCGATGCCGAACGTGATGATCACCGGGATGACCCGGCACGTCTCGACCGCCGCGCGCATGGCCTTCAGCCGCGGTGACGGGTGGAAGGTGCGCAGCACGTCGGCGGCGGTCGCCTTGCGCCGCAACCGCACCGGAGGGCTGCCCAGCCACGACGAGCCGGCCTTGGCCTTGTGCGGCGTGGCCGACAGCACGGCCACCAGACCGTCGTCGGGCACCTTGCGCCCGGGTTGCGTGATGCCCGAGTTGCCGAGGAACGCGCGCTTGCCGATGGTGGCCTTGGCGACGTGGATCCAGCCGCCGCCCAGTTCGTACGACGCGACCATGGTGTCGTCGGCCAAGAACGCGCCGTCCTGCACCTCGGTGAACTTCGGGGTGAACAGGGCCGTCGAGATCTCGGTGCCCTCACCGACTTTCGCGCCGAGCAGGCGCAGCCACCACGGGGTCAGCAGGCTCGCGTAGACGGGGAACAGGTAGTTGCGCGCGGCGTCCATGAGGCGTTCGGTGGCCCACAACTGCCAGCCCACGCGGCTGCGCACGGGGTGGTATCCCTCGCTGAGCCCCACCGAGAGCACGCGCACGCCCAGCACGGTCAACACGGCGTAGGTGAGCACGGCGACCACCGTCGCCACGGGCGTCCACGCCAGCGCGGGCAGGATCGCCTCGACCGGGGTGGCGGTGTCACGGATGCCCCAGCCGATCACGGCGAGACCCGCGGCCAGGCCCGCCAGCGGCAGGCTGCCCAGCAGGATCGAGGTCACGCCGTACACCGCGACCCACACCGGGGCGCGCGGCGGCCGGTGGTCGGGCCACGGATGGCGCGCCTTGCCCGACTTCACGGCGGGTGAGCCCTTCCAGTACTGACCGTTCTTGACCTTGCCGACCACCGCGGATCCCGGTGCCACATCGGCGTTCTTGCCGACCGTGGCGCCGGGCAGCAGCGTGGTGCGGGCGCCGATCGTGGCGTCGTTGCCCACCGTGATGGGGCCGACGTGGAACTGGTCGCCGTCGATCCAGTGCCCGCTGAGATCCACCTCGGGTTCGATCGAGCAGCGGTGCCCCAGCTTGGCCATGCCGGTCACCGGCGGTGCCGAGTGCAGGTCGACGCCCTTGCCGACGCTGTTGCCGAGCGCGCGGGCGTAGTACACCATCCACGGTGCGCCCGCGAGGTTCTCGGCGCCGCTGGCCTCGGCGAGCCGCTCGGCGAACCAGACCCGCAGGTGCACCGCGCCGCCGCGGCGGTAGGTCCCGGGTTGCAGGCCGCTCAACAGCATCCGGGCGAACAGCACCGCGATACCCATGCGGCCCACGGGCGTGATGAACACTCCGAAGCCGGCGAGCAGCAGCCACCAGTTGACCGGCTGCGCCCACGGCACGAGGTCCAGCGCGGCGGCGACGTTGTTCAACAGGCCCAGCCACACCACCCACTGCATGCCGGTCAGCGTGGCCAGCGGCACCGAAAGCGCGACCTGAGCGGCCTGCGTGAGCCGCGACGTCGGGGCGACCTCGCGCGCGGTGATCTCCGGGGGCGGGGACAGCTCGTCGAGATATCCGGCCAGCGAACCGAGCCGGGGATGGTCGTAGATGTCGGCAACAGTCACCTGCGGGTAGCGCCTGCGCATCGCGGCGACGAGCTGCGCGGCCGACAGTGACCCGCCGCCGAGCGCGATGAAATCGGCCTCGGGCCCGTCGACGGTCGTGCCGAGCACGTCGCGCCACAGGCCGGCCAGCCAGCCCATGGTGCCGACGAGTTCGGGGGCGTCCTGATCGGTACCGTCGGGTGGCGGCCAGGGCAGGGCGTTGCGGTCGACCTTGCCGGAGGTACGGGTCGGCAGTTCGTCGAGCAGGATCAGACGCGGTACCAGCGCGGCAGGCAGCGATTCGGCCAGCGCGGCGCGCGCGGCCGCGAGGTCGAACGACGGGTCGTGGCTCGCGACGTAGCCGACCAGCAGCGGCGTGCCGCTCGCGGTCTTGCGGACCGCGGCGGCCCCCGCGCTGACGCCGGGAAGGTTGACCAGCGCGGTGTCGACCTCGCCGAGTTCGATGCGGCGGCCGCCCACTTTCACCTGATCGTCGGCGCGGCCCTGGAAGTACAGGCCGTCGTCCTGCAGTCGCACCAGATCCCCGCTGCGGTACGCGCGGCTCCAGCCCAGCGTCGGCATCGGCGCGTACTTCTCGCGGTCCTTGTCCGGGTCCAGGTAACGGGCCAGCCCGACGCCGCCGATGACCAGCTCACCGACCTCGCCGACCGCCACCGGGAGCCCGTCACGGTCCACCACGGCCAGATCCCAGCCGCTCAACGGCAGCCCGATGCTGACCGGGCCAAGGCCGTCGAGGCGCGCCGCGCAGGCCACCACGGTGGCCTCGGTGGGCCCGTAGGTGTTCCACACCTCGCGGCCGTCGACCGCGAGCCGCTGCGCCAATTCGGGCGGGCAGGCCTCGCCGCCGAAGATCAGCAGCCGCACCGATTCGAGCGCCTCGGCGGGCCACAGCGCCGCCAGCGTCGGAACCGTGGACACCACGGTGATGTCGCGGCTCACCAGCCAGGGGCCGAGGTCCATCCCGCTGCGCACCAGCGACCGCGGCGCAGGCACCAGGCACGCACCGTTGCGCCAGGCCAGCCACATCTCCTCGCACGATGCGTCGAACGCGACCGACAGGCCCGCGAGCACCCGGTCACCCGGTCCGATCGGGTTGTCCTGCAGAAACATTCGTGCTTCCGCGTCGACGAACGCGGCGGCACTGCGATGCGTCACGGCGACTCCCTTGGGAGTGCCGGTAGAGCCCGACGTGAAGATGATCCAGGCGTCGTCGCGGCCGAGCGGGGCCGCCGCGCGCCAGCCGCGCGACTGGCCGACGCCGCGGATCAGGCCGCGCTCGGTGATCACGCCGACGACGCCGGCCTCACCGAACACCAACTGGGCGCGCTCGTCGGGATCGTCGGCGTCCACAGGCACATAGGCGGCCCCGGCCGCCAGCACCGACAGGATCGCGACGTACAGCGCGTAACTTCCCGACGGCATCCGGATGCCGATCCGGTCGCCGCGGCCGATGCCGCGTGCGGCCAGCCACGCGACGCTCTCCTCGATGTCGGCGACGAGTTCGGCATAGGTGAGCTGCACCGTGCCGTCGTCGATCGCGGGTGCGTCGGGGAACCGCCGCGCGGTGTCGTAGAGGATGTCGATGAGCGTCCGCGGTGCAGGTGCCAGCGATGAGAGCAGGTACTGAGCGGGGACCGCGTGCCCACCAACTGCGTCGTCCGTTGCTGTCACGGATACAAACTACTAAGCCCGTGCCCGGGCGGGCCGGAGACGACGCGGCGTGGCTGTTCGATTTCGGATCACGGTCACGATCAGGCACACTTGTCCGCGGAGGGGAGTATTCCTTCGCTGCGGTGTCGTCATCACGTCGGTCGCCATGGAACCGATCGGTGCCGCAGGCCGGCCGTCGGCCCGGTGGAAGAGACCTCCGGCGTTGTTTGGCGACCGGAGGTAATCGATGCACGTAACCCAGCTCGAGTGGATCATCACCCTGTCGGTGACGATCGCCGTACTGCTGTTCGACGTGGTGATCATCGGGCGTCGTCCACACGAACCCACGCGACGCGAGACGGCGACGTACCTGTCGATCTACATCGGGCTCGCGATCGCCTTCGGAGTGTGGACGTGGTTGTTCCACGGCCACCGGTACGGCGTCGAGTTCTTCGCCGGATGGCTCACCGAGTACAGCCTGTCGGTCGACAACCTGTTCATCTTCTTGATCATCATGGCCAGCTTCAAGGTGCCGAGGATCTACCAGCAGCAGGCCCTGCTGGTCGGCATCATCCTGGCGCTGATCTTCCGCGGCATCTTCATCGCGCTTGGCGCGGTGGCCATCAACCAGTTCTCGTGGGTGTTCTACATCTTCGGCGCGTTCCTGGTGTACACCGCGGTCAACCTGGTCCGTGACACCGACCATGACGACGACGGCGACAACGCGGTGGTGCGCTTCGCACGCAAACACCTGCGCACCACCGACAAATGGGACGGGCTGCGCCTGTGGGTGCGGGAGAACGGCAAACGGCTGATCACGCCGATGTTCCTGGTCATCGTGGCCCTGGGCACCACCGACCTGTTGTTCGCGCTTGACTCGATTCCCGCGATCTACGGCCTGACGCAGGAGCCGTACCTGGTGTTCACGGCCAACGTGTTCGCGCTGATGGGTCTGCGGCAGCTGTACTTCCTGCTGGGCGACCTGCTCAAGCGGCTCGTGTACCTGTCGCAGGGGCTGGCGTTCATCCTGGCGTTCATCGGCGTGAAGCTGATCCTGCACGCGTTGCACGAGAACGAGCTGCCGTTCATCAACGGCGGTGAGCCTGTACACGTGCCCGAGATCCCGACGCTGGCCAGCCTGGGCGTGATCGTCGTGACGCTGCTGATCACCACGGCCGCGAGCCTGTACAAGACCCGCGTGCGTGATGCCCAGTAGCGGGTGCGGTGAAGTTCGTAACCAGGTCCTTACATTCTCGGTGAGTGCAACCCTGCACGGATGTACCAGTCGGGCATAGTCTGGCGGGCGTGCGGTTATTCGTGGCGGACGCCGATTCCTGGAGTGAACTGACCGACGGTGCGCAGGACGCCGCCCCGACGGTCCGGATATCGGCGTCGGACCTGGCGCAGGCGCGACGTAAACGGACGCGCATCAAGGCCGAGGACGACACCGTGGCGGTGATCCTCGACGTGACCGTCGCCGTCGCGAACGACTTCCGCTCCGCGCGCCGCCTCGAGGTGGCCGCCGACGTGCCCGCCGGCGACGCGGTGGTCCGTTACGTCGGCACGGCCGACGGCCTCGCGGGTCTGATCGAGGACATCGCCTCGGCCGGGGTCGCCGACGGCGTGACCCTCATCCCGGCGGGCGACCAGAACCTGCACGCGCTCGGCGCCGACGTGTTGCACCGCCTGGAGTTGCGCGGCCAGGCCCGCCGCGCCTCCTGACTCCCGGATCGGGGGAGTCCTCGCGCCTTTCGCGACAGCGTCCGGGCGCTCACCGCTGCTTCCGGTACCGATTCAAATAGTGCATCAGTAAGCCGCAAACTTAACTTGGACAAGCATTTATCGCCGGTCTTACGGTGCCACTATGACATCCATGGTGCAGACAACAGACCTGACCGGGCAGATGTTGATCGCGGGTACGCCGGTGCGCGGCGCGGGACGGGAGATCCGCGGCATCGATCCGCAGACCGGATCGTTCCTCGAACCCGCGTACCCCTACGGCGACACCTCGCACGTCGAGGCCGCGTGCGCGGCCGCGGCCGATGCGTTCGGCCCCTACCGCAATGCCCCTGTCGAACAGCGCGCCCGCTTCCTCGAGGCCATCGCGGACAACCTCGACTCGAGCCGTGATGTGCTCGTCGAGCGCGCCCACGCCGAGAGCGGCCTGCCGGTCGCCCGGCTGACCGGTGAGGTGGGGCGCACCTCGGGCCAACTGCGACTGTTCGCCGGTGTGCTGCGCGAGGGCAGCTGGAACCAGGCCCGCATCGACCCGGCTCTTCCCGACCGGGAACCGTTGCCACGGCCCGACATCCGGCAGCGCAGCGTGCCGCTCGGCCCGGTCGCGGTGTTCGGGGCGAGCAATTTCCCGCTCGCGTTCTCGGTCGCCGGTGGCGACACCGCGTCGGCCCTGGCCGCCGGGTGCCCCGTCGTGGTCAAGGCGCACGACGCACACCCGGGCACCTCAGAGCTCGTCGGACGCGCCATCACGCAGGCCGTCACCGCCACCGGGATGCCCGCGGGCACGTTCTCCCTGCTGTACGGGTACGGGCCGGATCTGGGCAGCGCCCTGGTCACCGATCCGCGCATCAAGGCCGTGGGCTTCACCGGGTCCCGCGCGGGCGGCATGGCGCTGGTGGCCGCCGCGGCCGCACGTCCCGAACCGATCCCCGTCTACGCCGAGATGAGCGCCATCAACCCGGTGTTCCTGCTGCGCGGTGCGCTGTCCGCACGCGCAGCCGATCTGGCCCGCGCGTTCGTCGGCTCACTCACCATGGGCTCCGGGCAGTTCTGCACCAACCCCGGCCTGGTCATCGCGGTCGACGGTCCCGACCTCGACGCGTTCGTCGCGGCGGCCGCCGAGGCCGTCGCGGCCACGGCGCCCACGCCCATGTTGACACCCGGCATCGCCGAGAACTTCCGCACCGGAGTCGAGACCCTCTCCGGCACAGCGGAACTCATCGCGCGGGGATCCGACGAGAACGCCCCTGCGGTGTCGTGCCGTGCCGCGCTGTTCGGCAGCGACGTACCCACGTTCCTGGCCACCGAGGCCTTGCAGGCCGAGGTGTTCGGCGCCTCCGGCGTGATCGTCCGGTGTGCCGACGACGCCGAGATGCTGCGCGTCGCCGCAGAAGTCGAAGGCCAGTTGACGGCCACGGTCCACGCCGAGGAATCCGACCACGCCAAGGCCGGTGAACTGCTGGAGATCCTCGAGCTGAAGGCGGGCCGCATCCTGTTCAACGGCTGGCCCACCGGCGTCGAGGTCGGCCACGCAATGGTGCACGGCGGGCCGTTCCCGTCCACCTCCGATTCGCGCACCACCTCCGTGGGAGCCAGGGCCATCGAACGCTTCCTGCGGCCGGTCTGCTACCAGAACGCACCGAAATCCCTGCTGCCCAGTGCCATTGCGGACGGCAACCCCGACGGGTTGTGGCGCACCGTCGACGGCCAACTCACCAAAGACTGATCACCCCGCACGAACCTCTAGGAGTCACACATGCTCGACGGCGTCCTCTTCTTCCCCGTCACCCCGTTCACCGCGTCGGGTGACGTGGATGTGGACCTGCTCGCCCAGCACGTCGCCAGAGGCGTCGAAGCGGGACCCGGTGGAGTTTTCATCGGTTGCGGCACAGGCGAATTCCACGCCCTCGAACCCGAGGAGATGCGCACCGTGGTACGCACCGCGGTCGACGCGGCCGCAGGCCGGGTGCCGGTGTACGCAGGTGCGGGCGGCCCCGTCGCCTCGGCCAAGGCGTTCGCCCAGGTCGCCGCCGAGTCGGGTGCCGACGGCCTGCTGCTGTTGCCGCCGTATCTCGTCGAGATGCCGCAGGCCGGTCTCGTCGGGTACACACGCGCGGTCAGCGCCGTCACCGATCTGCCGCTCGTGGTCTACAACCGCAACAACGCACGGTTCACCGAGGGCTCGGCCATCGAGGTCGCCAAGCTTCCCAACGTCGTCGGATTCAAGGACGGCACAGGCGATTTCGATCAGGTAGCCCGCATCGTGCGTGCGGTGACCGACGCGCTGGAGAACGAGGGTAAGCCGTTCCAGTTCTTCAACGGCCTGCCGACGGCGGAGGTCTCGCAGCAGGCCTACCGGGCCATCGGGGTCACGCTGTACTCGTCGGCCACGTTCGCCTTCGCCCCCGACGTGTCGCTCGCGTTCTACCGGGCGCTGGAGGACGGGAAGGAACCACTGGTCGCCGCGCTGCTGCGGTCCTTCTTCCATCCACTTGTGCGCCTGCGCAACAAGGTGCCCGGTTATGCGGTGTCGCTGATCAAGGCCGGCGTCACCCTCGGTGGCCTGCAGGCCGGGCCGGTGCGCCCGCCGCTGATCGACGCCGCACCCGACGACGTGGACGAATTGCAGCGCATCCTCTCGGCGGGACGTGCGGTGCTCGCCGACGCGCTCGTGCACTAGGAGAACGCCGATGGCGCACAACCGGATCCGCATCACCGGCGCCCGCGTCACACCCGTGGCATTCGCGGATCCGCCGCTGCTCAACACGGTCGGCGTGCATCAGCCGTACGCGCTGCGCGCCGTCATCCAACTCGACACCGACGCGGGTCTGACGGGTCTGGGCGAGACCTACGCCGACACCGTCCACCTGGAGCGATTGCAGGCTGCGGCGCACGCGATCGTCGGCCGGAGTGTGTTCTCCACCAACGTGATCCGGGCACTCATCTCGGACGCACTCGGCGGTGACCGCACCGGGGACGGATCCGGTCTGGCCGGCATGATCACCTCGGCCAGCGTCGTCGACCGGGTGTTCTCGCCGTTCGAGGTGGCCTGTCTTGACGTGCAGGGGCAGGTGACCGGCAGGCCGGTGTCGGACCTGCTCGGCGGCGCGGTGCGCGACGCCGTGCCGTTCAGTGCCTACCTGTTCTACAAGTGGGCCGCGCATCCCGGCGCCGAACCCGACGGCTGGGGCGCCGCACTGGACCCCGACGGCATCGTCGCGCAGGCGCGCCGCATGATCGATGAATACGGTTTCAGCGCAATCAAACTCAAGGGCGGCGTGTTCGCACCCGAGGAAGAGATGGCGGCCGTCGAGGCGCTGCGCGCCGCGTTCCCCGACCATCCGCTGCGTCTGGACCCCAACGCCGCGTGGACACCGCAGACCTCGGTCAAGGTCGCCGCGGGCCTCGAGGGGGTTTTGGAGTACCTGGAAGACCCCACACCGGGCCTCGACGGGATGGCCGAGGTGGCCGCGCAGGCACCGATGCCCCTCGCGACCAACATGTGCGTCGTCGCGTTCGACCAACTGCCCGCGGCGGTCGCCAAGAACTCGGTGCAGGTGGTGCTGTCCGATCACCACTACTGGGGCGGGCTGCAGCGTTCACGCCTGCTGGCCGGTATCTGCGACACGTTCGGGCTCGGGCTTTCCATGCATTCGAACTCGCACCTGGGGATCAGCCTGGCCGCCATGGTGCATCTGGCCGCCGCAACACCCAACCTGACCTATGCGTGCGACACGCACTGGCCGTGGCGCCACGAAGACGTCGTCGCACCCGGCGCCCTGAACTTTTGTGACGGCGAGGTGCAGGTTCCCGCGACGCCCGGACTCGGCGTCGAGATCGACGAGGACGCTCTGGCCGCACTGCACGAGCAGTATCTGCGCTGCGGAATCCGCGACCGGGATGACACCGGGTACATGCGCAGCATCGATCCTGGTTTCAACGCGTCGGGACCGCGTTGGTAGCACTGGGCAGGTAGAAGCGGCCTGACAGGGCCGTGTCAGCAATTTCTGCCTGCGCCGCAAGCGCGTTTGCAGTCCACACGTCGGACTGCCAGAAGTCAGAACGTTACATGCGGTGTTCTCCGCGAATTGTCGGTAATACGCGTTCACTGGGTATTGTCAGGAGTGTTGTCACTAAAGCAGAGGGGCAGCGCGACCAGGGTGGCCATCGTTGTGAAGGACGTGATTTTCCCATGCGCGCGCCATTTGACCGAGTCATTGCGTCGCCCGTTGACCTAACTGGTCCGGGCCAGCGGCGCCTCTCCCTGCTGCTGGTCGAAGACGACCGTGCCGATGCCATCCTGGTCGAAGAACTGATCGCCGATGCTCCCGACATCGACTTCGTGTGGGCGAAATCGATGTCCGACGCCGAGCGGACGCTGGCCGACCACCGCCCCGACTGTGTCCTGCTCGACCTCAATCTTCCCGACGCGGCCGGGATCGACGCGCTTCATCACCTCGGCAAGCTGGATGCGCGGATCCCGATCATCGTGCTCACAGGCCTCAACGACGAGCACTTCGGCGTCTCCGCGGTGGCCTCAGGTGCGCAGGACTACCTGGTCAAAGGCCGTGTCGAACCGGAGATGCTGCGCCGCGCGGTCCTCTACGCCATCGAACGCAAACGCGCCGAGCTCACCTCGGTCGACCTGCACGCCAGCCAGTTGCGGGCCCAGGAGAACGCGCGCCTGGAGCGTGGGCTGCTGCCGTCCCCGCTGCTCATGGAGGGTTCGGGCGTCGACATCGTCGTCGAGGCGCGGCCCAGCCGCCAGCACGCCCTGATCGGCGGCGACTTCTACGACGTCGTGCAGACGCCCGACCGCACCGTCCACGTGATGATCGGTGATGTCGCAGGCCACGGACCTGACGAGGCTGCGCTCGGCGTTGCCCTGCGCATCGGGTGGCGTGCGCTGACCTTCGCAGGGCTGCGCGGTAACGAGCGCATGCGCCAGCTCGACCGGATCCTGACCACCGAGCGTCCCGGCAAGGGCATCTTCGCCACGCTGTCCAGCGTGGCCCTGGAACCCGACAGCGGACGCTTCACGGTGGTGCGTGCGGGTCACCCCGGCCTGCTGGTGCACGGCAACGGCACCGTCGACTGGCTCGAGCCGCGGCCCGGCGCCGCGCTGGGGCTGGGCGCCAGGGAGTGGCCCGTGAACCACTACGAGCTACCGGAGGGCCACGGGTTGCTGCTGTTGACCGACGGACTGTTCGAGGGCCACGCCGGACGCGGTGACGAGCGGCTGGGGGAGAGCGGCCTGCTCGCCGTGGCCCGTGCGCTCGCCGCGACGCCTGGGCGGGACTTCGTCACCTCACTGATCAACGAGGCCGAGTCACGTGCGCAGACGCACGGCGGCCTTTCCGATGACATCGCCGTGATACGTGTGGAGCGCTCGCACAGATGAAATTGACGGTACAAGGCTGGCAGAACCTGGTTCTGTCGGTCATGGGAGTGGTGGTCTTCGCGGGTGCGATCGCCGGTGCGGTGCTCGTCGGCCGCACCGACACCCTCTCCGACGAGCTGATCAACGAGATCCAGCCGGCCCGTGTCGCGGCCTATCAACTGCAGGCCGCGCTGCGCGACCAGGAGACGGCGGTGCGCGGTTACGCAATCGCGGCCGACCCCCAGTTCCTGGCCCCGTATGACGAAGGGCAGCAGGCCGAGGCCGATGCCGCGGCGAGCATCCGCGACGATCTCGACGGCCGCGACCAACTCCTCGCCGATCTCGCCGTGATCGAAAAGGCTGCTGCGGCTTGGCGTGCCGCCTACGCAGATCCGATGATCGCGAGTATTCAGCCCGGACGCCCGCACATCGGCAACGACATGGTCGCCGAGCGCGGTAAAGCGCAGTTCGACCAGCTGCGTGGACTTTTCGACGTCCAGAACCGCCATCTCAGCGAGGCGCGCAACGTCGGCATCGAGGACATGGAACGCATGCGTACGTGGCGCAACAGCGTGCTGATCGCGATGATCGTGGCGTTCTTCGCAATGGCGGTGGTGCTGGCGGTGCTGGTGCGCAACGCCGTCAACCGTCCGCTGGCCGCACTTGCCGCGTCGTGCCGCAGGATCACCGAGGGCAACTTCACCGAGCGCATCGAACCGAAGGGTCCCAAGGACATTCGCGCGATCGCCATCGACGTCGAGGACATGCGCCAGCGCATCGTGGATGAACTCGACGCGTCCAAGCAGGCGCGCCTGGCGCTCGACGAGCAGGCCGAGGAACTGCGCCGGTCCAACGCCGAACTCGAGCAGTTCGCCTACGTGGCCTCACATGATCTGCAGGAGCCGCTGCGCAAGGTCGCCTCGTTCTGTCAGCTGCTCGAACGGCGTTATGGCGACAAACTCGACGAGCGCGGCGTCGAGTACATCGGTTTCGCCGTCGACGGCGCCAAACGCATGCAGGTGCTGATCAACGACCTGCTCACGTTCTCACGCGTGGGCCGGCTCTATTCGACGACCACCGAGGTCGATCTCAACGCGGTGGTCGACGCCGCGCTGAACAACATCTCCACCGCGGTCGAGGAATCGGGCGCCGAGATCATCCGGCCGCAAGAACCGCTGCCGCACATCGACGGTGACCCCACGCTGTTGATCATGGTGTGGCAGAACCTCCTCGGCAACGCGGTGAAGTTCCGCCGCGACGGGGTGGCGCCCCGTATCGTCATCGAGTGCCACGCCCAGACCGGCGGCGGCGTGGACAGCTGGCTGTTCACGGTGTCCGACAACGGCATCGGCATCTCCGAGGAATTCGTCGACAAGGTGTTCGTGATCTTCCAGCGGCTCCACGGCCGCGACAGCTACAGCGGCACCGGTATCGGACTTGCCCTGTGCAAGAAGATCATCGAGCACCACGGCGGCAACATCTGGATCGACACGTCTTACACGGGCGGAACCCGGTTCTGTTTCACCTTGCCTGTCATGCCCACAAACAAGCCGGGCGTCCTCACCGACGCCCAGCTGGAAGGAAACAACACATGACGTCAGCCGACGAAACCCGCGCGATCGACATCCTCCTGGTGGAGGACGATCCGGGCGATGAGCTCATCACGCGAGAAGCGTTCGAGCACAACAAGATCAAGAACAATCTGCACGTCGCGCACGACGGCGAGGAAGGGCTGGACTTCCTGTACCGGCGCGGACCCTACGCGGACGCGCCCCGGCCGGACCTGATTCTGCTCGACCTCAACCTGCCCAAGTACGACGGCAGGCAACTGCTGGAGAAGATCAAGTCCGACGAGAAACTGTGCCACATCCCGATCGTGGTGCTGACGACCTCATCGGCCGAGGAAGACATCCTGCGCAGCTACAAGCTGCACGCGAACGCCTATGTCACCAAACCGGTTGACCTGGACCAGTTCATGAGTGCGGTGCGACAGATCGACGAGTTCTTCGTCCAGGTGGTGCGGTTACCGCAGTTCTGAGGTGACGCTGCGGGCGATGTTCTGCCACTGCAGGCGCACCTTGGTGCCGGTGGGCGTCGCGTCGATGACGGCACGGTCGGTGAGCGCGTGCATCAACGGGATGCCGCGCCCCCGGGCAGGATTCTTGTGATCGGTGTCGCCTATCCGCCATGTGCCCTCGTCGGCGACGACGACCGTGAGCGTCTCGGCCTCGATGTCGTAATCGGCGCGCACGTGCATCAGACCGGGTTCGGTGGCGTTGGTGTACGCGAACTCCGCCGCGTTGGCCAGCGCCTCGTTGACGGCCAGGACGATGTCACTGGCCCTCACCGGGTCGAGCGTGAAATGCGTGCCGAGCCATTCGGAGAATTCGCGGCGCAACTGGGCGGCGCGTTCCGGGGCGGCAACTACGCCCGCCTTGATGAAACTGGTTGACTCGCCTGCGTCTGTCATATCGACCTGGTGGCTACCCGGTTGCGCACAGTTTTATGTCTTCAACGACGAGAGGGCTTCGTCGAGCGTGGCGAACAGGTCGACCACGTCGGCGATTCCGACAAGTTTGAGCGGTCTGCTCGTCGCCGGGCCGTCCGCCACGACCACCAGGCGCACCGCCGGCGCGAGTTCGCCGTGTGCTGCCACCAGCACGCCCATGCCCGCGGAGGCAAGGAAATCCACGGCGCTCAGATCGACCACCACGGCCGACGGTTCGCTCTTGGCGGCGGAACCGATCGCGTCCTCGAGCTTCGGTGCGGTCAGCATGTCCACCGTTCCGGTGACCGCCACCACAGTGATGTCTCCTACGCGGCGTTCCGCCACCGTGCAGTTCGCCGGGTCCTGGCTCGTCATCGTCACCTCCGACGGTGTTTGTGCGCCCTCTTGGCAGCAGTCGACAAATGGTAGCCGTGTCGACGCCGTCCAACTCTCTACCCCCGAGGCTTTTGGCTCAACCTCGAGTGGCACAAGATCAGACTACTGGCTGATCTCTGCGTTTCCTGACCATCAGCTTTGCAGGTGTTCACCACGAATACGCAATCGGGTCGGCCAAGCGCGCTATTCATGCCGGTCGGGCATTGATCAGCCCTTCGGCCGATAGGCTGACGCAGTGTTCTCCTTGTCGAGACTGTCCTGCTTCATCGCGGTGGCCGAGGAACTGCATTTCGGGCGGGCCGCCGAGCGTCTGCACATGACGCAGCCCCCGCTCAGCCGGCAGATCCAGCAGTTGGAGAACGAGCTCGGGGTGCACCTGATCGACCGCACCACACGCTCGGTCACCCTCACCCCGGCCGGCGTCGCCTTCCTGCCGGATGCGCGCCGCATCCTGCAACTCGCAGAAGGCGCCGCGCTCAACGTCAAACGCGTCCCTGCGGGCGACCTCGGCACCGTGGTCATCGGATTCACCGCGGCGTCGGCGCATGCGGTGTTGCCGCGGCTTCTCGACGCGGCCCGTGAGCAGTTGCCCGACGTGACGCTCGACCTGCGGGAGATGGTCACCGCCGCGCAGATCGAAGGGCTCATGACCGGTGAGCTCGACCTCGGCATGGCGCGGCCACCGCTCAAGCGCCCCGGCCTGGTGTCACGGCCGCTTTTGCACGAGCAGTTGATCGCGGCGCTGCCCGCGTCGCATCCGCTGGTCGATGTGGGCCGTCAGCTCACCCTCAATGATCTCGACGGCCAGGACATGATCATGTACTCGCCCGTGCAGGCACGGTATTTCAACGAGCTGCTGATCAGTACGTTCACGATCGCGGGCGCCACCCCGCGCTACGTGCAGTACGTGACGCAGGTGCACACCATGCTGGTGCTGGTCCGCTCGGGCATCGGCATCGCGCTGGTGCCCGCGTCGGCCGCCACGCTGCATCCCGAGGGCGTGGTGTTCCGCTCAATCGGCGCGTTCCGGGAACGCCCCGTGGAGCTCGACGCGGTGTGGCGCGGCGACAGCACCAACCCCGCCCTGCTGCGGTTGCTGCGCGATGTGCTGCCCCCACGCGAGTGGACCACCGACGAACTGGTGGGCGAGCAGATCGCCTACTGAACCGGCGTCGGGGCCGGCGCTGCGGCCGGCATGGGCACCGGTGTGACGAGTTCCCCGGTCTTCAGGTAGGCGTCGAGGTTGGCGAGTGTGAGCGCCTCCATCGCGTTCCTGGTCTCGACGGTCGCGCTGCCGACATGCGGCAGCAGCACCACGTTCTCCATCCCCAGCAGCGCCTCCGGCACGTTGGGCTCGTCGGTGAACACATCGAGACCCGCGCCCGCGAGCCTGCCGTCGGCCAGCGCCTCGACGAGCGCGTCTTCGTCGACGACGCTGCCCCGGGCGATGTTGACCAGGTAGCCGTCGGGTCCGAGCGCGTCGAGCACCGCGCGGTCGACGAGGTGACGCGTGCCCGCACCGCCTGCCGCGGCGATGATCAGCACGTCGACCTGCGCGGCGAGGTCGGCGGCCGAACCCACGTAGCGGTAACCGCTGCCCTCGATCTCGCGGCGGTTGTGGTAGCTGATGGTGCAGCCGAATGCGCCGAGCCGGGTCGCGATCGCGGTGCCGATGCGGCCGAGCCCGATGATCCCGACGCGTGAACCCGAAACCTTGTGCGCCAGAGGGTAATTACCGTCGGTGACCCAACGGCCCGCGCGCACGTATCGGTCGGACGCCGAGAATTTGCGCATCACGTCGATCAGCAACCCGACCGCGGTGTCGGCGACGCAGTCGCTGAGTACGTCCGGGGTGTTGCTGACCACGATGTCGCGTGCGGCGGCCGCGTCGACGTCGGTGGTGTCGTACCCGACGCCGAAGTTCACCACCGCGCCGAGATTGGGCAACGCCGACATCAGTTCGGCGTCGACGCCGGTACGGCCCGAGGTCACGGCCACCGTGATCCGGCCACCGTGCTCGGCGAGGAAGTCCGCGCGTTCGGGGCCGTCGGGCAGCACGTACGCGCCGTAGGTGGACACGAGGGTCTGGTTCAGGGACGGTTTGAGCGGGCCGACCTGCAGGACGCCCTGCGGGCCGCGGTCGGTTTCCTCTTGAGCGGACACATCCACCACGGTAAGGCGGCGCGCGAATACCCGTCTAACACGAAAATGGCATGGCTTGATATCCAAGCAGCATGAATGGCCTCGGCATGTTGCGTCGCACGCATTGCCGTTCTGAACTCGCCTGCAAAAGTGCAGGTCATTTGCGGCGTCGAGGCGGTCTAACGGTGTTGCGCGAGGCCGATTTTCGCTCCGAGGTGACCGATTTCGGCCGGTTGACGCCGCAAGAGACGCATTCCTAACGTGTGTCTGCGGTCACAACCAGCATCCACATACGTGGACATCACTGTTCTGGAGGATCCGACATGCGCCGAGCGCCGCACCCGCTGGCCCTCATCGCCGGCCTGGCGATCATCACCAGCGGCGCCACAGCCGGCTGCACGGTCGCCAACACCGCGCGCGGCGGATACGACACCGACACGCTGCGCATCGTCCTGCCGCAGGAACCACCCACGCTCGAGCCGTGCGAGAGTTCGCTGACCTCCACCGGTGTCGTGGTGCGGTCCAACATCACCGAGCCACTCGTCGAACGCGATCCGCAGACCGGCGACCTGCTGCCGCTGCTGGCCACCGGATGGCACCAGAGCTCGCCCGAGGAATGGACTTTCGACATCCGTCCCGGCGTGACGTTCTCCGACGGAACACCGTTCACCGCGGCCGACGCGGCGTTCTCGATCGACCGCGCGGTCAACTCGGATCTGCAGTGCAACGTCGACGGCTACGTCTTCGGCGACGACCCGCTCAAGGTCTCCGCTCCCGACGACCACACCGTCGTGGTCGGCACGGCGAAACCGGATCCGATTCTGCCGCTGCGTATCTCGTTCATCGAGATCGTGCCGCACACCACGAGCGTCACCGAGAAGGTGCGCGAACCCATCGGCACCGGCCCGTATGCGATCGAACGGTGGGAGTACGGGCAGAAACTCGTGCTGCACCGCAACGAGAGATACTGGGGCGCCGCACCGGACTTCACCCGCGCCGAGTACCAGTGGCGCAGCGAGGGCAGTGTGCGTGCCGCCATGGTGGTCAACGACGAGGCGGACATCGGCACGTCGGTCGGGCCCGAGGACGGGGCCGGTGATCTGGGGGTGCCGTTCCCCAACAACGAGACCACGGCGCTGCGGCTCACCGCGACCGAGCCCCCGCTCGACGACCTGCGGGTCCGCCAGGCGATCAACTACTCGGTGAACCGCACCGGCATCGTCAAGGCCCTGTACCGCGGGCTCGGAGAGCCTGCCGCGCAACTGATCCCCGAGGGCGTCGTCGGCCACAACGAGGATCTCGAGCTGTGGCCGTACGACCCCGACCGCGCCAGGGAACTGATCGACGAGGCCAGGGCCGACGGTGTGCCCGTGGACCGCGAGATCCGGTTGATCGGGCGCAACAGCCTGTTTCCCAAGGTCACCGAGACCGTCGAGGTGATCCAGAACGAACTCAGCAAGATCGGGCTGAACGTGAAGATCGAGATGATGGACACCGCGGCCCAGTTGCAGTACCAGCTGCGGCCGTTCCCGCCGAATGCGGGCGCGTTCATCGCGCTGATCCAGCACGGCAACCAGGCCGGTGACGCGGCGTTCAGCGTCGACCAGTACATGCGCAGCGACGGCGCGCAGAGCGCCTACGGCACACCGGAATTCGACGCCAGGATCGAAGCGGCCGGCGAACTCACGGGCGAGCAGCGCCAGCAGGCCTACGCCCAGATCTTCGCCGACGAGCCCGACGAGATCGCCCAGTTCGCCTACATCGCGCACATGACCGGTGTGCTGGCCAAGTCGCCCCGCGTGGATTACCAACCGAACTCGGCGACCGGCGACGAGATGCGGTTGTCGCAGATGACGTTCGCGGCCGACGACACCGTCGAGCACTGACGCCGAAGGTCCGAGGAAGGTTCGAGCATGCTCCCATTCGTCCGGCGCAGGATGTACACGAGCGCCCTGCCGTTGATCATCGTCCTGCTCGGGGTGTTCCTGCTGGCGCGTCTCACCGGGGATCCCACCAACCTGTACCTGCCGGAATCCGCGACGCCTGAACAGCGCGCGGAGTTCCGCGCCGCCAACGGATTCGACCAGTCCGTCGGGGCCCAGCTGCTCGACTACTTCAAGGGCGTCGTCCACCTGGACTTCGGCACGTCGCTGCGCACCGGGGAACCGGCCGCCGAGATGGCGCTGCGCGCGTTCCCCGCCACGCTGCAACTGGCCGTCACCACAATGCTTCTCGCGATCCTCGGCGCCGTCGTCATCGGCTGCTGGGCCGCCTACCGGCCCAACTCGTTGGCCGACCGGTTCTCCAGCCTGCTGTCGATGACCGCGGCGTCGATCCCCGATTTCTGGTTCGCCATCACCGGGGTGTGGCTGTTCGCGGTGCTGCTGGGCTGGCTGCCCACCTCGGGGGTCGACAGCGGTGTGTTGTCGTGGATCCTGCCGATCGCGACGCTGATGATCCGCCCACTCGGCGTACTCACCCAGGTGGTGCGCGGCGCGATGGTCTCGGCACTGTCGGCGCCCTACATCCGGTTGGCGCGCAGCAAGGGTGCCGGCGACGTGCGCGTCGTGAGCCACCACGCGCTGCGCAACGCGGCCGCACCCGCGCTCACCGTGGCCGGTGACCTGGCGGTCGGCCTCGTCAACGGCGCCGTGGTGGTCGAGGCCATCTTCGGCTGGCCCGGCATCGGCAAGCTGATGATCGACGCGATCCTGCAGCGCGACTTCGCGGTGCTGCAGGCCGCCGTACTGCTCACCGCCGTCAGCATTTTCGTCCTCAACATCGTCATCGACGCCTGCTACGCACTGCTCGATGCCCGGGTGCGGGAACCGGCAAAGGTCTAGGAGCCGCCATGAGTACACAGATCGATCTGGTTCCGGCGAAGCCGACCACAGCCATCGTCGGCGACACCGGGGCCGCGCGGCGCCGCGACCGCACGGCGCTGCTGCGGATGCTCGGCAACGACCGCGTCGCAGCGGCTGCTGCCTGCGTACTGGGCCTGGTGTTCCTCACCGCGGTCGTCGGCCCCATGCTGGTCGGCGATCTCGCCACCGACATCGACCTCGACAACTCCAACGCCGCACCGTTTCAGCTCGCACACGGGTGGGCCGACATCCTCGGCACCGACCCGCTGGGTCGCAGCATGCTCGCGCGCCTGGTCGTCGCGAGTCGCACGACCCTTTCGGTCGCTGTTCCCGCCGTATTACTCTCGGCCGTCATCGGATCGGTGATCGGCATGTGGGCCGGTTACCACCGGGGCTGGCGCGAGACCGTCGCGATGCGCATCGCCGACGTGATCATGAGCTTCCCGTCGCTGCTGCTGGCCGTTGTCGTGTTGTACGTGTTCTCACCGAGCGCAGCCAACATCATCCTGGTGCTGGCGGTCACGCGGATCCCGGTGTACCTGCGCACCGCGCGCGCCGAATCCGCCGAACTGCAGAGCCGCGTGTTCGTCGACGCCGCACGCACCTTCGGCGCCGGCGCGACGTCGATCATCACGCGCCACGTCGTGCCGATCGTGCTGCCCACGCTGTTGACGGTCGCGACCCTCGACTTCTGCTACGTCATGCTGGCCGAGAGCTCACTGAGCTTCTTGGGCATCGGCATCCAGCCGCCCGACGTGAGCTGGGGCCTGATGGTCGCGCAGGGACGCACCTACCTGCACACCGCGTGGTGGCTGTCGTTCTTCCCAGGCCTGGCCATCGTGATCACCACGGTCTCGGCCACGATTCTCGCCGCATGGGCGCGCATCGCCACGGATCCGGGACAGCGCTGGCGCCTCACCGTGCCGCAGAAGCGGCTGTCCCGCTTCACCAAGACCGGAAGGGCCCTGTCATGACCACATCCGCGAACCGGTCCGCCACCGCCGTGCTGGCCGATCCCGCGCTCAAGGTCGACGGACTGTGCGTGGACATCCGCAGCATGTCCGGCACGGTGCGCGCGGTCGACCATGTGTCGTTCGAGGCGCACCGCGGCGAAACCCTCGCGCTGCTCGGCGAATCCGGGTGCGGCAAGTCGATGACGGCCACCGCGCTGGTCGGCCTGCTCGAACCCGTCGCGAGCGTGTCGGCGGGCACCGCGCACCTCGGCGAGGTGGACCTGTTCAGCGCCGACCGCAAGACGCGCCGCGCACTCGCGGGCACCGAACTGGCCATCGTGTTCCAGGACGCACTCACCGCGCTCAACCCGCTCTACACCGTGGGAACCCAACTGGCCGAACCGTTCCGCATCCACCAGGGACTGAGTGTCAGGGAGGCGCGGCGCAAGGCCGTCGAACTCATGGAACGCGTCGGGATCCCGCAACCCGAGTCGCGCCTGCACGACTACCCGCACCAGTTCTCCGGCGGTATGCGCCAGCGCCTGCTCATCGCGATGGCCGTCGCGCTCAACCCCACCGTGCTGATCGCCGACGAGCCGACCACGGCTCTGGACGTCACGGTGCAGGCGCAGATCATGGCGCTGCTGCGGGACCTGCGCACCGAATACCACATGGCGGTGGTACTGATCACCCACGATCTGGCGCTCGTGGTCGAGGAGGCCGACCGCGTCGCGGTGATGTATGCCGGCCAGATCGTCGAAACCGGTCCGGTGGCGGAGGTTTTCGCCAACCCGGCGCATCCCTACACCAAAGGTCTGCTGGACTCGGTGCCGGTCAGCGCGGTGCGTGGCGAGGCACTGGCGTCGATCGGCGGGGCACCGCCCGAACTCAGCGCGATCCCGAAAGGCTGTGTCTACCAGGACCGCTGCCCGCACGTCGCCGACATCTGCGTGACCACCAGGCCGGTGCTCGAAGGCGAGCATCGCCGCGCCGCGTGCCACTTTTCCGATCGAGCGGCAGGCGGAACGGGAGGAGAACACCATGAGTGAACACCTGCTGCAGGTGCGCGACCTGCGCAAGTCGTTCCGCGTCGCGGGCAAGAACCGTCTGGTGGCGCTCGACGGCATCAACCTGCACCTCGACCGCGGCGAGACGCTCGGCCTGGTCGGCGAATCCGGTTGCGGCAAATCGACGTTGGCGCGCACGCTGATGATGCTCGAGCGGCCCGACGCGGGCACCGTCACGTTCGACGGGGTCGATCCGTTCCGGTTGCGCGGCAAGGACCTGCTGGCCTACCGCCGCCGCGTGCAGATGGTGTTCCAGGACCCGTACGCGTCGCTGAACTCCCGCATGACCGCGGCCGACATCATCGCCGAACCGTGGCGCAGCCACAAGACGATGTACCCGCGCCGTTCGGATCGCGACGCGCGGGTGCGCGAGCTGCTCGACATGGTCGGACTGAGCGCACACGCCGCGGACAAGTACCCGCAGGAGTTCTCGGGCGGTCAGCGGCAGCGCCTGGGCATCGCCCGCGCCCTCGCGCTGGATCCCGACGTGATCATCTGCGACGAACCGGTGTCGGCGCTGGACCTCTCGGTGCAGGCGCAGGTGCTCAACCTGCTCAACGATTTGCAGCAGCAACTGCAGATCTCCTACATCTTCATATCGCACGACCTGTCGGTGGTCCGCCACGTGGCCGACCGGGTCACGGTCATGTACCTGGGCCGGATGATCGAATCCGGACGCACCGAGGACGTCTACAACCGGCCCGGCCACCCCTACACCGCGGCGCTGATGTCGGCCGCGCCGAAACTCGATGCCACGCAGCGGCGTGAACGGATCCTGCTCACCGGAGAGGTCCCGTCGCCGCTGAACCCGCCGTCGGGATGCCGGTTCCGCACCCGGTGCTGGAAGGCCACCGACATCTGCGCACAGACCACCCCGCCGCACGCGGTCGAGCCGGCGGAGGAAACAGACGGCAGTGCCCACATCGCCGAGTGCCATCACCCGATGCACCACGCGATGTCGGTCCCGGCGTGACAGTCGCGGGCTATGCGGTGGTCGCCGCGGCGATCCTGCTGGCGTCGTGCATGCAGGCCTCGATCGGGTTCGGCATGGGCATGCTCGCCGCGCCCGTGGTCGCGATCGTGGATCCCGCGCTGATCCCCGGCACGCTCATCATGCTGGCCACCGCGGTCACCCTGCTGGTCGTGATCCGCGAACGCGAGTCGATCGACCTGTCCGGGACCGGGTGGGCGCTGCTGGGACGCGTGCCCGGAACCGTTCTCGGTGCACTGCTGCTGATGGCGCTGCCCGAGAAGGCGCTCGCGTTCGCGCTGGCGGCCGTGGTGCTCACGGGCGTCGCGGTGACGAGCCTCGGGTGGATGCCCGCTCCACACCGCCGCAACCTCGTGTTGGCCGGCGCGACGTCGGGCGTGCTGGGCACCGCCACCGCCATCGGCGGCCCACCCATGGCGCTGGTGTGGCAGAACAGCACCGGCGCGCGGTTGCGCGGCACGATGAGTGGGTTCTTCCTGGTGGGTTCGGTGCTCTCGCTCGCGGTTCTGGCGGCGACCGGCGCCATCGACCGCCACACCCTGGTGATGTTCGCGTTGCTGATCCCCGCCGTGGCCGTGGGATACGCGCTGTCCCGCTGGGTCAACCGGCATCTGGACCGCAACCGGCAGCGCCGGGCCGCGATCGCGATCTCGACTCTCGGTGCGGTGATCCTGATCGTCCGACAGTTGATGGGGGGATGAATTGTCAACCGATGACGCCGTTTCGGTGCGCAAGGTGAAATCGGCGGTCCGCACCGTCGAACTGCTCGAGTACCTCGCGGCCCGGCCGGACCGGCCCACACGCATCCGGGAGATCTGCGCGGCGCTGGACATGCCACGCAGTTCCGCGCACGCGCTGCTGCGCACGCTCGTCGCGCAGGGCTGGGTGCGATCGGACGAGGCGGGTACGCAGTACAGCATCGGGATCCGCGCGCTGCTGGTGGGCACCAGCTACCTGGACGCCGACCCGTATCTGCCGCTGATCACACCGTTTCTCGACGATCTGCGCGGCGAACTCGACGAGACGTTCCACCTCGCGCGCCTCGACGGGTACGACGTCGTCTACCTGGCCACGCGCGAGTCCCGGCAGTACGTGCGCACCACCAACAAGGTGGGCCGCCGGTTGCCTGCCTACACCACCGCACTGGGCAAGGCCCTGCTGGCCGAGCGGTTCGGCGCCGACCTCGATGCCCACGTCCCGCAGACCCTGACTCCGTTGACGCCGCACACCATCACCGACCGCGCGGTTCTCGACGACGCTCTCGGCGAGGCGCGGGTACGCGGCTATGCCACCGAGAACGAGGAGAACACGCTGGGCACAAAGTGTTTCGCGGTGGCGCTGCGTTACCGGCAACCCGCGCAGGACGCGATCAGCGCGTCGGTGCCGCTGTCGCGGCTCACCCCCGAACACGAACGCGAGATCGTCGACGCGCTGCGCATGGTGTGCGACAAGGTGTCGCGTGTCGTGCGCCCGGTGGCCAACGGGGACAAGTGGTTCGCGTGAACCCGACACTCATCGAGGAGGACACATGACCGCACACGGCACGACCCCGGTGGTCACCGAGATGACCGTGATCCCGGTCGCCGGGCACGACAGCATGCTGCTCAACCTCAGTGGCGCACACGGGCCCTACTTCACCAGGAACCTCGTGAAACTCACGGATTCCGACGGCAACACCGGTGTCGGTGAGGTGCCGGGAGGCGAGGCCATCCGCCGGACCCTCACCGACGCCACGCCACTCGTGGTGGGCTGTTCGATCGGCGAGTACCACGCCACGCTCGCCGCGATCCGCGGCGCGTTCGCCGACCGCGACAGCGGCGGCCGGGGCGCGCAGACCTTCGACCTGCGGGTCACGGTGCACGCCGTCACCGCGGTCGAATCGGCACTGCTGGACCTGCTGGGCAAGCATCTCGGCGTGCCGGTCGCCGCACTGCTCGGCGACGGTCAGCAGCGAAACCGCGTGCAGGCGCTCGGATATCTGTTCTTCGTGGGCGACCGCAACCGCACCGATCTGCCGTACCGCGCACCCGACGACGAGCCCGCGGGCGCCGACGAGTGGCAGCGCATCCGCCACGACGAGGCGTTGTCCCCGGAGGCCGTGGTCCGGTTGGCCGAGGCCGCCCGCGCGCGGTACGGGTTCGGCGACTTCAAGCTCAAGGGCGGCGTGCTGCCCGCGGCGGAGGAGGCCAAGGCCGTCACCGCGCTGGCCGAACGGTTCCCCGACGCGCGGATCACGCTCGATCCCAACGGCGGCTGGCTGCTGCGCGACGCGATCGTCACGTGCAGGCAGCTCACCGATGTGCTGGCCTACGCCGAGGATCCCGTCGGCCGCGAGGGCACGTTCTCGGGGCGCGAGGTGATGGCCGAGTTCAAACGGGCCACCGGGCTGCCGACGGCCACCAACATGATCGCCACGGACTGGCGCGAACTCGGCCACGCGATCCGCGCGGGCGCCGTGGACATCCCGCTGGCCGATCCGCACTTCTGGACCATGAGCGGATCGGTGCGCGTCGCGGCCATCTGCGACGCCTGGGGCCTGACGTGGGGCTCACACTCCAACAACCACTTCGACGTGTCGCTGGCGATGTTCACCCACGTCGCGGCCGCCGCGCCGGGCGACATCACCGCGATCGACACCCACTGGATCTGGCAGGACGGGCAGCGCATCACCAAGCAGCCCTTCGAGATCGTCGACGGATACCTCGACGTGCCCACCGCGCCCGGGCTCGGGGTGGAACTCGACGACGACCGCGTCGCGGCCGCACACGAGCTGTATCTGGCCGAGGGGCTCGGCGCGCGCGACGACTCCGTCGCGATGCAGTACCTGATCCCCGGCTGGACATTCGACCCCAAACGTCCTGCTCTGCAAAGGAAGTGACGATCATGCACGTTCTGGTCGCCGACGCCCACCTCCTGCCGCACCGATCCCGGCTGGAAGCCGCCCTGTCCGCCGGGGTCACCGTGTGCTGGCGCGAACCCGGCGACAGCCGGATCCTCGATGATCTACCGGAGGCCGATGTCTACGTGGGCAGCAGGTTCACCGCCGACATGGCGGCCGTCGCGCACCGGTTGCGGCTGATCCACGTCAACGGGGCAGGGACCGACAAGATCGACTTCGCGCACCTGCGCGCGGACACCCTGGTGGCCAACACCTTCCACCACGAGCAGTCGATCGCCGAGTACATCGCGGGTGCCGCGGTGCTGCTGCGCCGGGACTTCCTGGCGCAGGACCGTGCGCTGCGGACGGGACGATGGGCCACCCCGGGCTACGACCGGCAGATCCCGCAGCCACGCACACTGCGGGATGCGCGCATCGGTTACATCGGATTCGGGCACATCGGCCGCACCAGTTGGAAACTGTTGCGCGCCTTCGGGTCCGAAGCGGTCGCGGTCACCGGCACCGGCCGTGTCGACGCGGCCGCCGAGGGGCTGCGCTGGGCAGGCGACACCGGCAGGCTCACGGCGCTGATGACCGAATCCGACGTGGTCGTGGTGTGCGCGCCGCTCACCGAGCGCACGGTCGGCATGATCGGCGCGGACGAACTGCGGGCGCTGGGACCCTCAGGGGTGCTGATCAACGTGGGCAGGGGACCGCTCGTGGTGGAATCCGCGCTGTACGAGGCGTTGTCCGCGGGCACGATCGCGGCCGCGGCGCTCGACGTGTGGTACCGCTACCCGGGCCCCGACGGCGACGGCACGCCCAGCGATCTACCGTTCGACACGCTGCCCAACGTGCTCATGACACCGCACGTCTCCGGGGTCACCGCCGACACCTTCGCGGCACGGGCCGACGACATCGCGGCCAACATCGGCCGCCTGCAGCGCGGCGAGCCCCTGGTGAACCAGATAGACCGTATGGATCGTCAGTCCGGGCACCAGTTGTCGTAACCGCCCTCGGGACCCAGCATGCGCTCCAGGCGCGCGCGGTTGATCCGCGACAGTTCGTTGCGGACCACCTTGCGCTCGGTTTCGTGATCGTTGTGCAGCCGCAGGTCCATGGCCGCGAGCACATCGCGGGCACACGAGTCGCCGACGTACATCACGAACCCGAACCCGAACCGCTCGCAGTACCGCCGGGCGGCCTCGTCCAGTTGCGCCATCACGGTCGCGTCGGCGTCCCATACCGCGCACTGCTCGCCGCGGGACTTCTCGCTGTGTGGGCGGCTGCCCACACACGGGTAGGCCTGCAGGATCGTGTCCATCGACGCCTCACCCAGGCTGAACAACAGCTCGTCGGCCTTGGCGAACAGCGAAGCGTGATCCGGGTAGGGACGCCCCTTCGCGAGATCGGTGGCCAGCGTCACGCAGCAGCAGCACTCGAACACCGCGTGCACGGCTCGGCGCAGCGGCAGCGCGTTGTACGCCTCGAGCCCCATGCCCTGATGCATCAACACACGATGATCATCGGAGCCGCATTGAACAGCGGCGTTACGGTGTGTTAACTGCGGGCTAAATCAGTGCCCGGAGCTCTTGAACCGCTCGACCGAGCGCTGCAGTTCGGCCTCGGCCTCGGCGCGGCCCACCCAGTCGGCGGTCTTGACGAACTTGCCGGGCTCGAGGTCCTTGTAGTGCACGAAGAAGTGCTTGATGGCGTCGAGCTCGAACTGCGAGATGTCGCCGACGTCCTGGATGTGGTCCCAGCGGGGGTCACCGGCAGGCACGCACAGCAGCTTGTCGTCGCCGCCCGCCTCGTCGGTCATCTTGAACATCGCGACCGGGCGCGCCTCGACGACGCAACCGGGGAACACCGACTCGGTCAGCAGCACCAGCGCGTCCAGCGGATCGCCGTCCTCGCCAAGGGTGTTCTCGAAGAAGCCGTAGTCGGTGGGATAACCCATCGGGGTGTACAGGTACCGGTCCAGCTTGACCCGGCCGGTCTCGTGATCCACCTCGTACTTGTTGCGTGAACCCTTCGGGATCTCGATGACGACGTCGAACTCCACCGTCGCGGCTCCTTCGCATGTGCAATCAGACTGGGATCGTCTTGTCAGACGACGCGGGGACGACCCCGCCGGGCCAACCTTAGATGAGCGATAGGCTGACGCGCAGGGGTGGCTCACCAAGGTCGATCGAGAGCAGGGGAAGTATGCGGCCCACTCGGTGGAGACGGTCCACCCACGTGGCGGTAGGTGTTGCGGTGCTCGCGCTCGTCGTCGCCGTCGTCGCCGCCGCGGCCCTGTTCACCGGCAAACACTCGGACGCGGCAGAGGCCGTACCGCCGGCCCCGCCGCCTGCCACCGCCGATCCCGGCGTCGTACCGGTCGACCTGTCGGCGCCCACGCCGACGCGCCGCGGGCTGGCGACCGCCCTTGCGGCCGCGCTGGCGAACCCCGATCTGGGTCTGATCACAGGCCGCATCACCGACGCCGACACGGGCGCCGAGCTGTGGGAACAGGGTGCGCGCGTGCCCATGCAGCCCGCGTCGGTCAACAAGGTGCTCACCACCGCGGCCGCGCTGCTGACCCTCGACCGCGACGCGCGGCTCACCACCACGGTGGTCGCCGCCGACGACCAACCCGGCCTGGTGGTGCTGCGCGGCGGCGGCGACACCACACTCTCGGCCGCGCCGAAGGGCACCGACACCTGGTACAAGGGTGCTGCCCGCATCAGCGATCTCGCCGACCAGATCCGCGCAAGCGGCGTCCGCGTGACCCGTGTGCGCGTCGACACCAGCGCGTACAGCGGCCCCACGATGGCGCCCGGCTGGGACCCGGCCGACATCGACGGCGGCGACATCGCCCCTATGGAATCGGTGATGCTCGACGGCGGCCGCACACAGCCCACCACCGTGGAATCGCGGCGGTCGAAGAGTCCCGCGCTCGACGCGGGGAAGGCACTGGCCGCCGCACTGGGTGTCGAACCGGAGTCGGTGACGCTGATGCCGTCCGGCATGCGTGGCGGCACCACGATCGCCGAAGTGCAGTCGGCGCCGCTCATCGAGCGGCTGCGGCAGATGATGAACGAGTCGGACAACGTGATGGCCGAGTCGATCGCCCGTGAGGTCGCCGAGGCGCTGGGCCGGCCACAGAGCTTCGACGGTGCCGTCGGGGCGGTGCTGACCCAGCTGCGATCCGTGGGCATCGACACCTCGGGTGCCAAGCTCGTCGACTCCAGCGGCCTGTCGGTCGACAACCGGCTCACCGCGCTTACTCTCGATGAGGTGGTCAACGCCGCTGCCGGACACACCCAGCCCGCTCTGCGGCCGCTGGTCGACCTGCTGCCCATAGCCGGTGGCAGCGGCACCCTGTCCAACCGCTACCTCGACACCGACGCCGGCCGCGCCGCAGCGGGGTGGCTGCGCGCCAAGACGGGGTCGCTGACCGGAACCAACGCGCTGGCAGGCATCGTCACCGACCGCAGCGGCCGGGTGCTCACGTTCGCGCTGATCTCCAACAACGCCGGGCCCACCGGACGCACCGCGATCGACGCGCTGGCCTCGGTGCTGCGCAGCTGCGGATGCGGCGCATGAGCCGGCCCACCATGACCGCGGGCCGCGCGGTCGACTGGGATTTCGCCGCATCCGTCGGCGCCAAGCTCGCGCGGCCCGAACCGCCTTCGACCGACTACACGCGCCGCCAGGCCATCGATCAGCTCTCCGAGAGCGCACGCGCCGCCGAGCTGCCCGTCCGCGAGGTCACGGGTCTCAACGAGGGCGCCGAGGTGCCCGAGGCCCGTGTCGTCGACCGTCCCGCCTGGATCCGCGCGGCCACCCGGTCGATGCGCGTGATGACCACGGGCGGCGACACCGGGGACAGTGACGCGAACGGGGACAAGCCCGGGTTCATCACCGGGCGCGTCACCGGCGCGCAGACCGGCGCTTTGCTGGCGTTCATCTCGTCGGGCATCCTGGGCCAGTACGACCCGTTCGGCCCCGACGGCGGTGAACTGCTGCTGGTGTACCCCAACGTCATCTCGGTGGAACGCCAACTGCGCGTCGCCCCAGCCGATTTCCGCCTCTGGGTGTGCCTGCACGAGGTCACCCACCGCGTGCAGTTCCGTGCCAACCCCTGGCTGGCCGACCACATGTCGCAGGCGCTCGCGGTGCTCACGCAGGACGCGGGCGACGATGTCGCCGCACTGGCCGGCCGCCTCGCGCAGTATGTGCGTGACCAGCGCGGCACCAACGGGTCTGCGCCCGAACCGAATTCGACCGGGATCCTGGGGCTGATGCGTGCGGTGCAAGCCGAACCACAGCGCCGCGCGCTCGACCAGCTGCTCGTGCTGGGCACACTGCTGGAAGGCCACGCCGATCACGTCATGGACGCCGTCGGCCCCGCCGTGGTGCCCACCGTGGGCACCATCCGGCGGCGCTTCGACGAACGCAGGCAACGCAAGCAGCCCCCGGTGCAGCGCATCGTGCGCGCACTTCTGGGGTTCGACGCCAAGCTCAGTCAGTACACCCGCGGCAAGGCGTTCGTCGACCACGTGGTGTCCGCGGTGGGGATGCAACGGTTCAACACCGTGTGGACGAACGCCGAGACGTTGCCGCTGCCAACCGAGATCGACGAACCGCAGCGATGGATCGATCGCGTGCTGTAGCGACGCTGCGTCGGGCGGTGGCCGATTTCGCAGCGCAGGTCGACGGCGAGCGTTGGTGTGTGGCGTTGTCCGGTGGGCCGGACTCGCTTGCGCTCACCGCGGTCGCGGCGGCCGAGCGTCCCACCACGGCACTCATCGTCGACCACGGCCTGCAGACCGGGTCGCGTGCGGTGGCCGAGACCGCCAGGGCGCAGGCGCTGTCGGTGGGATGTGTTGGCGCCGAGATCATCCCGGTGGTGGTAGGCCGCTCCGGCGGGCCTGAGGCCGCCGCGCGCAAGGCGCGCTACACCGCGCTGCAGGCCGCGCGCGACGGGGCGCCCGTGCTGCTGGGCCACACACTCGACGATCAGGCCGAGACCGTGCTGCTGGGGCTCGCGCGCGGGTCAGGGCCGCGGTCCATCGCAGGCATGCGTCCGCACGATCCGCCGTGGCACCGGCCGCTTCTGGGCATCCGGCGCACCGTGACCCACGCGGCCTGCGAGGAACTCGGGCTCAAACCCTGGCACGACCCGCACAACTTCGAACCGCGGTTCACCAGGACCCGGCTGCGCCTCGATGTGATGCCGCTGCTCGAAGAGGTCCTCGGCGGGGGAGTGGCCGAGGCGCTGGCGCGCACCGCGACGGCGCTGCGCGAGGACACCGAGACACTCGACGAGATCGCGCGGCAGGTCCTTGAGACTTCCCAGACTTCGGCTCGTACCCCGCCGGGGCTCGACACCGAGGTGCTGGCCGGGCTTCCCGGTGCCGTGCGGCGCCGCGTGATCCGGGCCTGGCTTCTGACCAACGGCGGCAATGATTTGACCGACGTACAGATCCGCGGGGTGGACCGGTTGGTCACCGACTGGCGCGGGCAGGGCGGTGTGGCGGTCGGCTCGAACCTGTCCCGTCAGCGGTTGTTCGTGGGCCGGCGCCACGGCGAGTTGGTGCTCTACACCGAACCGGTGTGAGCGCGTATCGGGCAGCCGTCTTGGTTTGCGGCGACCTCACGTGGCACGCTGTGGACGTGGCTGTCGAATCCACCGAGATGTATCCGGGAGACATCAAGTCGGTACTGCTGTCCGAGGAGCAGATCCGGACACGTACCGCCGAGCTCGCGGCGGCGATCGCCGACCAGTACCGGGACAACCTCGGGGACGACGACCTCCTGCTGGTCACGGTGCTCAAGGGCGCGGTCATGTTCGTCACCGATCTGGCACGTTCGATCCCGCTGCCCACCCAGCTCGAGTTCATGGCGGTCAGCAGCTACGGATCGTCGACGTCGTCGTCGGGTGTGGTCCGCATCCTCAAGGACCTCGACCGCGACATCAACGACCGCGACGTGCTGATCGTCGAGGACATCATCGACTCCGGCCTGACGCTGTCGTGGTTGCTGCGCAACCTCGCCACGCGGCACCCGCGCTCGCTCAAGGTGTGCACGCTGCTGCGCAAGCCCGAGGCGGTGCGCACCGACATCGACGTCGAGTACGTCGGGTTCGACATCCCCAACGAGTTCGTCGTCGGCTACGGCCTCGACTACGCCGAGCGCTACCGCGACCTGCCGTTCATCGGCCTGCTCGACCCGAAGGTCTACACGCACTAGACGCTCAGGTGAGTTCCCAGATCACGGTCACCGAGAAGTTCACGGCCTGTTGACCGGGTTCCAGCGGGACGGCCTCCATCGCCGCGCGCGGCATCGGCCGCGGCGGGGTCGAGCCTGACTCCTCCGAGATCGAGATGACCTCGCCGAGGCTCAGCCCGGACAGGTCGGCGTACTGCTGCGCGCGGTTCTTCGCGTCGTTGAACGCCTCCGCGCGGGCATCGCGCACCAGGTCCGAATCGTCCTCGATCGAGAACGCCACCGAGTTGATGCGGGTGGCATCGCCGCCGGTCTCGGCGATGAGTGTCAACGTCTGTGACGCGGTGTCGAGGTCGCGGATCTTGACGTCGATCGTGTTGCTCGCGCGGTAACCGGTGATGGTGTTGGACGCGCCGTCGGTGCCGAACTGCGGCTGCACGCTGACCTGTGTGGTGCTGATGTCCTTGCGGTCGATGCCCGCGGCGACGAGCGCGTCGATCACGGCCTGCTGGCGCTGACTCGACTGGTTGAGCGCCGATGAGACGTCGGCGGCGATGAACTCCATGGCGACGTTGGTGGTGAGCGTGTCGGGGACACCCTGGACCTGGCCCTCCCCGACCACGGTCACCTGTCGGGGATCACCGGATCCGGCGACGGGGCCCGAACTCGCGTCGCAACCCCCCACCGCCAGCACCGCCAGGCCGGCCACGCCGACCAGCAGTGCCCGGACCCGCTTCTTCGCATTCACAGCGATCGGCATGGCACGAACCCTACCGGCCCGTCACGGTGTCACGAGGATCTTGCAGTGCGCGTCCGGTGTGGCGAGTTCGTCGAATGCGTCGGCCATTCCGTCCAGCGGCACCGATCCGGTGATCATCGGCCGCACGTCGACGTCACCTTCGGCGATCGCCCGCAGCGAGGCCGCGAATTCGGCCGGGTCGTAGCCGAACACGAACGAGACGCTGATCTGCTTGACGGCCGCGTACAGCGGATGCACGGTATCGGGTTGCATGCAGACCCCGGCCACCACCACGCGCGTGCCCGCCGGACAGCGCCGCAGGATGTCGTCGATGATGCCGGGTGCGCCGACGGCTTCGAACACCACCGCGGGCCTGCACCGGTGAAACGGCGAATCCTGTGCGGGATCGAGCGTGACATGTGCGCCCATCGCCGCGGCAAGTCGCCGACGGGTCGGTGAGAAGTCCGACGCCACAATGTCTTCCACACCCCGCAGCTTCAGCGCGGCGATCACCGCGATGCCGACCGGGCCGCATCCGATCACCAGCGCGGTCTCGTTTCGTTCGATGCGCGAGGTGTTGACCGCGTGCAGGCCCACGGCCATCGGCTCGGTGAGTGCGGCGGGTCCGGCATCGAGTCCGTTGGGCACCGGCAGCAGCAACGGCGCCGACAGCAGCATGCGTTCGGCGTAACCGCCCAGCGTGGTGTTGCTGTAGACGATCATGTCCATGCCCTGCGGTGAGGTCAGCACGGGTACCGACGTCACCAGCGTCCCGGGCGCGTATGTGTCGGTGCCGGGCCCGGCTTCGAGGATCTCGGCGCTGAACTCGTGGCCCATGAAGATGTCCCGGGACAGATCGACGTCGTCGTTCTGGTTCGCGACGCCCTCGAGCTGTGCGGTCGACGCGAGCAAATCCTCGCCGTGTGCGGCGAAATGCAAATCGGACCCGCAGATTCCGCACGCCTTGACCTCGACGAGCACCTGGCCCGGGCCGGGTACCGGTTCTGCGACGTCGTCGCGCACCACCATGCGACCCTGCCGTAACACCGCGGCGCGCATCAGTTCTCGTCCTTCTCGGCCCCTGTCTGGGGATGCGCCTGGGTGTGTTCGGTGATGGCGTTGACGATGGCCTGCCCGGCCCGGCCCAGCAGTTGATCGCGCATACCCTTGGCCCAGTCGTGCGATGCGCGCGCCGCGGTCAGCTGGCCCTTGAAGTGCGGGATCACCTCACGCGCGAACAACTCGTAGGAGTGGAACGTCGCGGCGGGCGGCGCCCAGTCGTGGCCGAGGAGCAGAAACGTCCCGAACCCGCCCGAGCGGTCCAGCAGATCCTGGATGTAGACGATCGCGTCGTCGGGCGTGCCGATGCAGCAGTTGCCCTTGGACGCATAGTTTTCCACGAACTCGTACGGTGTGCCGCCGCCCTCGGCCTGATTCGACAGCGGGACGAAGCCCGCGGCGCCGAAGTAGTTGGCGAAGTCCTGCAGGCCGTACGTGCAGTCCTCGATGGCCTGTTCGCGGGTGTCGGCGAGCTGCACGATGCCCAGCACCCGCCAGTTCTCGCGGTCGGGTTCGGGCCGGCCTGCCGCGGCCGCTTCGTCGCGCACGACGTTCCAGGTGGTCTCGACCGCGGCGTACCCGCCTGGCACCGACATCGACAGCGAGAGCAGCGATGTGCCCAGCTTGCCCGCCAGTCGTGGGCCGGACGGAGAAATCATTGCCGCCGTGGATATCTCGGGATACGGCCAGGTGTAGGGGCGGATGTGCAGTGCGGCGTCGCGCAGCGTGAACCAGTCGGTCTTGCGGTCGATGCGCTCGCCGGGTTCGGCGCGGAACAGTGCCAGGATCGCCTCGAGCGACTCCTGCATCATCGGACGTTGGTCGACCGGGTCGATGCCCATCATGTACGCGTCCGACGGCAGGGCGCCCGGGCCGGTGCCGAACATCACCCGCCCGCGCGTCAGATGGTCGAGCAGCACCCAGCGGTCGGCGACCATCAACGGGTGGTGATACGGCAGCGACACCACGCCCGTGCCCAACCGGATGTGGCGTGTGCGTTCGGCTGCCGCGGCGATGAACACCTCCGGGCACGCGATGAGTTCGTAACCGCCCGAATGGTGTTCACCGAACCACGCCTCGTCGTAGCCCAGCCGGTCCAGCGCCTCCACACGGTCCATGTCGTATTGCAGTGCGGTGGTGGGGGATTGGCCCGCGGGGTGAAACGGCGTGATGAACACCCCGAAGTTCAGTGGCCTCATCACTGCAACTCCAGCCCGTGCAAGAACCCGATCAACGCGGCGTTGACCTCCTCGGCCCGCTCCTGCTGCACCCAGTGCCCGGCCCCGTCGAGCAGTATTTCGGTGTACGGACCGGCGATGAGGTCGCGCGCCCGGTCGGGCCGTGCGAACCCCAGCACGGGGTCGGCCGCGCCGGCCAGGAACAGGGCAGGCACCGTGATCTTGGCGTCGGCCAGATGCGCGGTGAGTTCCCAGTTGCGGTCGAAATTGCGGTACCAGTTGAGCCCGCCGGTGAACCCCGTGCGGGTGAACGCGTCGACGTAGTGGTCGAACTCGCCGGTGCTGATCCAGTCGGGCAGCGCCGACGGTTCGGGCAGCCGGTCGATCAGGCCCTCGGGACCGGGACGCAGCATCCGCATCGCGGCCTCCTCGTTCTCGGGTGGCAGCAGACCGCCGAACATTCGGCGCAGCGCGCGGGCCGGGTCACCGTCGAACTCGGCGTCGGCCACCCCGGGTTCCTGGAAGTGCAGGATGTAGAAGAAGTTGCCCTCGCCGACCAGTTCGCGGAAGGCCTGTGTCGGCGGGCGGGTGGATCTCGGCGTCGGCGGGACGCTGAGCCCGCCCACCGCGGCCACGCGATCCGGATGCAGCTGCGCGGCGTTCCACGCCACCACCGCGCCCCAGTCGTGCCCGATCACGGCCGCGTGCTCGGCGCCGATGTCGTCGAGCAGCCCGACCACGTCGCCGGTGAGCTTGGTGATGTCGTAGTCGTCGATGCTCTCGGGCCGCGACGAGCCGCCGTAACCGCGCTGGTCAGGGGCCAGCACGTGGTAGCCGGCGGCAGCCAGGGCCGGAATCTGGTGACGCCACGAGTACGCGAGCTCGGGGAATCCGTGCGCGAGCACGACCACCGGATTGCCGCGCTCACCCGCCTCCGTCACTCGTAACGTCACGCCATTGGTTTCGACTGACCGCTCGGTCGGTGTGATCACGGTCTCAACCATAGGCACACCCGGTCACGACGTGGCCAGAGTTTCGGCCGGCCCGGGCGGACGGCCGGCCGGTGACCGTCGGGAACTGCCGGACGTTGGTCTAGCGGTAGCCTTGTAACTTGCTAGCTGCGCGTATCAGGAAGGACCCCGGCCGGGGGCGGCCGAAAAAGATGAAGCCAACGAAGGCCGATGATCGATGAACCGGAAAAATGTTATCCGCACCCTGACCGTGATCGGGGTCGTGCTGCTGCTGGGCTGGTCGTTCTTCTATTTCAGTGACGACACGCGCGGCTACAAGCCTGTAGACACCACGGTGGCGCTCGCCCAGATCCGCGGCGACAACGTCAACAGCGCCCAGATCGACGACCGCGAACAACAGGTCCGGCTGGACCTCAAGAGCGGCAACGGCGACACCGAGGACAGCGACAAGATCATCACGAAGTACCCGACCGGGTACGGCGTGACGCTGTTCAACGCGCTTCAGGACAAAGGCGCAAAGACCAATACCGTCGTCAACCAGGGCAGCGTGTTCGGCACCCTGCTCATCTACATGCTGCCGCTGCTGCTGCTCGTGGCGTTGTTCGTGATGTTCTCCCGGATGCAGACCGGCGGGCGCATGGGCTTCGGCTTCGGCAAGTCGCGCGCCAAGCAGCTGTCCAAGGACATGCCCAAGACCACCTTCGCCGACGTCGCAGGCGTCGACGAGGCCGTCGAGGAGCTGTACGAGATCAAGGACTTCCTGCAGAACCCGTCGCGGTATCAGGCGCTCGGCGCCAAGATCCCCAAGGGCGTTCTGCTGTACGGCCCGCCCGGAACCGGCAAGACGCTGCTGGCGCGCGCCGTGGCGGGCGAGGCCGGGGTGCCGTTCTTCACGATCTCCGGCTCGGACTTCGTCGAGATGTTCGTCGGCGTCGGCGCCTCCCGTGTGCGCGACCTGTTCGAGCAGGCCAAGCAGAACAGCCCGTGCATCATCTTCGTCGACGAGATCGACGCCGTCGGCCGTCAGCGCGGGGCGGGCCTCGGCGGTGGTCACGACGAGCGCGAGCAGACCCTGAACCAGCTGCTGGTCGAGATGGACGGCTTCGGCGACCGCCAGGGCGTCATCCTCATCGCGGCCACCAACCGGCCCGACATCCTCGACCCCGCGCTGCTGCGCCCCGGGCGCTTCGACCGCCAGATCCCGGTCTCCAACCCGGATCTCGCGGGCCGCCGCGCGGTGCTCAAGGTGCACTCGCAGGGCAAGCCGATCGCGCCCGACGCCGACCTGGACGGCCTGGCCAAGCGCACCGTCGGCATGTCCGGCGCCGACCTGGCCAACGTGATCAACGAGGCCGCGCTGCTCACCGCGCGCGAGAACGGCACGGTCATCACGGGTCCCGCGCTCGAAGAGGCCGTCGACCGTGTGGTCGGTGGCCCGCGGCGCAAGAGCCGCATCATCAGCGAGCACGAGAAGAAGATCACCGCCTACCACGAGGGTGGCCACACCCTGGCCGCGTGGGCGATGCCCGACATCGAGCCGATCTACAAGGTCACGATCCTCGCGCGTGGGCGCACGGGCGGTCACGCCGTCGCGGTGCCCGAAGACGACAAGGGTCTGATGACGCGGTCGGAGATGATCGCGCGCCTGGTGTTCGCGATGGGCGGCCGCGCGGCCGAGGAACTCGTGTTCCGCGAGCCCACCACGGGTGCGGTGTCCGACATCGAACAGGCCACCAAGATCGCCCGCGCCATGGTCACCGAGTACGGCATGAGCTCCAAGCTGGGCGCCGTGCGGTACGGCACCGAGCACGGCGACCCGTTCCTGGGCCGCACCATGGGCACGCAGGCCGACTACAGCCACGAGGTCGCGCAGATCATCGACGACGAGGTCCGCAAACTCATCGAGGCCGCCCACACCGAGGCGTGGGAGATCCTCACCGAGTACCGCGACGTGCTGGACATCCTGGCCGGTGAGCTGCTGGAGAAGGAGACGCTGCACCGCGCCGAGCTGGAGGCCATCTTCGGTGATGTCAAGAAGCGTCCGCGCCTGACCATGTTCGACGACTTCGGCGGCCGTGTGCCGTCGGACAAGCCGCCCATCAAGACGCCGGGCGAGCTCGCGATGGAGCGCGGCGAGCCGTGGCCGCCGCCGGTGCCCGAGCCCGCGTTCAAGGCCGCGATCGCCGCGGCCAACCGCGAGGCCGAGAAGCGCAACGGCACCAACGGCGCACCCAGCAACGGCGCCCCGGCTCCGGCAGGCCCGACGCAGCCGGACTACGGCGCCCCGGCCGGGTGGCACGCCCCGGGCTGGCCGCCGCCGCAGCAGTCGCAGCAGCCGGGATACCAGCCGCAGCAGGGCTACTGGTACCCGCCGCCACATCCGTCGGGATGGCAGCAGCCCCAGCCGTACCCGTACCAGCCGTATCCTCATCCCGGACAGCAAGGCACCAGCCCCGAGCACGGGCGACCGAGCGAACAGTCCGGTCAGGACGACGGGCACACCGGCGACCGGTCGAACCCGCACGGCTGATCCGAGAACGGAGACTTCGATGACGCAGTCCCTGCGCGGACACCAGAACAACAATGTCCGCAGGGTGTTCGACCAACCGCGCGCCGAGGCCGCGGTTCGCGAACTGCTCATCGCGATCGGCGAGGACCCCGAACGCGAGGGACTCGTCGACACTCCGGCCCGTGTGGCCCGCGCCTACAAGGAACTGATGGCGGGGCTGCACACCGACCCGGATTCCGTGCTCAACACGACCTTCGACGAGGGTCACGACGAACTCGTGCTGGTCAAGCAGATCCCGATGTACTCGACGTGCGAGCACCATCTGGTGTCGTTCCACGGCGTGGCGCACGTCGGCTACATCCCCGGTGTCGACGGACGCGTGACGGGACTGTCGAAGATCGCGCGTCTGGTCGACCTGTACTCCAAGCGGCCGCAGGTTCAGGAGCGGCTCACCGCCCAGATCGCCGACGCGCTCATGCGCAAGCTGGACCCGCGCGGCGTCATCGTGGTGGTCGAGGCCGAGCACCTGTGCATGGCCATGCGCGGGGTGCGCAAACCGGGCGCGGTGACCACCACATCGGCCGTGCGGGGGCAGTTCAAGACCGACAAGGCATCTCGAGCCGAGGCGCTGGAACTTATCCTGCGCAAGTGAACCCACCGAGCCTGACGGCCCAGCCCCGCACACCCGTGCAGGTGATGGGCGTCGTGAACGTCACGCAAGACTCGTTCTCCGACGGTGGGAAATTCATCGACACCGACCGCGCCGTCGAGCACGGGCTGGCCCTGGTGGCCGCGGGCGCACAGATCATCGACGTCGGCGGTGAGTCCACGCGGCCCGGCGCGACCCGCATCGATCCCGGGGTCGAGGCCGCCCGCGTCACGCCGGTGATCAGAGAGCTTGCGGCCCAAGGCATCACGATCAGCATCGACACCATGCACGCCGACGTCGCGCGCGCGGCGCTCGAAGCGGGCGCGCACATCGTCAACGACGTGTCGGGCGGGCGGGCCGATCCCGGCATGGCCGGCGTGCTCGCCGAGGCGAAGGTGCCGTGGATCCTCATGCACTGGCGTTCGGTCGACGCCGACCACCCGCACCGCGTTCCGGGATACCGCGACGTGGTCGCCGAGGTGCGCACCGAACTGCTCGCGGCGGTCGACGCCGCGGTGACCGCGGGCGTCGAACCGGAGCGGCTCGTCATCGATCCCGGCCTGGGTTTCGCCAAGACCGCCGAGCACAACTGGGCGCTGCTGCACGCGCTGCCGGACCTGGTGGCCACGGGCATCCCGGTGCTGGTTGGCGCGTCGCGCAAACGTTTCCTCGGTACGCTGCTGGCCGCCGCGGACGGCACACCGCGACCACCGGACGGCCGTGAGACCGCGACCGCGGTGATCTCGGTGCTGGCCGCGATGCACGGTGCCTGGGGCGTGCGGGTGCACGACGTACAGGCCTCGGTCGACGCATTGAAGGTGCTGGGCGCCTGGACTTCTGGAGGACAGATTGGCTGACCGGATCGAGTTGCGGGGACTGCGGGTCCGCGGCAACCACGGCGTCTTCGACCACGAACGCGCCGACGGCCAGGACTTCGTCGTCGACATCACGGTGTGGATGGACCTGCGGCCCGCGGCCGTGTCCGACGACCTGGCCGACACGCTCGACTACGGCGCGCTCGCGCAGCGTGCCGCCGACATCGTCGCGGGCACGCCCCGCAATCTGATCGAGACGGTGTCGGCGGAGATCGCCGACGGCATCATGACCGACGAACGCCTGCACGCGGTCGAGGTCGTCGTCCACAAGCCCAGTGCGCCGATCCCGCTGACATTCGATGATGTTGCCGTGGTGGCGCGGCGATCGCGGAGAGGTGGCAGATGACCTCAACGGTGCTTTCCATCGGGTCGAATCTCGGGGACCGGCTCACGCGGCTGCAGTCGGTGCTCGACGGTCTCGGGCCCGCGGTGCGCGCGGTCTCCGCGGTGTACGAGACCGCGGCGTGGGGCTTCGAAGAGCAGGGCCCGTTCCTCAACGCCGTACTGCTGGCCGACGACCCGGATCTCGACGGGCACGGGTGGCTGCGGCGCGCACAGGAGCTCGAGGCCGCGGCAGGCCGGGTCCGCGGGCAACGCTGGGGCCCCCGCACGCTCGACGTCGACCTGATCACGTGCCACGACGGGGCCGACGAGATCATCTCGCGCGACGAGGGACTGACGCTGCCGCACCCGCTCGCGCACCTGCGGGCGTTTGTGCTGATCCCGTGGCTGGACGTCGACCCGGACGCGACGCTCACGGTCGCAGGCGAGTCACGTCCGGTGCAGCGCCTGCTGTCGGAGATCGACCAGTCCGAGCGGGACGGGGTCACGCGCACCGACCTGGTGCTCGACATCCGGACCGAAACCGCAGCCGGCTGATGGGGCCGACCCGCAAGCGCGACCTGGTGGGCGCGGCCGTTGCGGCGGCCCTGCTCAGCTATCTGCTGATCCATGCGCTCTACCGGTGGTTCCCGCCCATCACGGTGTGGACCGGCCTGTCGCTGCTCGGTGTCGCGGCGTTCGAGGCGGGCTGGGGCTTCTACGTCCGCGCCAAGATCAACGACGGGCAGATCGGCGTCGGAGCGGGTCGCCTCGACCCACTGACCGTCGCGCGTTCGGTGGTGATCGCCAAGGCCTCTGCGTGGGTCGGTGCGCTGGTCGCGGGCTGGTGGGTCGGGGTCCTGGTGTACCTGCTGCCGCGGCGGACGACCATCCGGGTCGCGGGCGAGGACACCCCCGGTGTGGTGGTGGCCGCGCTGTGCGCGCTGGCGCTCGCGATCGCCGGGCTGTGGTTGCAGCATTGCTGCAAGTCGCCGGAGGAACCACCCGAGGACGGCGATGCCGTCCCCGAATGACGTTGTGCTCCGGTCAGATCGCCGAATCGCCGTGGTGGTCGACACGCTAGGTGACCTGTGACAGGTACAGTCGGCGCATGACTGTTCCGCCCCGCGGTGTTCGGCCACGGCGCGGCGGCCGAAGGCCAGGCTGGCTGCTCTTAACGGTGTTGCTGGTACTCGCCATTCTTGCGAGTTCGGCGCTGGTGTTCACCAACCGTGTGGAGTTGCTGAAACTAGCCGTCATCCTGGCGCTGTGGGCCGCCGTGGTGGCGGCGTTCGTCTCCGTCATCTACCGCCGCCAGAGCGATCTCGACCAGGCCAAGGCGCGCGACCTCAAACTCGTCTACGACCTGCAGCTCGATCGTGAGATCTCGGCGCGGCGCGAATACGAGCTGACCGTCGAGACCCAACTGCGCCGCGAGCTGGCCTCGGAACTGCGTGCGCAGGCCGCCGACGAGGTTGCCGCGCTGCGCGCCGAGCTGGCCGCGCTGCGGGCCAACCTGGAGATCCTGTTCGACGCCGACCTCGCGCACCGGCCCGCGCTGGAAACCGACCGCGCCGCCGCGCGGCCGGCGGGCCGTGTCCACGCGAGCCGCCTCGACGTGCCCGACGTGGAGACCACCGACATCCGGGACTACCGCTCGGAACGCACCGAGGAGAGCCCCATCATCGACGTCCCGGCCGAGCCGCACCCGCCCGAGGACGAGTGGAGTTTCGATCGTCGCCCCGCCGACGGTGGTTTCGATCGTCGGCCCGCCGACGGTGGCTTCGATCGTCGGCCCGCCGACGGGGGAGCGCACCGCTTCCCCTCCCAACCCACCCCCCAACCGGGCCCGCAGTTCACCCCGCAACCCTCCGATGAGCCGCGCAGGCGCCGCCGCCGTCGCCTCGACGAGGAGCAGGCGCCGGCTCCGCAGGCCGAGCGTCAGCCAACCCCACCGGCCCCTCCCCAGACGCCCCCTCCGGCAGCTCCTCCTCAGGCGCCGCCGCGTCAGGCGGAACCGGAGCGTGCGCCCGAGCCCCAGCCCGCACCACAACCGGCACCCCAGCCCGCACCCCAACCGGCGCCCGAGCCGGTCTCGGCCTGGGCGCCTCCGCCGCCTCCGCCGTCGATGCCGCCTCTGCAGCCGTCGCCGACGATCGAGGGCGGAGGCTGGCAGCCCGCACCCGCCGAAGGCCAGTGGATCCCCGCGGGTGCCCCGGGCAGCAACTGGGCCGCCCCGGTGCAGCCCCAGAACGGCGCGTCCACCGAATCCGCCCCGGAGACCTCAACCGAGTACGTCGGTCGGCGTCGCGCACCCGAGCCTGCCGAGAACCCCGAGCCCACCCCGCCCGCCGAGCCGGCGCCGGAGCCGGTCCCGGAACAGTCCGCCCCCGTGCCGCCGGTCATGGCCCCGCCCGAACCGCCCGAGCGCCCGGAGCGACCGAGAGGGCGCCACTACGCCGCGGGAGCCGACGCCGAGAGCGCGGCAGCAGAGCAGGACGACACCGGAGAAACCACGCCCGCCGATGCGGCCGCCCCCGCGCTGGCGGCCGAATCCGCGACACCGCCAGCGCCGCGGCGGCATCGCGGCGCCGACGAGGAACCACGCGGGCAGCACGCGAACGGCCAGTCGGCCGCCGAGCTTCTCGCACGGTTCCAGGCCGCCCCCACCACAGGCGGGCGTCGTCGCCGTCGCGACGAGTGAGTTAGTCTCGTGGCACCGTCCGGTACCCGCAGCGTGGGACCGGAACGTTCGACCACTTCGATCCGTGAGGTTCGTCTGCAATGGAGCAGCCCCCCGAGAGCGGGTGGTCCCCGCCTGACGGACTGCGCCCGGCCCGGCTGAGTGTGGGGATCATCTCCGCAGGCCGGGTCGGTACCGCGCTCGGATACGCCCTGGAACGCGTCGAACATGTGGTGGTGGCGTGCAGCGCCATCTCCCACGCGTCGCGCCAGCGTGCCGAGCGCAGACTGCCCGACACCGCGATCCTGCCCGTGCACGATGTCGCGCGGCGGGCCGAACTGCTGCTGCTCAGCGTTCCCGACGCCGAACTGTCGGGCCTCGTCAAAGGTTTGGCGACGACGGGTTCGGTGCGGCCCGGCACCATCGTGGTGCACACCTCGGGCGCCAACGGCGTGGGCATCCTTGCCCCGCTCACCGAGCAGGGTTGCGTGCCCCTGGCGATCCACCCCGCGATGACGTTCACCGGTTCCGACGAGGACATTTCGCGTCTTCCCGACACGTGCTTCGGCATCACCGCGGCCGACGAGATCGGTTACGCCATCGGCCAGTCGCTCGTACTGGAGATCGGTGGTGAGCCGTTCCGGGTGCGCGAGGACGCCAGAGCGCAGTACCACGCGGCACTCGCGCACGGCAGCAACCACCTGGTGACGCTGGTTCTCGACGCGGTCGAGGCGCTGCGATCCTCGCTGCGCGGGCAGGAACTGCTGGGCCAGGAACTCGTCGGTGACGAACCGGGCGGTCTCGCCGAACGTGTCATCGCACCGTTGGCCCGCGCGGCCCTGGAGAACGCGTTGCAGCGCGGGCAGTCCGCGCTGACCGGGCCGGTCGCCCGCGGTGACGCCGCGGCCGTCGCGGCGCACCTGACGGCCCTGGCCGAGGTGGAACCCCAACTGGCGCAGTCGTATCGGGCGAATTCACTGCGAACCGCCCAGCGTGCTCACGCACCCGAAGCGGTCTTCGAGGTGCTGTCGGAAGCGAGTCGAGGATGACGATCAGCAGAACACCGAAGTTCAGCGCGGGTGAACTCAACGTGTACTCGGCGCCCGCCGACGTCGCCGCGGTCACCCGGGCGTTGCGGACCGCCGGACGGCGCATCGTGCTGGTGCCCACCATGGGTGCGCTGCACGAGGGCCACCTGACGCTCGTGCGGGCCGCCAAACGCACACCCGGCGCGGTGGTCGTGGTGTCGATCTTCGTCAACCCCCTGCAGTTCGGGCCCAACGAGGACCTCAACGCGTATCCGCGCACCCTCGAAGACGACCTGACCGCGCTGCGCGCCGAGGGTGTCGAGATCGTGTTCACGCCAACCGGATCCGACATGTACCCCGACGGCACCCGCACCAGCGTTCACCCCGGACCTCTCGGCGATGATCTCGAAGGTTCCTCGCGCCCAGGCCATTTCGCGGGTGTCCTCACTGTGGTGCTCAAGCTCTTCTCGATCGTTCGCCCCGACCGCGCGTACTTCGGCGAGAAGGACTACCAGCAACTCACGCTGCTGAGACAGATGGTGGCCGACCTCAACGTCGACGTCCAGATCGTCGGCGTGCCCACGGTCCGCGAATCCGACGGCCTCGCGCTGTCGTCGCGCAACCGCTACCTCGACAAGGACCAGCGTGAACAGGCAGGCGCGCTGTCGGCCGCCCTGCTGGCCGGGAAGTACGCCGCCGCAGGCGGTGCCGAGGCCGCGCTCGACGCGGCGCGGGCTGTGCTCGACGAGGTGCCCGCCCTCGAGGTCGACTACCTGCAGGTGCGCGACCCCATGCTCGGGCCCGCGCCGGCCGAGGGGCAGGCGCGCCTGCTGGTCGCCGCGCGCCTGGGCCGCACACGCCTGATCGACAACATCGCGATCGACGTCGGTGCGTCCGCGGGCATCGACGGCCACCCCCGGGTCGGCAACGACCAGAACCACGAACTGCCCTGGAGGAACTGATGCGGCCCACCATGCCGAAGTGCAGGAGCCACCGGGCGCGGGCCGGGTCCGCCGCCGTGGCGCCGAGGTAGACCCGTGCTGCTCGCGATCGACGTCCGTAACACCCACACCGTCGTCGGCCTCATCTCCGGATCCGGTGACCACGCAAAAGTGGTGCAGCAGTGGCGCATCCGCACCGAACCCGAGGTCACCGCGGACGAGTTGGCGCTCACCATCGACGGCCTCATCGGTGACGACGCCGAGCGCCTCACCGGTGCCTCGGGGCTGTCCACGGTGCCGTCGGTGCTGCACGAGGTGCGGGTCATGCTCGAGCAGTACTGGCCCAACGTGCCACATGTGCTGATCGAACCCGGTGTGCGCACAGGCATCCCGCTGCTGGTCGACAACCCCAAGGAAGTCGGCGCCGATCGGATCGTGAACTGCCTTGCGGCGTACCACAAATACGGCACCGCGGCGATCGTGGTGGACTTCGGTTCGTCGATCTGCGTCGACGTGGTCTCGGCCAAGGGCGAGTTCCTCGGCGGCGCGATCGCACCCGGCGTGCAGGTGTCCTCCGACGCCGCGGCGGCGCGTTCGGCCGCGCTGCGCCGCGTCGAGCTGACCCGGCCCCGCTCGGTGATCGGCAAGAACACCGTCGAGTGCATGCAGGCCGGTGCGGTGTTCGGGTTCGCGGGCCTGGTCGACGGCCTGGTGAACCGCATCCGCGATGACGTCGACGGTTTCTCGGGCGCCGATGTCGCGGTGGTCGCCACGGGGCACACCGCGCCGCTGGTGCTTCCCGATCTGCGCACGGTCGAGCACTACGACCGCCACCTCACGCTCGACGGCCTGCGGCTGGTCTTCGAGCGCAACCGCGCCAATCAGCGCGGCAAGCTCAAGCCTGCCCGCTGATCAGAAGAACGTCCGCACCAGGTCGACGACGATGCCGTCGTCGTCGAGCACCGGAATCAGCTGCCACTTGTCGAACGTCGTGCACGGGTGGGAGATCCCGAATTCCAGCCACGCGCCCACCGCGGGCGTGTCGTGTGGTCCGAGCCGCACGAACGCGTGCTGGTCGTTGAGCTTGTCCACGACACCCCCGGGTAGGCCCAGCGGCGTCGGCATGCCCTGGTCGAACGAGACGTCGCGCCTGCCCATGGCCACCAGCGCCAGCCGGGGCTCGGGCCGCGACACCACCTGCCCCCACACCCGCAGCGCCGCCCGCAACGACAGCGGCGACGTGCGGGCATAGAGCCCGTCGTCGTGGGTGAGATAACACCCGCTGCGCAGGATGGTGCGCACCCGCGACCCGGTGGGCCAGTCTCCGGTCAACACATCGGCGACGTGGTCGAAGTACGTGCTGCCGCCCGCGGTGACGATGACCTCGTCGGTCTCGAACTGCGCGGTCAGGCGCAGCACGGCGGCCCGCAGCCCGTCCAGGTAGGCGCGGACCCCGTCGATCGCCTCCTGCGTCACGTCCTGGCCGGTCGCGGCCTCGTAGCCGGACACCCCGACCAGCCGCAGCCGCGGGCTGTCCACCACGGCTCGGGCCACGGCGTCGACTTCGGCCGTGGTGCGGCAGCCGGTGCGGCCGCCGTCCATCCCGACCTCGACGCACACGTCGAGCCTGCGCCGGGCACCCGAGCGGCGCAGAGCCGCGGTCATGAGCTCGGCACCGGCCACCGAATCGACCCAGCACACCACCCCGAACCCGGGATCGGCATCGAGTTCGTGGGCCAGCCACGCCAGTCCGGCCGGGTCGGTGACCTCGTTGGCGATGACGAAGCGGTCGAACCCGAACGCCCGGAACACCCGCACCTGGCTCACCGTCGCTGCGGTCACCGCGCACGCGCCCGCCTCGAATTGCCGGGCCAGCAGTTGCGGCGCCATGTGGGTCTTGCCGTGCGGCGCGAGTTCGACGCCGCGCTCGGCGCACCAGCGCGCCATCGTCGCAAGGTTGTGGGCCACAGCGGATTCGGACAGCACACACACCGGGCCCAGCGGGCCGTCGCCGTCGAACAGCCCCACCCGCGCTCCGACGATGTCGGCGGGGGTGCGGCCGGCCCATGACGCGGGCAGACCCTTGAACCGCCAGTCGACGGGTGCGTCGGCGAGTGCGGCCAGGCGCGGAGCGTTCCGAGGTGCGTTCACGCGTTCATTTAAGCTGGGATTTCGTGACCCCAGCCGATCGTGACGACACGTCCCAGCCCCAGGCCGATATCCCCGAGCAGTTCCGAATCCGTCAGGAGAAGCGGGAGCGGCTGCTGGCGCAGGGGCACGATCCGTACCCGGTGAAGGTCGATCGCACCCACACGCTGGCCGAACTGCGCCGCGCCCACCCCGACCTGGCCGCCGACACCGCGACCGGCCAGATCGTCGGGGTCTCCGGCCGCGTGGTGTTTGCCCGCAACTCGGGCAAGTTGTGCTTCGCGACCCTGCAGGAGGGCGACGGCACCCAACTGCAGGTGATGATCAGCCTCGCTCAGGTGGGCCAGGAGGCACTCGACTCCTGGAAGAGTGACGTGGACCTCGGTGACATCGTGTTCGTCCACGGCGAAGTCATCAGTTCCAAGCGTGGCGAATTGTCGGTGCTGGCCGACAGATGGCAGATGGCGGCAAAGGCGCTGCGGCCACTTCCGGTTGCTCACAAAGAAATGAGCGAAGAAGCGCGCGTGCGTCAGCGCTATGTCGACCTCATCGTCCGGCCCGAGGCCCGCACCATCGCCCGCCAGCGCGTCGCGGTGGTCCGCGCTGTGCGTTCGGCGCTCGAACGGCGCGGATTCCTCGAGGTCGAGACCCCGATGCTGCAGACGCTCGCCGGTGGTGCCGCCGCGCGCCCGTTCATCACGCACTCCAATGCGCTCGACATCGATCTGTACCTGAGGATCGCGCCGGAACTGTTCCTCAAGCGCTGCCTCGTGGGCGGATTTGAGAAGGTTTTCGAGTTGAATCGCAACTTTCGCAATGAGGGTGTGGATTCCACACACTCGCCGGAATTCGCGATGTTGGAGACATATCAGGCTTACGGTGACTACAACGATTCCGCGACCGTCACCCGAGAACTTATTCAAGAGGTCGCCGACGAAGCGATCGGCACGCGTCAGGTGCCATTGCCCGATGGCACGGTCTACGATCTCGACGGTGAATGGGACACGGTGGAAATGTACCCATCGCTGTCGGAGGCACTCGGTGACGAGATCACTCCCGAGACCCCGGTCGAGAAGTTGTGGCAGATTGCGGATCGACTTGAGGTCGAGATTCCGCGTGACCGCGGTTACGGTCACGGGAAATTGATCGAAGAACTATGGGAACACACGGTCGGTGACAAGTTGTGGGCCCCGACGTTCGTGCGCGACTTCCCCGTCGAGACGACTCCACTCACCCGAGCGCATCGCAGCATTCCAGGGGTCACCGAGAAGTGGGACCTGTATGTGAGGAAATTCGAACTCGCCACGGGATACTCCGAACTCATCGACCCGGTAATCCAGCGCGAGCGTTTCGAGGCCCAGGCCCGCGCCGCCGCCGCCGGCGACGACGAGGCAATGGTTCTCGACGAGGATTTCCTGGCCGCATTGGAGTTCGCGATGCCGCCGACCACGGGAACCGGAATGGGCATCGATAGGTTGATGATGGCGTTGACAGGGTTGTCTATTAGGGAGACCGTTTTGTTCCCGATTGTTCGGCGTCACAGCAACTGACTGGCGTGATCTGAGCGTTGTTGATAGAACCCGCGTCAATGTGGCACATTGGTGCCGGGGTGCGAGATACTCGAAGAAGTCACCAATGCTCTAGCAGAAGGGTCGGTGCCCGGGAATGGCAAAGAAAGTGACCGTCACGCTTGTCGATGATTTCGACGGTGAGGCCACGGCCGACGAAACGGTGGAATTCGGCCTCGACGGTGTGACCTATGAGATCGACCTTTCCGCAAAAAACGCCGCGAAGTTGCGCAACGATCTGAAGCAGTGGGTCGAGGCGGGCCGTCGCGTCGGCGGACGTAAACGCGGTCGCGCCGCGACCACCACGACCCGTGGCCGCGGTGCCATCGACCGTGAGCAGAGCGCTGCGATCCGCGAATGGGCCCGCCGCAACGGACACAATGTGTCGACCCGCGGCCGGATTCCTGCCGACGTGATCGACGCATTCCACGCGGCAACGTAGCGGAAGCTTGCCAGCACGCCGGGCCGGGCATTCACCGGTCCGGCGTTTTTCGCTTCTGGCGAACTGATTACGGGCCAGATCGGGAAACGATCTGCGCAAAGACTGCGTTGCATATCAGCAGCACCGGGTAATCCAGAGCGGAACGGCCCGCCAACCTCCGCGCCCGGCGCGGCCGCCCATTAGAGTGGACGGCAGGTACTACGCACTCAGACCGCAGACGGCCTGATGTGTGTCGGTACCGCTACGTGATGGAAGCAGGTAACCACCGATGTTTGAGAGATTTACCGACCGCGCCCGCAGGGTCGTCGTCCTGGCTCAAGAAGAAGCCCGGATGCTCAACCACAACTACATCGGCACCGAGCACATCCTTTTGGGACTTATTCATGAGGGCGAGGGTGTAGCGGCCAAGTCGCTCGAGTCGCTCGGGATCTCGCTGGAAGGCGTCCGCAGCCAGGTCGAGGAGATCATCGGCCAGGGCCAGCAGGCGCCGTCGGGCCACATCCCGTTCACGCCTCGCGCCAAGAAGGTGCTCGAGCTGAGCCTGCGCGAAGCGCTCCAGCTCGGCCACAACTACATCGGCACCGAGCACATCCTGCTCGGCCTGATCCGTGAGGGCGAAGGCGTCGCGGCCCAGGTGCTCGTGAAGCTGGGCGCCGAGCTGACGCGGGTGCGCCAGCAGGTCATCCAGCTGCTGAGCGGCTACCAGGGCAAGGAAGCGGCAGAAGCCGGGACCGGCGGCCGTGGTGGCGAGTCGGGCAACCCGTCGACCTCGCTCGTGCTCGACCAGTTCGGCCGCAACCTGACCGCGGCCGCGATGGAGGGCAAGCTCGATCCGGTCATCGGCCGCGAGAAGGAAATCGAGCGGGTCATGCAGGTGCTGAGCCG
>Ga0182742_1000513_pt1 | contig 61293 bp, 58 predicted proteins | sample eDN5th37CBELigMG_FD_128880 | JGI IMG/M metagenome (GOLD analysis project Ga0182742, IMG submission 128880) | Enriched Miracle-Growth compost microbial communities from Emeryville, California, USA - eDNA 5th pass 37_C BE-Lig MG (version 2)... ...
CCGCCGCTAACTTTTGGGAGCAAGCTCCCAAAAGTTCGCTCGACTTGCATGTATTAGGCACGCCGCCAGCGTTCGTCCTGAGCCAGGATCAAACTCTCCAATAAGATTGTTTGATTTGCTCATTAAAAGTTGTCTTTTTTATAAAAGACTAAAAGTTAAAACGTTGACGTTTCTGCTTTGTTTAGTTTTCAAAGAACAATCATTTCGTATCGATTTTTTAGCGACAAGAAACACTTTATCATTTTCAATCGTCGAAGTCAACAACTTTTTTATTTCCTAGAAGCTGTTGTTTTCAGCGACGTTTATTAATATAACAGCTTGAGCGAAAGAAGTCAACTTCTTTTTAAAAGTTTTTTTCTCCCCATATACTCCCACTAAAAAATAAAAGAATCTATTCATCCTTTATCCATCACAGACTATAGAAATGACGGAATTACATAATATCATTATTTATTTTTCGAATCAACCCTCCTTTTATAAAATGATTTTCTCCGTATAACAAGAGCAAGAGCCGTTCCCCTGATTCTGAAGAAATTTACTACCACCACGAAAGAAAGGTATAATAGAAGATATGTTTTGATCGGAGGGATTTTGTGAGTTTGATTCCAGAGAGCTTTATTGAGCCGTTGCAGTGGTTTTCGGATGAGTTGAAGGGCTCGCTGAATACGGAGTCAGCGGTTGATGAGGATATGGTGCATAAGGGGTTGATTTTGTACCGCCAGAATAGTGTGTCGCAATTAAAGCTAGGAGAAGACGGTGTGCTTGGGACGGTGCAGGATGTGATTCCAGTCAAGGTACGGTTAGATTTAAACCTCCCTTATTTAAGTGAGTGTTCTTGTTCAACTGAAGGGTATTGCCGTCATCAGCTGGCGGTATTTTTCAAAATCCTTGCACATGGAGGCGGCAGTGTGTCGTCTTGGGTGGATGAATGGCGTCAACCGCTCCGCGAAAAAAGGGCAGCGAAGACATTCGGTCTTGACCGGGCAAAAGATCTATTGAAAACAACCGGGTATATGCAGCCAGATTATCAATCCTGGACAAAGGCTTTTCGCGAGAGCTTTGATCAGATTGTCGGGAGTGGGAATCCGAAGCCCTATCTCGTCAATGAGCTGTTTGGGGTATATACCCGCCGGTTGAAAGCCGGAGCTCCGTTTAAGCAGGAGTGGAAGAATCTCTATATGCTTATTGCTGCCGTGGTTTCGTTTGAGAAATTGCTTGAGCTTAGTGTGAATCATGGGCATGATGAAGCGGCGGTGGACCGTTATTATCGCCATCTTTTTCAAAATATCCTTGATGATATTGAAGATTTGTCCAATCGGCTGTCGATACAGTCCATGCCATTTGCGTTTGATGTGTTTATTGAGCAACTGAAGGATGATACCCTTCCACTCCTTCTATCCCATTTTTCATTAGAGTTTGATCGGGTGCATTTATTCCGACTATTGTGGAGTGATCTTTTTAAGAAAAGAGAATGGCGTGAGAAAGTCATGAAGCAGCTTGGTGCAGTAACGGACAAAAATCTGCCGGTGACACTCGGGCTCGCCCATTTGCATATTCTGCTTCGTGAGGATGAGCAGGCGCTGACCCTCCTCCGCCCTTTGGACGAAGAGATTACGCCATATTTCTTCTACTGGATGGAGCAGTTAGATAACAAAAGGATGGAGCCGTTTGTCATCGAATTTGTTTCCCGCATTAAAGACTATTTGAGTTGGCGGAATGATTATTATGCCTGCCGAGCTTTTATGAAGATGGCCGCTCAGGCACTCACTCCATTTTGCACAGAAACCAATCGCCTCGATATCTATGAAAAAGCTTTAGCACAGATGCTGCCGTACAGCTTCCATGAGTATGAGTATTTTCTTTTTGAAAAAAAGGAGTACGAAAAGTGGATGGAACTGCAGACATATGTTGGATTTCATTTCGATAATGTATCAAAGGACCGGATGAAGATTCTGACCGCAGAAGATGCACCTATTCTTCTCCCCCTTTATCATCAAGCGATTCAGGCTGATATTGATGGAAAAAACCGGGATGCCTATAAGCAGGCTGTAAGGAAGCTGAAGAAACTTCGTACGATTTATAAAAAAATGAAGCGCATTGACGACTGGAACTTGTTTTTAGAAATGCTGCTTGTCCGCACAAAACGGCTTCGTGCGTTCCAGGAAGAATGTAAAAGGGGAAAGTTGATCGATGCTTAAATCACGATATATCAAGATTTTTGTAGAAGATTGGGATGAAGACCGCTATTTTATCTATGCGACAGATGGGAATGACCGATTTTTCCCTCCTTCTGTATGGCAGTATCTTCTATTTAATTATCATCAGGAAACATTTTTCGGGACAATGGTGGAAACAGAAACAGTCGATGGGATTGAAGGAATTGTGCTGAACGGCTGGCAGCTGTCCACTCTATTTGCGAGTGAGCAATTTAACCGCATGGTTGATTGGGATTGGGATGAAACGGCAGAGCTTTGCCTTTCCTCCGCTCATACGGTAAAGGAAGCCATTTTGGAAAAAGAATGGCTCCCAGACTTTGCTGCTTGGGAGAGAGATGAGTTTGCTTGGATCCTTCCCGACCGAGTACTGGATGAATTTTCACCGTCGTTCTGGGAGCGAGTGAATGTTCTTCCTTTTATGAAGAAATGGTTTAACCACTCCTTGAACGATTATATGAATCAAAATCAAGAGCTAAAGAAGGCATTTGGCGATAAACTGCAGGCACTTCGTGAAGGGGCGATTCCTCCCCGCCAACTGGCTGCCTTTTTTGACGAGCAAAGCTTCCGTGAGTGGATGGGCATTATTGATAATCCTGTTCCCTTTACGCTCGGATTGAAGCTAGAGGAGCCTGCTGATATTGACAGCTTCTGGACTTTAGAGGTTTTTTTACGTGATAAAAAAAAGCCGGATGTGATGGTCGATGCGAGGAATGATTCGGGGTATCCGAAGAAGTGGCTCCCCTTTTTGGAAAGAATTGATATGGAGCAGAAGCGTTGGACACGATTGTTTCCATGGCTAAATGGGGATAACGGTTTGACAGATAAGCTGACAGAAGAAGAAGCATGGTTATTCCTAACGGATGCAAGTGAAACGCTTCTGGCACTTGGCGTGGATATCCTCCTGCCGTCTTGGTGGCAAGCAATGAAGAATGCGAGTTTGAAAGTGAAAGCCAAGGTGAAAAGCAATTCCAGTTACCGTCCATCGTTTGTCGGGTTGCAGGCAATGCTTGATTATGACTGGCGCTTTTCGATGAACGGCGTGGATTTGTCCGAGGAGGAGTTCAGTCAGCTCGTTGAGGAAAAACGGCGGTTAGTGTATATTCGCGGCCGTTGGATTAAGCTGGACCCCGCGTTTATCCATCAGATTCAGGAGCTGATGAAAAAGGCCGAGAAGGAAGGCTTGCATGTTCGTGATCTTATTGAGCAGGAGCTTTTTGCCGAGGAAGGCTTGGAGGAAGATGAGCTTGAGAATCCAAAGGCATTTGCAAAGATTCAGATTGAGTTGAATCGAAATTGGAAGCAAATGATTAACGGGCTGCGTGATCTGAAGTCGCTGCCTCTTGAAACAGTGCCTGATGGGTTTCACGGTGAGCTGCGGCCTTATCAGCAGTTGGGGATGAGCTGGCTGCTGTTCTTGCGTAAGTATGGATTTGGCGGATGCTTGGCGGATGATATGGGTCTTGGGAAGACGGTCCAGCTGATTTCTTATTTACTTCGGGTTCGCGAAATGGAGAGGGATTCCGGACCAGCACTGATTATTTGCCCAACGTCCGTGCTTGGAAATTGGCAGAAAGAGATTGAGCGGTTTGCGCCTGATTTGAAAGTGCACTTGCATTATGGGCCTGGCAGGTTGAAGGAGGAAGAATTTACGGCGCAGGCTGGTGAGGCTGATGTGGTGTTGACGTCTTACGGATTGACACCGATGGATACAGCTGAGCTGGAGTCGGTGACGTGGAGCTCGATTGCGATTGATGAAGCGCAGAATATTAAAAATGCCGCGACAAAGCAGTCGCGGGCGGTACGAAAGCTGAAAGGACAGCATCATATTGCATTGACAGGGACGCCGATGGAAAATCGGTTGACAGAGCTGTGGTCGATTTTTGATTTTATCAACCATGGGTATTTGGGCTCGAGCGGCCAATTCCAAAAGCGATTTGTGCTGCCGATTGAGCGCGATGATGAGAAGCAGAAGATTCAGCAGCTGCAGACGCTGATTAGGCCGTTCCTACTGCGGAGAACGAAGAAGGATGAGGATGTGGCACTGAACCTGCCGGATAAGCTGGAACAGAAGGAATATTGTCCGTTGACGGCTGAGCAGGCCTCGTTATATGAGCAGTTGGTGAAGGATACGCTGGCTGAGATTGATAAGCTTTCAGCGTTTGAGCGAAAGGGTTTGATCCTGCAGATGCTGAGTCGTTTGAAGCAGCTGTGCAACCATCCGGCTTTGTATTTAAAGGAGGAGCGGCCTGAGGGATTGTTGGAACGCTCGGCGAAACTGGAGAAACTGCAGGAGCTTGTCGGTTCTGTGGTAGAGCAGGAAGAAAGCTGTTTGATTTTCACACAGTATATCGAGATGGGTCATATGATTCAAAGGATGATAAAGGAAGAGTTTGGCTATGAGGTGCCATTCTTGAACGGCAGTGTGCCGAAGCAGCAGCGCGACAACATGATTGCCCGCTTCCAGGAGCGAGAGTTTCCGATTTTCTTGCTATCATTGAAGGCCGGCGGTACAGGGCTGAACTTGACAGCAGCCAACCACGTCATTCACTACGACCGCTGGTGGAACCCTGCTGTTGAGAACCAAGCAACCGACCGGGCCTATCGAATCGGCCAGAAACGATTTGTTCATGTCCATAAGCTGATTTGCACAGGAACGTTAGAAGAGAAAATCGACTTAATGCTAGACAAGAAACAAGCCTTGAACGATGAAGTCATCCAAAGCGACAGCTGGATAACCGAACTATCCACAGATGAACTAAAAGATCTGGTGATTTTGCGTTAACGCAGTGAAGCGCCGGGGGACAGTCCCCCGGCGCTTTAACGTATGAAAGTTTGGATGTGCGGTCTATGGGCTTTAACGCTTTAAAGAGGCGGGGGACTGTCCCCCACCTCTTTAAAGTGCTAAATTACTTTTCTCGTAGTTTTCTAATGGCTCATTGTTTGGTTAATGTTTATTTAACAGAATATTTAATATATCATTTTTCGTCATAATGCTATAATAATATATATTATTTCTCTAAATACAATGAAAAGGATCTGGGAAAATGATTGGCTTATTTGTTATCTTACTTCTAGTCTTATTTTTACCTTTTTCAGTTAAAAAGGTTGAGCACAATTTGGAGGCTTTCCTCTTTGTGATGGGAATTGCGGCTGCAACAGTCAGCGGCATGATGAATCTCCACTTGATTGAGAAGGCACTTGTGGACCCGATTAATATCACACTTGCTGTCTTAATTGCCGGTCTGATTACAAAATGGGCGCAAAAGCCGCTTGAAACAGCGATTCTTGCAACTAGCAAAGCGCTGACGCCACGGATTTTTCTAGCCTTAATGGTCATTATTTTGGGACTGGCTTCTAGTATTATTACGGCTATTATTGCAGCTATTATCCTAGTTATTATTGTTAATGTACTGCCGCTTGAACGCAAATCAGAGGTTCATTTCACCGTATTGGCTTGTTTCTCTATCGGTCTTGGAGCTGCATTAACACCGATTGGTGAACCGCTTTCAACAATCGTCGTTAGTAAAATGGGTGAGGATTTCGGCTATTTGATGGATTTAATTGGACCGGAAGTGATTCCTGCTGTCATCATACTAGGCATTATCTCTATGTTTTTTGTCAAAACGAAAGAAAGCTCCGATACATTGGGTGCCGAGCAGCCCTCTGAAACATATAAAGAAATTATCATTCGTGCGGCAAAAATCTATTTATTTGTTATGGGTCTAACCTTCCTCGGACATGGGTTCGAGCCGCTCATTGAAAAATATATTCTTGGTCTTAGCCCAGCGCTGTTGTATTGGATCAATATGATTTCTGCTGTCTTGGATAATGCGACACTTGCTGCTGCTGAAGTCAGCCCGGCAATGGACGGTGAAACGATTCGCGCCATCCTGCTTGGTCTTCTCATTGCAGGCGGTATGCTGATTCCAGGTAACATCCCAAACATCATTGCAGCCGGAAAATTAAACATCACAAGTAAAGAATGGGCCGTATTCGGCTTGCCAGTTGGACTTGTAGTTATGGCTGTTTACTTTGTTATTTTGTTTGTATTCTAGTAAAGACCTATCACTCTACATGCAAAAAAGCTAGTCTTCAAAGGCTAGCTTTTTTCGATAAAATGACTATTCCATTTTTCCACTTAATGGGGCAAGGCGCAAAACTCTCCCCTTTGCCATCATCACCTATACGGGCTTTTCCATCAATCTGCTACGCTTAGCCATGGCAACAAGGTCTTTTTTGATAATCTTCCCCGTTGCATTCTTTGGCAGTTCATCTAGAAATTCAATTTTATACGGGACTTTGAATTTTACTAAACTTTTTCTGCAATAGTCTATTAACATTTCTTCTGTCACATCACCGCTGACCGCAACAAAGCCTATAATGGCTTCTCCCTTTTCCTCATGTGGAGTTCCGACAACAGCCGCTTCCACAACTTGAGGATGTTCACTCAGTACTTCTTCCACTTCACGCGGATATACATTGTAACCGCCTACAATTATGACATCTTTTATCCGGTCAATAATATAATAATAACCGTCCTCATCCATTCTGACTAAATCCCCTGTATGAAGCCAGCCATTCTGTATGGTTTTGCCTGTTTCTTCTGGCAGCTTATAATAGCCCTTCATCACATGAGGGCCTTTTACTATCAGTTCTCCAACTTCCCCCATCCGAACCTCTTTACCGCTGCTGTCTACGACTTTACATTCTATCTGCGGAATACGCTTTCCGATTGAACCCGGTTTCGGGGCGCAATGAACAGGATTATAGGCAACCGGAGCGGCCTCGGATAACCCGTAACCTTCTGTGATGGTTACATGAAAGGTGTTCTCAAACGCATTTAATAAAGCAAGAGGAATGGCGGCGCCTCCAGAAAGACATAAACGAATGTCGGAAAAACAACCTTGATAAGCCGGCTGCTTCTTTGCCGTTTGCAGCAGATAATTATACATGGTCGGCACACCAGCAAATATCGTGGCCTTATATTTATTTGCTATGTGAAAAACTTCCGTTGGCGAAAATTTCTGCATAATTAATAGTGTTGCCCCTTTTAACAACGGGCCGCAGAAAGAGGCTCCAATAGAAAACACATGAACCATCGGCAATACACTAATCACACGGTCATCACTATTAAACTCTAAATAATCCGCTGTACTCATGGCATTTACGTACAAATTTTGATAAGACAACATGGCACCTTTTGGTTTTCCTGTTGTTCCAGAAGTATATAAAATAATGGCTGTATCCTCTTCATCCAAATCCGGGGCTTCAAATTCCAAGCTGCCTTCTTCAACTACTCTATTAAACAGTTTCACTTTAGACATAAGATGTTGATTTCCAAGAGGAATATCGGTGCCTGAGAGAATATAATGCTTAACATCTGGCAGTTCCTCAGCGATTTCCTCAAGGCTTTCTACTAATTCGTTCACTGCAATCACAGCTTTGACGTTGCCATCCTTCAATATATACTTGATTTCATTTGCCGTTAAAATGGGTTTAACCGGTATAATGACAGCCCCCATACGAAGTAAACTATAGAATGCAATGACATATAACGGACTATTCCATGAAATAAGAGCAATATGATCCCCTTTTTGATAACCTAACTTTTCTAAACCTGAGGCAAACCTTTTAACCTGGCTTTCGAATTCATAATAGCTTGTTTCTTCATCCTGGTAGATAAAGGCTGCCTTATCGGGATACCTGCTGACAATTGATGATAATGCTTCATTTAATTTCACCGTCCGTCCCCCTTTGACTTTAGGTTCCATTTCTCCTCATCCCTATATATGAAAAATAAAATGATATTTTCAAAAAATGTTATCGTTTTCAATTTAGAACGTTCATTATCTATATAAAATCATGCCTTTATTTTATCAGCAGTAGATCCCTCATTGAATATTCATCATTCATGGATACTGCTTCTTCATGTACGATTATCGTGCTTAGGCATGTGTACTAAGCACGACTCCTTCGTTTTACTTGGACCATTTTTCAAAAAATATCTCGTATTTATCTTGTTGGCTGTAACTCTTGATTGTTTCTTTTCGCTTCGATGATTTCTCTTAGTCCGCCCCATTGTTCTTGGAAAATACTTGGATCCATTGTTTTTAGATTTTCAGAGATGATTGGTTTAAACTCCATCCACGCTAGAACATCCTTTTCAAGATCCAGTCCTGGAGCTATTTCGATCAATCTCAATCTGCCATCGACGACATCAAAGACCGCTCTTTCTGTAATGTAAACAACTGGAATACCTGCTTTAGATGCATATTCTCCGCTGAAGGTAATCTGCTCTACATCGTTAATAATTTTCTTGCCTCTTCCATGATCCTGGATGACTAATCGATTATTCTCAAATGTTTCTTTTGACCCCATCGTAAACTGACCCACGAATACAACCTTTTTCGAAGATTGACTAATGTTAATAAATCCTCCCGGTCCTACAACTTTGGGACCAAATTGACTCACATTAACATTCCCGTACTGGTCAAGCTGCGCCAAACCTAAGAATGTCACATCCAGTCCACCGCCATCATAGAAATCAAACATCGCTTCATGATTAATAATCGCATCAGGATTATAGGAACCACCAAAGTCAAACCCGCTAGCAGGAACTCCACCGAAAATACCAAACTCTACGGTTAGCGTCATTTCGTCTGAAACCCCTTCTTCAGCCGCGACACTTGAAACAAAAGCAGGCATCCCTACACCAAGGTTGACAATGGAGTTTGGAGAAAGCTCCATGGCTGCACGTCTAGCAATCACTTTTTTGGCGTTTAATTCTGCCGGCTTAATCGAGCCAAGCGGTACTCTTATTTCCGCTGAAAGAGCTGGGTCATAGTGTCGTGCCATCGTTTGAAAATGATATTCCGGTTGTTTCGATACAACAATATAGTCAACCATGACGCCAGGTACGCGAACTTGTTTCGGATTAAGAGTTCCTGCTTTTGCAATATTTTCTACTTGCGCAATGACAATGCCCCCATTATTTCTAGCTGCCGTTGCCAACGGTAAAATTTCAAAATTAGCTACTTCATGCTCTGTGGTAATATTGCCATTTTCGTCTGCTGTCGTTCCACGAATGAGAGCCACGTTCACATCAAAATTGGAATAATGCAGCCACTCTTCTCCATTTAATTCAACAACACTAATTAAGTCTTCTGTTGTAATCGAGTTTGCTTTCGCTCCTTGTTTCCTTGGGTCGACATATGTACCTAAGCCAACCTTTGTGATGACCCCCGGCTTTTTTCCTGCCGTTGACCTCCAAATTTGCGTGATGACTCCCTGCGGGTAAAGATAGCCTTCTACTTTTTCTTCAGCAATAAATCTGGACATGCGGTGAGAGAAGCCAATATGACCGGAAATCACACGTTTGACTAAACCTTCATAGGCAAGGTGATCCATTCCTCTTCCTTCTGAATTTATTCCGATTCCTGAACCATTGATAAACGTAATATTTCTTGGATGCTCTTCCTTTTTAAAACGGTTTCCAATCCCAACGATTAACTCTTCAGGTAAACCAGCTAAACCAGAAGAAGCAGTTGTTGCCACCACATCGTTATCTTTTATTAGCGCTGCTGCTTGTTCTAGTGAAATGATTTTACTCATTATTCTCCATCCCTCCCCTTTGCTAGTCATCTATCAAACTAGTACGATTTTAGATATGGGCAGTATGAAAACACCCTGTTGACTTTGGTTAGCGTGCTTCGCATGGATCCTGCCCATAATCCCTTAGTCTTTAAGCATTCAGATTTTTAATTAATAAAGCGATACCCATACCGCCGCCGATACATGCACTCGCAATTCCGTATTTTGCGTTTCTTTCGATTAGCTCATACATTAAGGAAATCGTGATTCTTGTGCCGCTCATTCCTAGCGGATGTCCAAGTGCAACAGCACCGCCATTCACATTGATTCGGTCATATAACGGGCTATCTAAGTACATATCTAGTTCTTTCATGCAGCCAAGCATTTGTCCCGCGAACGCTTCATTGATTTCATATAAGTCGATATCCTCTTTTGCCATACCTGTTTTCTCAAGAAGCTTACGAATCGCAAATACTGGTCCAAGTCCCATGACAGATGGATCAAGCCCTGCCACAGCAAAGTCTACGATTTCTGCCATTGGCGCTAGTCCTAATTCATTTGCTTTCTCTTCTGACATCACAACAACTGCTGCTCCGCCGTCATTTAATCCAGAAGCATTTCCTGCTGTCACACTGCCGTCTTTTTCAAAAGCTGGTCTCAGTTTTGCTAGCGCTTCTAATGTTGTATGCGGTTTTGGATGCTCGTCCTTATCGATAATGGTAACAGCGCCTTTTCTGCCTTTAATTTCAACTGGCACGATTTCTCTTTCGAATCGGCCGCTTTCCATCGCTGCTTTCGCTCTCATTTGGCTGTTGTATGCGAAAAGATCTTGGTCTTCTCTTGAAATCTCGCATTTTCTTACCACGTTCTCAGCTGTATTTCCCATATGCATAATTGGATATTGCGGGTATGGCTGGCAATTGTGGTGATACTTTGTATTGGCATCACGTAATTCCTGGTTCCCCATTTTAAATCCATCATAACGAACTTCTAATGGAAGATAGTAAGGAGCGCGGGATAAACTTTCTGCTCCGCCGGCTACAACAATTTCGGAATTACCTGTTAGAATATCTTGCGTAGCATTCACGATGGATTGAATACCAGATCCGCAAATTCGGTTGAGTGTATAACCTGGCACATGGTCCAAACCAGCAAGCATTGCCGCATTTCGGCCTAAGTTCGGCGCATCGCCTGATGATTCTACATGACCAAAAACTACATCATTGACTAATGCAGGATCAAGATTATTTGAACGTTTTAACGCTTCTTTAATGGCTGTTGCCGCTAACTCTTCAACTGGAACTGTTTTTAACCCGCCAAGAAAAGCTCCAACCGCTGTTCTTGCGCCGCTCGTAATGACTACTTTCCCCATGATTACTTCCTCCGCTTCCTTTTTATATAAAGAATATTAGATATCTTCAGAAAAAATCGGGTGGTCTACACCCGATTTTTTCTTCACTCTCATCACTCAAGTGCTCCTGATTACTTTCCTTTATAATTAGGCTTTCTTTTTTCAGTAAAAGCGACTAACCCTTCTTTACCGTCTTCTGTTGAAAAAGCGGTATTAAAGCTATTGCTTTCAATGATTAATCCAGACTCGATATCTGTGTTGCTGCCAGTATTCACCGCAAGTTTCACCATTTGCAAGGCAATTGGAGGCTGTTTGGCTAGTTTATCTGCTAATTCTTTTGCAGCAGCTAGTGCTTCACCGGCCGGAACAACTTTGTTCACGATATGCCAGTTGTGTGCTTCTTCTGCTGTAAACATTGTGCCAGTGAACAGAAGTTCCTTCGCAAGACCTTGTCCAACAATCTTCTGCAGGCGCTGTGTACCTCCGCCTCCAGGGATGATTCCTAGACCCACTTCAGGGAAAGCAAATTTTGCATTTTCTGAAGCAATACGCAGGTCACAAGAAAGAGCTAATTCAAGACCGCCGCCTAGTGCAAGACCGTTAAGTGCTGCGATAACAGGCTTTGTTGAATTCTCCACTTTTTTGAACATATTGCGGGCTACTTTATTATTTTTCACTACTGTCACAAGATCTGCGCCAGCCATTTCATTAATATCCGCACCTGCTACAAATGCTTTCTCGCCTGCTCCTGTTAAAATAATCACGTTGACCTCATCACTTGCGTCCATTTCATCAATCACACGTGATAATTCTTGATATACTTTTGAATTTAGCGCATTTACTGGTGCGCGGTTAATCGTTACCGTTGCTACCTTGTTTTCTACTTCAACGACTAAATATTCGTATTTTACTAATGTTTCGCTGCTCATTTTCTTCCATCTCCTTTTTTAATTATTCGTAATCGTAGTAGCCTTTGCCAACTTTCTTACCATAACGGCCTGCTCTCATCATGTTTTTCAATAATAATGGTGGAGCCCAGCGATTATCCGCAAATTCTTTTTGGAAGTATTCCATAACATGGTAGCCGATATCAACACCTGCATAGTCTTGAAGCTCGAATGCACCCATTGGATGGTTTAATCCGTATTTCATCGCTTTATCAATATCCTCTTTTGAAGCAATTCCTTCTTCTAATACTTTAATCGCTTCGATAAATTGAGGAATCATAATCCGGTTCACGATAAATCCTGGAACGTCTTTCTTTACTTCAACCACTTCTTTTCTCAACACTTCAGAAACTTGTTTCAATGTTTCTACGGTTTCGTCGCTTGTGCTATACCCGCGAACCACCTCAACAAGCTTCATCACTTGTGCTGGGTTGAAGAAGTGCATGCCCGCCACACGGTCCGGGCGCTTTGTTGCTGCTGCAATTTCAGTAATGGATAATGATGATGTATTGGTTGCTAGGATGACATCTTCTCTTACGATTTCGTCAAGCTGTGAGAATACAGATTGTTTTAATTCCATATCTTCTAGTACTGCTTCCACTACTAAATCAACATCTTTCAAATCTTGTAAATCCGTTGTTAATGTAATGCGAGAAAGAACTTCTTGTTTTGCTTCTTCAGTCATTTTTCCTTTTTGAACAGATTTGCTCATAAATTTCTCAATACGGCTAAAACCGCCTTGTACAAAACGATCTTCAATATCACGTAACACAACGTTATAACCATTTAATGCGAATACATTTGCAATTCCTGATCCCATTGAGCCTGCGCCGATTACTCCAACTGTTTTAATAGCCATGTTCTATCTCCTCTTTCATTTGTTTATTTGTTGTTGTTATTTATAGCTTTATTGTAAGTGCTTACAGGGTAAATTGTAATCTACACAGTGTATGAATAAATGAAACTTTTTCGTATATTCTGTATGAATGGAAAAAGAAGGACTCCTTCATCTGTTCTGTACGAATGAAAAAGAAAGACTCTTTCACTCACAGCCACTTTGTTTGCTGACGGGGGGTTTTCAATGTCCTGAGGAGTATATGCGAAGCGGGCCTTCGGTTGTAAAAGTACTATTAGTGAACCATGTTGATAAGCTTGATTTTTGGCTCATCTGCGGGAAATATCGTTATTATCAAATAAAAAAATAAGACTATCTCTTATAAGAAATAGCCTTCCCGTTATTTATCGCGTTGTCCCATTCCCATTGCTGGACAGGTCAATTAGCTTATAAGCAAGCATCAAATTAAACCTAAGTTCCGCATTATTTAAATTGCTTCCCAAAATTTCTTCTATCTTTTCTAATCTATACAGCAATGTACTTCTATGGATAAAAAGTTCTTCTGCCGTACTTTTTGCATTGCCATTTTGCTCTAAGTACACTCTTAATGTATGAAGTAAATCATTACTCTTGCCTTCTGAATAATTGCGCAGCTTTTCTAAATAGTTGTTAATATACAAAGAGGTTTCCGATATTCCTTTTAAGTGATGGAGCAGTGTATAGGAGCCAAGTTCTTCATAAAAGGCATAGCCGATTGGATCATACCGGTTACTGATGACATTTAGTGTTTCCCTTGCTTTTCGATAACAAGGGTAATAGTCTTCGATTGACGTTGCTTCTCCGCCTACCCCCACATAAATCTGACAGGATACTCGATCTGCTTTCATCCACTTTTTCATCTTATTATAAAGGTCTTCCCAATGCTTCTTCCGGCTGTTCGCATCCTTGGACGGTACAATTAAAATCAGTTCTTCTTTAACAGCAGCTATGACGATATCTTCAACATAAATAGAAATTCTTGTTTTCAAATTATCCAAAATAAATGACATTCTTGCTTTTTGATTAAGAATATCCCTATCTTTGCTTTCCTTTTCATCTAACCGCACTGATACAATTGCCACGCGATGCGGTTTAAAAAGATCCCACTGAAATAAACTGGCATATTGGAGAATATCGTCCTTTTCTTCTACATGAGGAACGAGTAATTTGTGAATGAAACTCTCTTTGACTTGTTCTTTTGTATTCAGCACTAGCTTTTGTTTAATAAATTGAATGGAAATGATATTACGGATTAAATTAATCGTTAGTTGTCTTAAGTTATCTATCTCGTCTTTTAGAATTGCGATGGCTAAATAGCCTAGTAAACCTCCTCCTCCATTAATCGGCCACACATTTATCTCTCTCTCCTTGCTATCCTTTAGGGAAAATGTAATATTCTTATGCTTTTGTTTACCCAATTCTTCACGGGCCATTTTTGTCCATTCATCCTGATCAAAACCTTCTTCAGTAAATAACTGATAGGAAAGCGGACGAATAAACCGATCAAACAGCATGATTGGTTTTGAGAATACCTCGCTCGCAATGGACGTAATTCCGTCGAAGTTTTCCTGTTCAACCGTTGCTTTTACAAGTGCTTGTTGATAATCCAGCAATAAACGAAGCCGTTGATTTTGCTCTTTTTCATGATCCTTGTGGAGGACATTTTTTAACATCGTACTGACATGGTCCGAAAATAAATTCAGTATTTCCAAATCCTCTTCGTCAAAGGGGGCATCATGAGTATTTTCTACATGAAGTACACCAATCATTTTCAAATCGATAAATAATGGAACCGTTAGTTGACTTCCCCCCGTTCTTTCAATAAAGGGGAAATAGTGTTTCAGTACATAATCTTCTCCGATGGTGATTTCCGTTGGCATCGTTGAATAACCGTACGCAGGCGGTTGAAGGGAAAAACAACCATTCTCTTCATTATATAAATAAATACTGGCGAATGTAGCATTCGTTTGTTTTCCCGCCATATCCACAATTTTTTCAACAAGGTGGTCAAGTGACTCATCAAAAGAAAGGTTTTTCCTGATCCATTCCGCTCCGGCTATCTTTTTCCTTGCCATTTCTTTACTTTTTGTCAAAGTCAAAGCAGTCGCGACATCTTTTCCAAATTCATTAAAGGTTTCATACATTTCAAAAAGCGGGATATGCTCTACATAACCGATGACGCAAAACCCGAAAATTTCTGTTTCATCTTTTATCGGCATCGTGAACCAGGTGACTGATTCTTTATTAAGCAATTCAAAAAAAGCACAGGCGATACCCGCTTCGTCATCCATACTCGTTATACTTTTTTGAAATAGGACCATGGAGCTTTGATCGAGTGTCATCGGCAAAGCTTCCCTAATCCCTTTTCCGTGTCCGCTCCACGCTTTTGGAATTAAATCGCTTCCATTTTTAAAAACAACTCCGACAAAGTCACAATTTAATTCGGTTTGGAAGGAGTCAGTCAAATATTGCAGCACTTCTTCTGTCGTATCAAACTTTAACAGCTGCCTTGCCGTAGAACGCAAATGATTTTCTAATCTTTTAATTAACTTTTCTGATGTGTACATAATAACCAGCACAGCCTCCTTACTGACATTATACCAATATTTTAAGCCCAGCAAAGAGAATAGCTGTCAACGGCATTTGCGTTAGCACATTAAAGCGTCGGGGGACAGTCCCCCGACGCTTTAATGTGCTAAAACCAATGATTGGAAGTTTCCATTAATTTTGCAGGATAGGTTGATTCTTTTTATTTAACAATAGTAGTGGAATGATTCGGTAGATGTTTTTGGATTATTAGAGGAAAGGAGTAGAACGATGAAGAAGAAAACTGCTATTGTATGGATTATATTATTTCATTTGCTTCTTTTGAATATGTCTGCAGCTTCTGTTCAAGCTGGGAAACGGGATTTTAGTCATCTTTATGAAGTGAAGGCCGGCGATAGTCTGCCTGTGATTGCGGAAAAGTATGGAACGACCGTTGAAGAGTTGAAGGCAACCAATGGGTTGATATCGGAATCGTTATTAGTCGGTCAGAGGCTGTTTGTTCCAATGATGTATGAAGTCACCGCAGGGGACACGTTGGAAAAGATTGCTTCTACCTACCATTCAACATCTGAGCTAATCAAAACAACAAACGGGCTGCCATCTGCGGACCTTGAAATCGGACAAATTTTGAAGGTTCCTCCGAAAAGAATGACGATGCAGGGACAGTATATTCTGATGAACCGAGAGGAATTTCGTGACTGGTTATTTCATCAAGTTTTCACTCGAAAAATCCAACTCATCCAACAGCATCACACCTGGCTCCCTTCCTATAAGCATTTTTACGGCAACAATCATTTTACCATGCTCAAGGGTATGGAAACCTTCCATATGAGGCAAATGGGCTGGCAGAATATTGCGCAAAACATTACTACTTTTCCAGATGGAAAAATTGCCGTTTGCCGTCCATTTGACATAGCGCCCGATGGAACGATTGGACCGACCGCTAACAGTGTGGGTATTGCCATTGAGCATGTCGGCAATTTTGATATCGGCCAGGATGTTATGACAGCAGAGCAGAGGGAAACGATTGTATATCTCACAGCCCTGCTCTGTATGAAGTTTGGGCTCGCCCCCTCCATTGACACCATCACATACCATCACTGGTGGAACCTGAAAACAAAGCAAAGGGTACTAGATAACGCTCTTTCATATGAGGTCAAAACATGCCCTGGCACTAATTTTTTCGGAGGAAATACAACGCAAAATGCAGTCCAGTCTTTTTATCCGCTAGTTGTGCAAAAGATGCAGGAAATTCGGGCAAGTATGAGATAGGTTCTTAGGGCTAAAGAATATTTGTCCTGTTAAGCAGCAAAGGTTTACTCTATAGAGAACCTCGCTACTTTTACTTAGCTGCAAGCCTCCCTCCCTTTAAAAACAAAAAACCGCCGGATATGGTCTCCGGCGGATTGTCATATTGGGGAATAAAACGGGGCGGTGTTTGATTTTCTCTAAGCGTGGATACTTGCGAGGAATTGTTTTCATCTATGATTCAATGGACATTTCAAAGCCTGCAGCATTTTTACAGTAAAAATAAGACTCAGAAAGTCGTTGATCATCTTGTTTAAGGACGTACTCAATTTGGTTGAGCCGGCTGTTAAGGGTATCGACCTTTTCAATCAGCTTGGCTTGCATTCGTATCATATGCTCTAATAGCAGTTCGTCATTTTGTTCCTTCATGGTTCACCCCTGATGCAGTAGAATATGGGTTAGTATGATTCAGCTGCCTGACATGATTTGTGCCTTGACAGCAACTAATGAATTCTTGCCTTCTTACCGTTACCCTTGGCCAATTGATACGGGTTCGGGCTTTTCTTTTTCAAGGTGGTGTATGGAGTCTTCTGAGCGCTTTGTTCCGATGAATTTTACCGTGTCTGCTACGACTTCGGTAACATAGATCTTGCGCCCATCTTGATTATCATAGTTACGCGTCTGGATTCGGCCGGTTATTCCGATGAGCGATCCCTTGCGGCAATAATTCACGGTATTCTCGGCTGCCTTTTTCCAAATGGTACATTGAACGAAATCGACACCATACTCCCCCTGCTGGCTGCGAAATTGCCGATTAAGCGCCAACGTAATGCTGGTAACCGCAATCCCTTCCGGCGTTATCCGCAGCTCGGGATTCTTCGTGATTCTGCCTACAAGTGTGACTTGATTTATCATAAATTCTCTCCTCTCCTTGTTGATGGTATCATCATACCTTAGGTGGCTCCTGCCCGTAAAACCACGAAAATTCAAGTTTTAAAGGAATGATTTGTTGAAAATTCATTTATTGCCCTCTTTTTGTAATGAATGTGAAATTTTCAACATACTTTCGCGAATTTTTGCCCCTATGAGCAAATAATTTTTGAGAGCGATTTCATTCATGGATGTGTTATAATTTTTACCATAATAGAAAAATAACGGGAGGTTGATGCATGAAGACGTTTAAGCTCATCTCGCTGCAGGTGGTTGAGGAATGCGGTCTTATTGATATTAAGTTAGAGGACGGTCTCGTTATTAACAAAGAGGATAAAAATCGCACCTGGCTGCTGGAGGCCTATGTTTCCCGCGCCGCTTACGAACCCTATTTTCAAGGGCTGATTGATGCTGGTCAGGAAGTTTCCCTGCAGGTGGTTATAACAAGAGCAGAAAACGACCCAGCCTATTTTCAGGCAAAATCTCTACAGATGAAAAAATTAGCCGGCGGTTATTTGAGCCTCCTCTTTAACGGCACAATTAATCAAGCGAACACCTATCCCGAGGTTTTACTAAAGGCTTTGATTGAAAAAGGCCTGTGCGGCCAGGAGCTGTTGAAAGAGTTTAAAGAAAAAATGCTTACCAAGCCAAAGATATCACCGAAAATGTAGAGAAGCCAATAGGTTTCTTTTTTTTTGTTTTTTAATAAACCTTACGATTGAAAAAAATGGATTTTCTGATTCATATAGGAAAAGCTAAACAAAGAATCTATCTTAGAAAGGAGGAGAACCATGAAGAAAAAGTGGTATCTCATGTTTGCAAGTGTACTGCTTGCTTCCGGTATCGCTGCTGGTTGTAACGATGACGAAGACCCAGCACCGCCGCCTGAAGACCCGCGGGAAGAAAAACCATCTGTCGAGAATCCGAAGGAAAAAGCTGAGGAGCTCGAGGAGGAGTTCGAAGGTGAGAATGAGAACTAATCGGATTAAAATAAACCGACCTTTCTATAGTTAAATCCGGGAAGACAAATCCAGCTGCCCTTTATGGTTCATTCCATAAAAAGGATAGATAAAGTGAAATCCTTATCTATCCTTTTTATTTTTCCATTAATAAGGTCTATTTATCTTTATTATCTTCATCATTCATATCTAGTTCGTCTTCTACAATATCTTCTTTCGGCGTGTTGTTATCAGTCGCCGGATCAAGATCATTGTCAGTATTGATATCATTGTTGTTATCATCACCTAGATTTTCGTCATTTAGAATTCCATCATCATCACCTAGACCATTATTATCATCATTACCGTTTGTTCCATTGTTGTTATCGTTGTTCGTACCATTGTTGTTATCGTTATTTTCTTCGATGTTTACATCATCCTCTGGAGGCGGGTCATTGTCGTCGTCACCACAGCCCCCCAATAGCATGATGGATAACACTGAACCACCAATTAACGATAAAAGTTTCTTATTCATTCGTGTAGCCCCTTTCAACATAAATATTTGAGAATAGACCCTCTCTTGGTCTTTTGTTAGGTTACCCAAATAAAGGTCAATCTTACATGATACTGTTGTGTCAGAATTTTCAAGGAGAGGTTTTTTTTGGAGGAGGCGGAGGGAGCGGAGTGTACAGAGAGGAGAAAGCGAGTTGGAGTTGCTAGTGATAAGACTGCAATCATGTCGCAGCAATGCGCTTCCCATGGCATATGGATTCGTTCTTGAGAATAATAAAAAAGAGCTTCAACCAATAAGACCAAAACCCTCATGAACAGCTTTTATTTATCATATACTAAACAACCTGCAATCATGCAGTTGGTTTAGCGCATTAAAGCACCGGGGGACAGTCCCCCAATGCTTTAACGCATTGAGGGACTGTCCCCTAGTCTATTACCGTGCTAAAGTATTTAGTTTTCTTTTGCATCGCCTAGTGCAAACATGATTTCTGTTTCGCATGCAATTTCTCCGTCAACAGTAGCAATCGCTTTCCCTTTTCCGAAGGAGCCTCGTAGACGTGTCATTTCAACTTCTAATCTTAACTGATCGCCAGGACGTACTTGACGTTTAAAACGACAGTTATCAATTCCTGCGAAAAAGGCAAGACGGCCTCGGTTTTCTTCCTTCATAAGCATAGCAACGGCACCAACTTGGGCTAAAGCTTCCACAATCAACACACCTGGCATGACTGGGAATTCCGGAAAATGCCCATTGAAGAACTCTTCATTCGCACTTACATTTTTAATTCCGATTGCCCTTTTTCCCTCTTCAACTTCCACAATCCGGTCCACCAACAAAAATGGATAACGATGCGGGATAATCTCTTTGATTTGATCTATATCTAACATCATATGTATTCCTCCTATTTTAGGAATAATTTTACATAAACTTATAAACAAATACAATGAATAAGCTTCTTTACTTTAGCGCTTTACCAAGGTGGGGGACTGTCCCCCACTACTTTAACGCTTTACCTTAATGGGGGACTGTCCCCCATCGCTTTAAAGCACTGCTCTATTTCCTCTGGACTAAATCGATGATATAGGTCCAGGTTGATGGTTTGAAGACATCGAATACGTTTCCGCTGCCTATAACACCATAACCTACCATTGCACCAATGGCTGCACTGAAGAAAATCAGCAGTAGAACGATAATCAAGCGCAGCCAAATAGGAATCAGGCGGATGCGGATGCGCTTGTTTTTCTTTTCGGATTGTTCTTTTTCTTTATTTTGTTTGTTCTCAGCCTTGAAGGCTTCACGGGTAGTTTCGTTTAAAGCCATTCTGTTTTCCCCTTTAACGAATTCCATTTATTAGCCCCATCATTTGATCGGCCATATTAATCGAACGTGCTTGAAATTGATAGGAGCGCTGAGCCGTCATCAAATCTGTCATTTCTTTTGATAAATCAACGTTAGAAAGCTCTAGTGCACCGGAGCGAATAGAAATCTGACGCCGCAATGCTCCATTAAGATCCGTTAGCACACCGTCTGCTTCGATTCCAGCCGGAAGTCCAAGCAGATTTCCTCCTTTTTGCTCTAAAAATTGCGGATTATTTACGAGCGACACGCCCAAATTCACATTCTGCTGACTGCCATCTTCCATATTCACCGTCAAAGTGCCCGTTTCATTTATCGTATAATCCTTCGCCTGACCCTCAATAACCACAGGTTCGTTATTCTCATCCAAAACCGGTTGACCGCTGTTTGTCACTAGCATCATTTCATTCTGCGACAACGGCGATAAATAGAAAGCTCCATCCCTCGTGTACTGTGTTTCATATACACCATCCCTCTGCACCTGGATGCGGTAGAGCAAGCCTTCTTTTGTAAAAGCTGTATCTAACGGGCGGTCCGTTGTTTTTAATGTTCCCTGTGTCATAATCATTTGAATCTGCCCAAGCTTCGCACCAGCTCCCTGACGAATGCCCTCAGGCGTTAACCTTACTGCTGCGGTATCCGGATCTCCTCCGGGCAAATTGTCAAACTGCTGAACAAGCAAGTCCGTAAATGTTGCCTCTCTGCGCTTAAATCCGGTTGTATCCACGTTTGCTATATTGTTACCCAGCACGTCCATTTGCCTTTGAAGCTGTCCTAACGTGTTCGTTGCTGTAATCATCGTTCTATTCATCTCTAGCCCCCCGCTTCAGAATTACCTTTACCCCATTCGCACCGTCAAAATTGCATCCGGATTTATCTCACGCTTCCAAACGCCACATCTGTATGTCTAATCTGACTAGGACGCCTTGTCCATCTACCCGAGCTCCCTCGATACATTTTTTCTAAAAATAACCACGATGACTGAAGGCTTAACTCTATTCATCAGAGGTATGAACCTCATTCAGTCAAAGAGCCTTTTACGTTCATCCCTTAACTGTAAACTTTTGCCCAATAAGTTATATGATAAAAGCCTCTATTAACCGATTCTTCCCACTTCATTGACCGTTTTTTGCAAGCTCGTATCATAGGCCTGCAATATCTTCTGATTAGCCTCAAACGCACGGTAAGCCGTCATCATGTCTGTCATTGTTTGCGAGGTGTTCACATTGGATTGCTCCAAATATCCCTGCTGCATTTTGAACACGACACCTGCTGCAGTATAAGCATCAGCAAGCTCACCTTCTGCCCGGAATAAGCCATCGCCTTCCTTCACCATCGACATCGGATCATCACTATAGCCTATTCCCAGGCGTGCGGTTTCCCCGTTGGCACCTGTGATATAGCCATCCTCATTAATCTGGAATTCGCTGCTTGACAGCTGAATTCGATTCCCCTGCTGATCTAATACATATAGGCCGCTTCCCGTCGTCAAGTATCCCTGACTGTCTAAAGTGAAATTACCATTCCGTGTGTATCGGATTTCACCGTTCGCATTCCCTACGGTAAAAAAGACAGAGCCTGCACGCCCAGTATTCTGGTTGATTGGAAGATTAGTATCCACTAGAGAAACATCCGTACTTAATGTAGTTTCTTTTAATGTGCCCTGCTGAAAAAACGGCATCGTTTCCTGCAGATAGACGCCTGTATTCAATGCCCCAATGGAATTAGAAGACGTTTGTACATTCTGTGCTGTAGGAAACGACTGTTCCTTCATCTGACTAAGCAGCATTTCCGGAAAAGCCCTAAGCGATGTTTGGTCTGCTTTAAAACCAGGCGTATTCGCATTGGCCATATTATTCGCTAACATTTCCGTCTTCCGCTGTTGCGCCAACATCCCTGACGCAGCCGTATAAAAACCTCTTAACATATACCCACACCTGCTTTCACATTCATTCTATGATGAAATCGAGAGACACGAAAAATGTCGTACATTCATACCTATTCACTATTATAAGAAAAAAAACAGAAATAATCAGCACGTTTTTCAGAGAAAACTAAGTATAGAGGCTGGAAAAGAATTTAATATCAGGAATAATCGACCATAGTTCTGGCACCATTTCCACCACTGGAATTTATTACACCCACACTCTTTACCACTTTAAAGCTATGGGGGACAGTCCCCCACCACTTTAACGCGGCACCCTAGCGGGGGACTGTCCCCCGCTGCTTTAATGTGAAAAAGCCTGTTGGAGGGTTTTGTCTTCTCAACAGGCTTTTTCTTGTGGTTTATCCGATTTTTCTTCTTGGCAGTCGATCGATATTGTCTAGCATGATTCCTGTTCCAATAGCCACACAGTCCATTGGATTTTCCGCTATGAGTACAGGTACCTTTAACTCTTCAGCTAACAGCATGTCAATACCGTGCAGCAATGCGCCTCCGCCGGTTAAAATTACCCCGCGGTCAATGATGTCTGCTGAAAGTTCAGGCGGTGTGCGCTCTAGCACAGATTTAGCCGCTTGGACAATAATTGTCACAGATTCACGCAAGGCTCTTTCAATTTCATCTGATCTCACCGAAATTGTACGTGGAAGTCCTGATACCATATCACGGCCTCTGATTTCCATTTCCTCATTTCTAGAGTCAGGGAACACAGTCCCAATCGTAATTTTAATATTTTCAGCGGTTCTTTCACCGATTAATAACTTATATTGTTTCTTAATATAATTCAGAATTTCCGAATCAAATTTATCTCCCGCCATTTTTATCGAAGAGGATGTGACAATATCGCCCATTGATAGAACGGCAACGTCTGTTGTTCCTCCGCCGATGTCAACTACCATATTTCCGCTTGGCTGGAAAATCTCCATGCCCGCACCAATTGCAGCAACCTTAGGCTCTTCCTCTAGATAAATTTTCTTGCCGCCGCTTTTTTCCGCTGCTTCTTTAATCGCCTTTTGCTCAACGCTTGTAATATTCGTCGGGCAGCAAATCAAAATGCGCGGCTTAGAAAGAAATCCTTTTACATTCAGCTTGTTGATAAAATGCTTTAACATGGCCTCTGTCACATCAAAATCCGCAATCACTCCATCTTTTAATGGGCGAATGGCCACGATATTCCCCGGCGTCCGGCCTACCATACGGCGCGCTTCTTCCCCAACAGCCAATACTCGGTTCGTATTCTTATCTATCGCCACAACTGAAGGTTCATTCAACACGATTCCACGGCCCTTAACATGAATTAATACATTTGCCGTTCCTAAGTCAATTCCAATATCCCTTGCGAACATTTTCGGCTTTCCTCCTTGTACAATGGCCGGATGCTTCTATTTATTATCGTCACATGCATGACTTTTCGCTCTGACGTGTATCTCCCTATGCATCTACAACGATCCGTAAGCACCGGTGTTCCGATTTTTTTTGGACTCCAGATGCTATCTGACGGCTCTGTTAACCTCTTTTTTTCTATTTAAAAAAAAGACTTAACAAGACCTGACAAATTCTATGCTTTAATCTCAACCATATCCTTATCCTAATTGATGATTATATCATATTATTCATAGTAAGTAACAGTTTGTTTAAAAAACTTGTAGTTTTTTGCGTTATTTTGTCAAAACAACCCTGAATTACTATCTATACGTTTCATTATTCCTATTTACGTAATATACTATGAATTTCTATTAGGGAACTTGGAAGAATGAAAATCCTATAATTGAAAAAACGTCAATAATCGAAAGCCAGCCCCTAAGAGAGAATAAGAAATCCGTTTGCACTTCAAGTAGCCTTTTTCGAAAAGCTTTATTTATTAACAGGATGCGTTAACATAGCCTTTTAAAAAAGAAAATGAATATCAAAAAGTTCCTGCCTGCCCTTACAGATTGTTAACTATGTAAAAAGCCTCCAAACCAGCTGAAGTTTGGAGGCCAAAACCTTACTTTTATCTATACCCGGTGGAAAAACCGGCTTACCCGCCTTAACGGGCAGTAAGACTCCTATCTCAGATTCTGAGAAGGTGGGAAATCCAACTGCCCGTTAAGGTCTGAAATGAAGAACACAGACTAAAAACGCCACATCTTCTGGCAACGTCTGCGTGACCCACATCCTTGTGGGCCGCAACTAACCATCAGTGGGAATATCCCCCCCCCCACTGATGGAAGTTTCACTTTACTTCACCGGTTCTTCCTCGAATTCTTCTTTCTTGTATTTGAGTTTCGTTGCTTCGCCCCCTCGGAGGTGGCGGATGGATTTATGATAATCTAAGATTTCTTTGACTTCATTTGCTAGATCGGGATTGATTTCAGGAAGTCTTTCCGTCAGGTCTTTATGGACTGTACTTTTGGATACGCCAAACTCCTTCGCAATCACGCGAACTGTTTTTCTCGTCTCCACGATATACTTTCCAATCTTGATAGTTCTCTCTTTGATGTAATCGTGCACACACTCGCCCTCCCCAATTTGGATGTGAGAAGTGTGAAATGAGACTCGCCTCTTTTGTCCGTGAATTATTGGATACCCGCATGATACCCCCATCTCTTTCATACGGTCGAAAGCATCTGCTTTCTGAACTTACAATGTATAAACAGGTCCAGAGCTAGATTTATCTTCATCTCAAACGACTCCTCACCTCAAACACTCTCTTTGTAAGGTTTGTAACAGTTTATTAGCCTCATAGCAGGAATATGCATAATTTCAGCAATCTGAGCAAAAATTAGGGAATTTTTTTACGATATGGGTTCAAATTTCGGTTATCTAACAGAATGGACGATAAACATTGTGTGAAACGCTTACATTTTTTCACCTTCACTGTTTTGAAAAAATAAAAAAGGTGTTGGGAACATAATATTGTTCCTGACACCTTTTTTTATTTATGCAATCATTATGCATCTTGATTTGTTTTGTTAGTAGATTCTTTCTCTTGCTTTTTGTCAGCGTCTTTTTCATCTGCAGGCTGGTCAGAATCAGTTGATTCCTTTTTTTCATCTGCAGGCTTTTCTTCCGTCTGCTTATCTGAATCAGCTGGCGTTTCTGAAGAGTCTTGACCTTCTGTCGCATTTGAACTATCCTTATCGGCTGCAGGGTCTTTCTTCGTTTCTTCTTGGCCCTCTTCGTTCATTAACTCTTCTTCTTCGCTCACACCATTGTCGCCCGTTGTTTGCTCTTCATTAGCAGCTGGCTCTTCTGTGATTGTAGATTCTTGTAACTCACTAACCGGTTTGTTTAGAAACTTTTCAGGATTTACAGGGACACCATCTTTACGGATTTCAAAATGAACATGTGTGCCTGCTTCTTCATTGAACAAGCTTTGTCCAGCCGTCGCAATGGCTTGTCCTTGCTCGATTTCGTCACCCACTTCAACCTTCATACCTTTAATAGATGAATATTGAACAACGATATCATCGCTATGTCTGATTTCAATCACGTTTCCTAGAAGGGCATCTTCTTCCACTCTTGTTACCGTTCCGCTTAATGATGCAATGACATCAAATGCTTCACCGTCTTTTACCGTAATATCAATTCCTGTGTTTGGATGGTATTGATTTTGGTAAACAACTAGAGCTGCTTCCTGCTCTTCAGCCTTTGCGTTGTCTTCATAGAATTTCTTTTGAATCACAACATTGCTGCTGTCTTTGGCAGTAAGCGGAAGTTTCACGTTTTCCATCGCACGCGCTACTTCAATCGCTTGATCTTTTGCATTCTGTCCAGGAACATCTGTCCCATTTAGACTAAACTTATCTGAATCAATTGCATTGTCCGTGCTGCTGTTTTGATACCATAAAACACCGGTTAGAATAAGGGCTGCACTCGCAATATAAACAGCTGGAAATACCCAACGCTTTTTGAAATAGCGTTTAAAACCTCGAGAAGTATTTTTTTCTTCCTCTCTCATTTATCATCACCTCAGCAATCATTCTGAACAAATTGCTAAGTTTATATACCTTATAAGAAAAAAATTTTTACTCCTTATTTTTCGACAAAACGTTTATAATTATTCATAGTTATCGCAAAAATTTCAAACGCACTATTTTGTGTCGCTTTAACGCATTACCCTAGCGGGGGACAGTCCCCCGCTAGGGTAATGCGTTAGTGTAATGGTGTTGCTTTTCTTACTATTAGTTATTAGTCACTGGAGTTTGGTTGAAAAGCTTAGTCAATGCACGGGTATTACAAGCAAGTTTAGTTGACTAAGGCAATAGATATACGGACATAGCTTTAGAATATTTAGTGTTATAGATCATTTATATATATAGATAGGTGGTATGGTTATTGTTATGTTAAAAATACTTTTAAGATTGTTTCCTTTCATTTATATAGTTGCGGTATGGGTGATGTCGAGTATGCCTGATAATGCAGTGGTCGAGCTGCCTGATTCAAAATGGGATGCCGGTATAAAGGAATCACTTCATTTAATCGAATTTGGTATTCTTTATGTTTTGCTCGTCTTAGCTCTCTTAACATTCAAAGGATTAACAGCAAAGCGAAACATTATCCTTATGATTATCGCCTCTCTATACGGAATCATAGATGAAATCCACCAATCCTTCGTCCCATACCGCTCTGCAACCATGATAGACGTGGTCAAAGACATCATAGGCGTCCTAGTAGCCTCCTGGATTTTATATGGAGCTTACCATAAAAAAAGATTTTTCAAGCTTGGAAGATTATTGAGGAAAGTAGAAAACACTTCAACGCGGTAATCTAACGGGGGACTGTCCCCCGTTGCGGTAAAGCATTAATAAGATGAGGGACTGTCCCCCGCCGCTTTAACACGGTGATGAACAGCCCCTCCTTTTTATGTTTATGCCCTTACACACTTAACCTTATTTTTTCGCTGTGATTGTTGTTATGAATGGTTCTGAATCGGCGATTTGGACTCCCTGGTAATAGTATTGAACAATATCTGCGTATTTCTTACCTTCTTTCGCCATTCCATTTGCACCGTATTGGCTCATCCCTACTCCGTGACCGTATCCTTTTGTATTAATGACGATATTGTCACCCCTGCGCTCCCACGTAAAGTCTGTGGACATGAGGCCCAATTTATTACGAATATCCTTCCCGCTTACTTCTTTTCCATTAATATTAACCTTCGCTACTCGCTTGCCTTCTGTTCGTTCAATTACTTCACCGATGGTTTTATTATTCGAGAGCTTAACACCTAGCTTTGCCTCAAAATCTTTAACCGAAATGATCTTTTGACCGCTGAATTTTGGAGATTGTTTATCCCAAGGGCTTTCTACGCTTTTTAAATAAGGCAAGGAATTGGGCCATACGGCTTCAGAGCTTTCTGTATAGCCATTGCTTGTGGAAAAGAAAGTTGCATCAATCGGGGTACCGTCATACGTTAGAATCTGCCCTTGTGTTTCCTGGACTGCTTCTTTAATTTTTTCCATCTTCCAGTCAAAATTAGAGGGTCCCCAAATTTGCTTCAATTCATCCGGACTTTTATATACTTGGAAAAACTCCGTGTCAGCAACATTGGCATCCTTTGGCAGCTCCACACTCTGATTACTCATCAATTGCTTCACAATATACGTACGGGCTGTTAACGCTTGAGCCTTGAGTGCTTCCTTTTCAAAATCCGCTGGCATTTCAGATGCCACAACACCGGCTACATATTCTTCAAGAGGAATACTCTCCACATCTTGCTTGGCAGTCCGATAGACCGCTACATCAATCGAAGGAGCAGCGGTTACCTCTGCTTCCGGCTTTTCTTTTGCTGCTTCTTGGACATCCTCTCCAAGCTTGCCGCTTACCTTTTCTTCACCAAATGGAAGTACCACAAACGTCGGAATCATCAGGGTTACAATGAATAATAGTGCTGCTAGTAGAACGACCGGTTTGAATTTCTTCATGATTATCCTCCATAATGAATAAAATGTTCACAATAAGTGAACAGCGGAGCACTTCCGCACTTCACCGCAGCGGGGGACTGTCCCCCACTGCGGTGACGCTTTAATGTTCCGGGGGACTGTCCCCCATCGCGGTAAGCCTCCGCCGCGGTAATGCATTAAATCCTTTCTTATTTTTTTGATCAAACGTTCAGAAAATCTCTTTCACATTTCATTCATATGGGGATGGACAAGTTTTTATGACTAATTTTGATCTATGCATATTTTTCATTTTTTTGGGTAATAATATAATGTAGGGAGAAATAATTGAGGATAATAATAGGGTTTGAGAATGCGCAGAATTAATAGCTAAACAAACAGCACAAACCTCAAGCGATTACTTCCCAAGACAAAGCAAAAAACCGCACTCGGTTTCCATGCGGTTTTTCTAAGAGCTATAGTTGAATTTAGGCATTAAGGTCTGAAATATACTTTTCATCGTAGTTAATTACTTCATCTGCTTCGTTGACTCTTTCGATGTCTGCGCCAAGAGAAGCCAACTTCTCATGGAAGTTAACATACCCACGGTCCAAGTGTTTCAGTTCTGTTACGCGTGTCACACCGTCAGCGACAAGTCCAGACACGATTAACGCAGCTGCTGCGCGAAGGTCCGTTGCAGCAACTTCTGCACCTTGAAGGTTTGCAGGTCCATTAATGACAACAGAACGTCCTTCAATTTTCAAATCCGCATTCATTCTACGGAATTCTTCTACGTGCATAAAACGATTTTCAAAAACCGTCTCTGTAATCATAGAAGTTCCTTTTGCCTGAAGCAATAATGCCATCATTTGTGACTGCATATCTGTTGGGAAACCAGGGTGTGGCATCGTTTTGATGTCAACTGCCTTCAAGTTATCCGATCCAATTACACGAAGACCTTCTGACTCTTCGATAATTTTCACGCCCATCTCTTCCATTTTAGCGATAAGTGAAGATAAATGCTCAGGAACAGCACCTTTAACAAGCACATCGCCTCCCGTGATAGCCGCAGCAACCATAAAGGTTCCGGCTTCAACACGGTCTGGAATGATATGATGTTCAGCACCAAACAGCATCTCTACGCCTTCAATTTTGATGGTACCTGTACCAGCACCTTTGACTTTAGCGCCCATTTTATTAAGGAAGTTTGCTAAATCAACGATTTCCGGTTCTTTCGCAACGTTATCAATAGTAGTTGTTCCTTCAGCAAGAACAGCAGCCATCATAATATTTTCCGTTGCGCCAACACTTGGGAAATCTAAATAAATTTTCGCACCGCGCAGGCGGCCATTTACTTCTGCTTCAATAAAGCCATTTCCAACCTTAACCGTTGCACCCATGGCTTCAAAGCCTTTTAAGTGCTGATCAATCGGTCTTGAACCAATGGCACAGCCGCCTGGTAGTGCTACCCTTGCACGGCCGTTTCTTGCTAAAAGAGACCCCATAACTAAAACAGAAGCTCTCATTTTACGCACATATTCAAACGGTGCTTCTACATTTAACTCTTTTGATGCATCCACGACCACAGTGTTATCCTTAAATGCCACTTCGGCACCCAAATAACGCAATACTTCATTGATGGTATATACATCGGAGAGTGTAGGCACATCCCGAATCACGCTTTTTCCATCACTTGCTAACAGTGTTGCGGCGATAACAGGTAAAACGGCGTTTTTTGCCCCCTCTACTTTGACGGTTCCGCTTAACCTTTTTCCGCCACGGACGATGATTTTTTCCAAAGTATTCCCCTCCGCGTCCATTATCTCTATATTAATATTCAACTGTAATGATTGGTGTGCCAACTACGAGGGTAGTATTTCCGCCCAATCCTTGATTTCTTACTCCCAGTTGCAGATTCATCTCTTCTGTTTGTCCTTTTATCGTTTCTGAAAACATCTTCGAATAGGCTGTTGTCGATACAAAGGAGTTTTCTTCAAGTGTTTCAATTACTTTTGCATCAAATGCCTGTAATAAATTATCCACTCTACTAGGCAAAGACTTATTCATCTTATCACCGAACTCACTATATATACAAGAGAAAATATTGGCTTTTCCTTGAAAAATGCTGCTAATTTTTTCGACAACTGCTCTTTGTAAAAATTCCCTCGTTTCCCTTTGCCAGCCCTCTCCGGTTACCTCATAAATCAAATAGCTTTGCATATGGTCACCTTCACCGGCAGAAAGAATTTGAAGCGTTTCATTCAAGCCATTGCCAGCTGCCATTATAGCTTTTGCTTCCCATTTTTCATTATCTTTAGTAATATCCCAAACTAAATCGGGATACACCTCACTTAATTCATTCATTTTCTCCTGTACGTGGACGTTTTCCAAAGCCTGTCTTGCATGCAACGACCATTTATTGATGATAATATTCTCGCCTTCTAGTACTGACGCCATTTTAAAGAGATCCAATTCTCCCTTTCCCTTTGCACTTTCCATGTTAAAAAGAACCATTCCAACCGCTGATAAAGTGACAATCACAAGGATTATTTTTTTCATGTACCGTACGCCTCCCCTTAGTACCATTGTTACCAAGAGAAGGAGTAACATACCCATGAAATAACGTCACTTTTTGACAACGACTTTGTAAAAAAATGCACAAATGGACCTCTATGTATTACGAGCAGGTTATAATACTACATCATATAAGATTGTACTAAAAATTTTTCATTTAGAAACGTGTATGAAGACCTATCTTTTTTCCAAATTCTATTCCAATAATAATGGAAGCTGCTGTGACCATGCCAGATAGTTGAGGAAAAAGTTACTAACGACTGAACCGATTGCAATCGACAATAATATATAAAGCAATCTCGCTTGGATGACCCGATTCGCACGTAAAAACTTCTCAAAGTTGATTGCCATTAAGGCCCACCAGGTTAGCGCGATAAAGACAAGATGCGAGATTATACTCAGAATCGCTTGAGGTCCATACTCCGTTAACATCATCATCTCCTCCTTACAAACCAATCACTATTTTACCACACTCCTCCATCACCCTCACATAAAATAATTCATGCTGCCATTGAAATTTTTTCTAACTGGCAGAAAGCATGCTGTACTCTATATAAGACGGATAAGACGATAAAAAGTTTCAAAAATTACAAAAATATTTCAAAAACATTTCAAAAAAGAGATAACCTACTAATAGTATTCGAATCCTCCTATAGATTTATGGGGGTAGATTGAAAAATTTTTTATAAAAAGTTCTTTAAATATAGCGCCCTATATAGAGGAACCATACCTGTATACTGAAATCAGCGGCTTTTCAACTGTTTATCCATGCCTTTTTCGCCAGGTATCCAATGAAAAAAGCGCCAAACAAGGCGCTTTTTTCATCTTTAACTATTATTTTTTCGCTGCTGATAACCTTTCACAGTAGCCATTAGAGTTTCCATTTTGGAAAATCCTGACCCTTTTGTTTCTCATATTCTTGCATTCTGGAAAACGCATTTCCTAGATTACGCACGATATATCCTTGAGCACCTTGCGTTTCTACGCTTCCTTTTAACTCTTCAATCTTAATATTGGCAAACATTTTGGCAATTGCAGCCAAACTTGCGACGGTATCCATTAATTCAGGATTGTCGTTATTGTACCTTTTGGAAATGGAGTAAATGTAATCCAGTCTATTTCTAATATGTGTAAGTGTTTCACGCTCAAACGGTTCCTGTCCATTTTTCATATTATTTCACTCCTCATATTCAAGCATATGTATCAAAAGTGAAATGTTGACCCCAGAAAGGAAAATAAAAAGAAGGAGCAATCCCATACTCCTTCTTTCTTCTATATTCTTATTGCAAAAAGTCTCCAAACTCATAAAATTGTGTTTGCAGGAAGTCGAATGCCAGATTCGGGAAGATTCCAAATAGGACGCTGGCTGCGACACAGACGATGATGACAATTCCGATTCCGACTGGGATTTTTATCTTTGGCAGACTCTCGCTTCCCTCTGGAGCCTGTTTGAAAAAGATTTGGGCCAAAATCCTGAAATAATATACATACGACACGACGGTTGTTGCAATCATAATACCGACTAACAGATAATTGGCCTGCTCGCGGACAAGTGCCCCCGTGATAATATTCAGCTTCCCGATAAATCCAGCTGTACCTGGAATGCCAGCAAGGGACAATACTAAAATTCCCATTGCCACAGCCAAGAATGGTGCTCGTTTATACAAACCGGCAAAATGGCTCAAATCCTCTGAATCCGATTTTTCCGTCACCAATTGAATAATCGCAAAGGCCCCCATATTCATGAAAAGATAGGCCACTAAATAGAACCATAGGGAATCAAACATAAACAGCGATAACGCCGCAACAGCTACTAACAGATAACCGGCATGTGCAATACTCGAATACGCAAATATCCGCTTGATGTTACTTTGGCGCAATGCCACCACGTTTCCGATAATCATCGTTACAGCGGCCACAACCGCAATGTAAGGCTCCATATTCACAAGAATGGATGTTGAACCTGGACCATTTGCCGCAACAGCCGTAAAAATCGATAGAATCATACGGACAATCAGCGCAAAGCCAGCAGCCTTTGATACAACACTTAGAAAGGCTGTAACTGGTGTTGGCGCACCTTGGTATACATCCGGTGCCCACATATGGTACGGTGCAGCGGCAATTTTAAAGGATAAGCCAACAAAAATCATTAAGAAGGCAACCACAAGTAAGTACACATGCTGTGAATCCTGAATCACCATTAGCATATCCCGCATGTCAGCCAAATTGGTTGTGCCTGTTAATCCGAACACATAACTCATACCAAACAACGTAATGGCGGAAGATAAACTTCCGTTCACCACATATTTCATCGCGGACTCATTAGACTGCAGATTGCTTTTTCGAATCCCTGCTAATACATAGGAAGAAATCGATAACAACTCGAGTCCTACATATAACGTAATCAAATCTCCGCTTGACGTCATAATCATGGCTCCTAGAAGTGCAGCTAAGAATAGATAGAAGAACTCCCCTCTATATTCCTTCATGCCTTCCTTCGGCTCATAGCTGATGGCCAGCAGCATAACCAGACCGGCGCCAACGAGTAAAATTAATTTAAATGCTTTCGCAAAGGCATCCAGCCTGAATGTGTCATATAAAATCGATGCTACCTCTTTATCTAAGAGCCCCGCCAAGGACACAATTGCAGCCAAAATACCGACAAAGCCAATCCAGCCGAGAATTTTGCGGTTCTGCGTTTTTGGCATAAATAAATCAAGCAAGGTTATGATAGTCAAGACCCCAAGGATGATGAACTCAGGCATCATGATACCCCATTCAAATGATAACAATGTTTCGAGATCCATCCTTCATCACCCTCCAATCCTAAGCATAATAGTTTCTAATGTTGACTGCAGCGGTTCGCTCAGTATATTTGGGTACACACCGATTAACACAATTAAGGCAAGTAACGCAACGGCTGGTACAAATTCGACAGGGCTAAGGTCCTTTGCTCCGTACCATTTCCAGTTTGCCGTTCCATACGTAATGCCAAGCACTGCGCGAAGCAGGTACACAGCCGTCATAATGATTCCGAGCGCCCCCACTGCCCCGAGCACCGGCATTTCCTTAAATAATCCTAAGAATGCCATAAATTCACTGACGAAGCCGGACATTCCCGGCAAGCCCAAGGATGCCATCCCGCCGGCTAATAAAAAGCCTGCAGTAATTGGCATTGCCTTCGCCATTCCGCCGAGCTTTTCGAACTGTGTTGTTTGTGTTCTTTCGTAAAAAACACCGACTAGGAAGAAAAGCAACGCAGAAATTAATCCGTGGGATACAACCTGAAAAACAGCTCCCTGCACTCCCGCTTCATTTAGAGCACCTAATCCGATTAACACAATTCCCATGTGGGAAATGGATGAATAAGCTAACACCATTTTGAAATCCTTTTGCACGAAAGCAAGGAATGCTCCGTACAACAGATTGATAACTCCAAGAACAGCAAGCATGACGGCCATTGATTTAAACTGCTCTGGGAAAATACCCATTCCAAAGCGGATTAAACCGTAGGCACCAATTTTTAAAAGAATCCCCGAGTGAAGCATAACGATCGATGGAGGTGCTTGAACGTGCACGCGCACCATCCAGCTATGCAATGGAAAAATCGGCAGCTTGATGCCAAATGCTATAAGCAATGCGATAAACAGACCGAGTTTCAAATCATCAGACATACTGGCAATCAGCTGAGGATTATCCGAAGTCATTATTGTCTGCAATGCCTCGATATTCGTTGTACCTGTGCGGGCAAAGAACACAATAATGACAATCAAGAGAATCGCTGAACCAAGACCGTTATAAATCAAGAAGCTGTATGCTGCTTTGACTTTTTCCTCGTAACCCCATTTTCCAATTAAGAAAAAGGTTGGAATTAAAGTCATTTCAAAGAAGATGAAGAATAAAACTAAGTTCTCAGCGGCAAAGACACCGAGCATTCCTGTTTCCAACAACAGGAATAGCATAAAATACCCTTTCCATTCTTCTTTTATATGAATAGAAGCAATTGCTGCAAGTGTCGCAACAACGGCAGTTAAGATGATTAGAACGAGCTGAAAGCCGTCTACACCAAGTTCATATTTAATTGTAAAAAATTCCCCGTATTGAATCGCATTTTTAAATGCAATCCAGTCAAGCTTTTCGCTCAACGTTTCTAACTTCAGACCTGAGCGGTATTGGAAAAATAAACTTAACGAAATCACAAGCGCCGGAATCGTTGCTAAGAAGCCAAGCCCCTTCAACAGCTTTTCCTGCGTTTTTGGAATAAATAATAGCACGAGTACTCCAATAAGAGGGGAGAAAATCAAGAACGATAATAGACTCATTTAAAATACCCCCCTGTTACGGCATAGATGACAACTAATATAGCCAAGCCTACGAAAGCAAAGGCCCCATACATCTGAATCTGTCCATTCTGCACCTTTGAACCAAAGTGTGCAAGCGAAGAAATGATGCCTTGTACGAGTTTGACCAATCCTTCGACAATGAACCATTCAATATACTGAAGAAGTAAGCTGAATCCCTTTGTAAGCTTTACTACCGTGTATTGATAAAGCTCATCTATAAACCATTTATTATACGAAACACTGTAGGCAAGCGGGAATCTTCTGGATAACCAGTCACGGTAAATGGACTTTTTCCCGTAAATTAACCAAGCCAAGTAAATCCCTAGAAGTGAAACAATCGTTGCCACAAGCATAATCCAAATTGGCGCTTCGTGATGCCCATGTCCGAGCAACTCGTTTCCTTCTGTTAACCAGTCACCTAAGAAGGTGCCAAACCATGGTGTGTTCATGTAACCGGCAATCACTGCTAAAACACCAAGAACAATCATCGGTATGGTCATTACTGACGGCGATTCGTGGACATTATCCACTCTTTCCCTCGCTTCCCCTGAAAAGACCATAAAGAATAGACGGAACATATAAAAAGCAGTTAGAAATGCTGTAATGACAGCTAATATAAACAAGATAGGATGACCTGCGTTCCATGTTGCCACAAGAATTTCATCTTTACTGAAGAAACCTGATAACAATGGTACACCACTGATGGCCATCGTACCGATTAAAAACAGCATGCTTGTTTTCGGAATCTTCTTCCACAGACCGCCCATTTTTTCAATATCCTGCGTATGAACAGCGTGAATCACGCTTCCAGCGGCAAGGAATAATAAGGCTTTGAAAAAGGCATGTGTTGTTAAATGGAATACGCCTGCTACATAACCGGCAGAACCTAGGGCAAGCATCATATAACCCAGCTGGCTGACGGTTGAGTATGCTAGTACTCTTTTAATATCCTTTTGCGTAAGTGCGATAGTCGCGGCAAAAATAGCCGTAATGCCGCCAATCACTGCAACTGTCATCAACGCAGCTTCGCTTGCCGCAAATAACGGAAACAATGAGGCAACTAAATACACACCGGCAGCAACCATTGTTGCGGCGTGGATAAGGGCGGAAACCGGCGTCGGTCCTTCCATCGCATCCGGAAGCCATGTATGGAGCGGAAACTGACCTGACTTTCCAACTGCTCCAATAAAAATAAGGATAGCGGTCAGTGTAATCATTTCATTAGAAATCTCATTGGACGTAACGGCTTTGAAAATAGCATCATATTCAAAGCTGCCAACTTGCCAGAATAATAAAATCATCCCGATTAATAGACCAACGTCACCGATACGGGTCATAATGAAGGCTTTTTTTGCAGCGGCCTTCGCTTCTTCTTTGTAAAAATAAAACCCGATTAATAGAAATGATCCTACACCAACTAATTCCCAGAAAATATAGGTTTGCAATAAATTAGGTGAAAGTACAAGTCCGAGCATTGAAAATGTAAACAAACCTAAATAGGAATAGAATACAGAAAATCGGTCGTCACCTTTCATATACCCAGCTGAATATGTATGTACAAGAAAGCTGACAAGTGAGACGATGACTAACATTAATGCATTTAATTGATTGACTTCAAATCCCACCGTAAGCTCTAATTCCCCGATTTTCAGCCAAACTGCTTCTGATTTAAAGGTTGGGGCTGTGAAACGATCTATAAGCACCAACACTGAATAAATAAATGAGGCAAATGCCAGTAGAATGGCAATATAGGAACTTGCCTCTTTCAGCCGCTTGCCGAAAAGGACGAGAAGTAGAAAAGATAGTAGCGGGAAAAGCGGTATGATCCATGCGCTTTCCATCAAATTCAGATCCCCCTTTTTGAGGTACCCATCTGCAGGGTTTTTTGCGGAAAAATTATCCGTTCTCCTCATAAACTCTGAAGCTTCGTTTAGTTTAGTGCTTCATCGTGTCCATTTCATCAATATTAACGGTTTTTCTGTTACGATATAGTGCCATCAAAATAGCTAAGCCAATTGCTGCTTCAGCTGCCGCTATAGCCATGCTGAACAAAGCAAAAATCTGCCCGTTTATCGACGGTGCGACGCCCAGCTTACTAAAGGCAACGAGATTAATATTCACGGCATTTAACATTAGCTCAATCGAGATTAACACAATCACGGTGTTCCGCTTTGTCAGAGCTCCATAAAGGCCAATACAGAAAAGGATTAAGGCCAATGCAAGAAAAGCTGAAATTGGTACAGATGAGCTCATGATTCATCGGCCTCCTTTTTATCATCTCTTTTTGCAAGAATAATTGCTCCGATAAGAGCGACTAACAGGACAATCGACGTTAATTCAAATGGAATAATGTACTTTGTGTACAAGGCAATACCGATTTGTTCTGTATTATTCACATGAAGTTCTTGATTCAGCTGCGGGAAATCTAAATTATAGATTCCAAGATAGACAACAGCCGCAAAGCCTGCCACTCCGAGGAAGAGGGTTCCTTTCTTGACCCAGCCTCCCTTTGGCTCATCCTTATCATCATGCCGTGTTAACATAATCCCAAATAGCATAATAATGGTAATGGCTCCTGAATAGATTAGAATTTGAACGACCGCTAGAAACTCAGCTGATAACAGAATATAGATTCCTGCGATACTGATAAAAGTAGCAACTAGAGCCAGCACCATATGGACAACCTTTGTCAGGTTCAACAGCAGGACGCCTCCTGAAACGGCAATAAAAGCGAGTATGATAAATGCGAGAAATTCTCCACTCATGGTTTATTCACCTGCCGAATATTCTCATCGTTTTCATCCAGCCATTCGAGGTTTTTAAACAAATCATCACGGCTGTATGCGGACAGTTCAAAGTTGTTCGTCATGATAATCGCTTCTGTCGGACAAACCTCTGTACATAAATCACATAGAATACAAATTTCAAAATTTATATCATATGTGTCAATGACTTTCCCTTTTTTCGTTGGATCCGGATGCTTCTTTCCGGTTAAGTTAATACAGTCGGTTGGACAAATATTGGCGCATTGATTACAGACAATACATTTCTCCGGATAAAACTTTTGGATTCCGCGAAAACGGTCAGGCATTGGGATCGACTCATTCGGATAATCATACGTCATCTTCTCACGTGACAAATTCTTCAGCGTGTATGCCAAACCTTTCATTAACCCTTTCATGTAATCACCTCTTAAGTAAATGGGGTAAACTGCTCCCCTTTCGCTTTATCACGTTAAACCATTGGGGGACAGTCCCCCGCAACTTTAACGCGGTAACGTTCTGGGGGACTGTCCCCCGGCGCTTTAACGCAGTATCGTGCAGCTCCTTCTTAGAAAAGATTGATAATTTCTTTTATGATGGCTGTTAGGAAGATGTTGGCCAAAGCGATTGGCAATAATATTTTCCAAGCAAATTCCATTAGCTGGTCAGGACGGACACGCGGGAAAGTGGCACGCATCCAGATTAGAACAAATGTGACCACACTAAATTTCAACGCGAACCAAACTGCACCAGGGATGAAGCCTAGGAACGGAAGCGGCAGCCAGCCTCCTAAGAATAAAACAACAATTAAGGCAGACATAGCAAACATATACGTATATTCCGTTAACATGAAGAAAGCAAATCGGAAACCGGAATAATCGACGTGATACCCTGACACAAGCTCTGATTCAGATTCCGGAAGGTCAAATGGTATCCGATTTAGTTCGGCAACAGCTGAAATAAAGAATAAGATAAACCCAATCGGCTGTAAAATCATAAACCAACCGTTTTGCTGTGCATTCACAATATCAGTTAAATTTAAACTGCCTGATAATAAAATGACACCCACCGCAGACATAACGAGCGGTATTTCATAGGAAATCATTTGGGCAGCGCCGCGCATCGCACCAAGCAATGCATATTTATTATTGGATGCCCATCCGGCTGTTACCATTCCAAGCACAGTGATACCAGAAATCGCAATGTAATACAGCAGTCCGACTCCAATATCGGCAAAATAGAAGTTATCCGTAAAAGGAATCACCGCAATAACCATAAAGGATGGGGCAAAGGCAATAGCAGGAGCCATAATGTATAACGGCTTATCAGCCAGCTTTGGAATAATATCTTCTTTTAAAAGAAGCTTCAAAACATCCGCAGCCGTCTGCAACAGTCCCCATTTTCCTCCAAGCTGGTTAGGCCCAATCCGGAGCTGCATAAATCCCAAAACTTTACGTTCCGCGAGGATGACATAGGTTACATATCCAAGAACGACAAATAAGAATAACGTTACTAGTAAAAAGAAAATTCCAAAATTGACTAGACTTGGACTCGAGTTTAGTAAATCGGCCATCATCACCCATCAACCTCCCCAAGGATAATATCAGTAGCCCCTAGAATGACGATTAAGTTTGATATATTTTCCCCAACAAGCAGTTTAGGGAGAATTTGAAGGTTATAGAATGATGGACGTCTAAATTTCAGACGGTATGGTTCCTTTTTTCCGTCACTGGAAATATAGCAGCCGATTTCTCCGCGAGGAGACTCGATTCTGACATAGGTTTCTCCCACTGGAGCCTTAATGATTTTTGGAACTTTTGCTAGAATCGCTCCATCCTTCGGAAATTGTTCAACAGCTTGTTCAAGAATTTTTAGCGATTCTGCAATTTCTGCCAACCGAACCTGGTAGCGTGCCCAACAATCGCCTGTCGTTTGAACGGGAACATCAAAATCAAAACGGTCATAGATGGAATACGGTTCATCTTTGCGCAAATCCCACTTAATCCCCGTACTACGCAGATTTGATCCGCTTAAAGAATACTGAAGAGCTTCCTCCTGTGTAATCACTCCAACACCTTTTACACGATTGAGAAAAATTTCATTTCCTGTTACTAATTCATGATAACCTTCCAATTGTTCCTTCATATAAGGAAGAAATTCTCTTACTTTATCAATCCAGCCATCCGGGGCATCCCATTTTACACCGCCTACACGCATATAATTAAAGGTCATCCGTCCCCCGGAGAGCTCATTTAGCAGATTCAGGATCATTTCGCGGTCTCGGAAGGCATAAAGGAATGGACTTGTTGCACCAATATCAAGCAAATAGGTGCCCCACCAAACAAGGTGGCTGGCCACGCGATTCAATTCCATCGCGATTACCCTTAGATATTCAGCTCGTTCTGGTATTTCAAGCCCCATCATCGTTTCAACAGCATGACAGAGAACATAATTGTTCGTCATCGCTGCTACGTAGTCCATTCTGTCTGTATACGGAATAATTTGCGTATACTGGAGATTCTCCGCCAGCTTTTCTGTACCGCGATGCAAGTATCCGATAACCGGCTTCGCTTCTTTAATGATTTCCCCATCTATTTTCAGAACAATTCGGAAAACTCCATGTGTACTAGGATGTTGCGGTCCGACATTTAACAACATTTCTTCCGTTCTTAGCATTGCTTATACCTCCACATCATATGGCTCATAATCTTTACGGAGAGGGTAACCAACCCATTCCTCTCCCATCATAATGCGATGGAGATTAGGGTGTCCCTTGAATATAATCCCCAATAAATCATATGCTTCACATTCAGGCCAGTTTGCGCCAGCCCACAGAGGTACAAGTGACTCAATTTCAGGCTGATCCCGGTCAAGTTTCACCTTAATAGCCACCGCTTGTGAATTTTTATAAGAGTACAAGCTAACGTAAACTTCCATATGGGTTTGAAAATCAGTGCCATGCAGCTCAGATAAATAGTCGAAGCTAAGCTGCTCATTATATTTGAGATATTCAGCCACTCGATAATAGTCCTCTTTGCGAAGGATTAAGGTCGGCATATCTTTAGCCAGCCTATTTATATAACTTTCCTCGATTGCCTCTTTCCCGATATGTTCTTCAATCACTTTAATATATTTATCCAAATACGGCTGCTTAGGGGATGGCTTTGCTTCTTCTGCTGGTGCTTCCGGTGCAGCACTTCCGCCTCCAGCAGCTTTCGCTTTGGCTGCTGCTGCTGCTGCGGCCTTTGCTTTGGCGGCGGCAATCGCCTTGGCCTTTTCATCACCCGCATCTCCACCACCAGCTGCTGCTTTCGCCTTTGCTGCGGCGGCAGCTTTCGCTTTGGCTACTGCAGCGGCCTTTGCTTTGGCCTTGGCGTCGGCCTCATCAACAGCTCCAGTTTCCCCTGCCTGTTCCTTTGCTTTTGCTTTCGCTAATGCAGCAGCTTTTGCCTTTGCAGCGGCAGCAGCTTTTTGCTTCGCTAAGTCATCTGATGAAGCTTCATTTTCTGAAGCTCCCCCCTCCTGCTCTTTCGCTTTAGCCTTCGCCAGTGCAGCAGCTTTTGCCTTTGCTGCGGCAGCAGCTTTTTGCTTCGCTAAGTCATCTGATGAGGCTTCCTCTCCTGAAGCTTCTCCCTGCTCCTTCGCTTTGGCCTTCGCTAATGCAGTGGCCTTTGCCTTTGCGGCGGCAGCGGCTTTTTGCTTCGCTAAGTCATCTGCAGGCGCACTTTCTCCCTCTTGCTTAGGTGCTTCATTCTTCTCTTCCGCTTTCATTTTTGCCTGCGCGGCGGCTTTTGCCTTTGCTGCCGCTGCAGCTTTTGCGGCGGCTTCCTTTTTTAATTGTTCTATATCCTTTTCTCCACTCATTTGTTACATCACCTTCTTCCCGGTTTTTGCCTCATAGCGGATTTTCTCCTTCAATTTATTCACTCCGTAAATAAGTGCAGCCGGGTTCGGTGGGCAGCCGGGTATGTATACATCAACAGGGACAATTTGATCGACCCCTTTGACAACAGAATAGGATTTTACATACGGTCCGCCTGCAATGGCACAGGCTCCCATTGCGATAACCCACTTCGGTTCCGGCATTTGATCATATAATCTTTTTAAAATAGGTGCCATTTTCTTCGTAACAGTACCAGCTACAATCATCACATCTGCATGACGAGGAGAGGCCCGGAAGATGACACCAAACCGGTCAAAATCATAATGCGCTCCACCTGTACCCATCATCTCAATGGCACAACAGGCAAGACCAAATGATAATGGCCACATAGAGTTGCTTCGCGCCCAACCTTTAACCTGTTCCAGCGTTGATAAAAATATATTCCTTTTAATCTCTTCCATTTCATCTGGTGTAAATCCTTCATATTTTAATTCCACTTTAACACCTTCTTTTTCCAAGCATAGATAAGCCCGATGATAAGCATGACAACAAAGATTAACATTTCAACCAGCGCAAAAATACCGAGTTTTTCATAGGCTACGGCCCAAGGATACAGAAACACCGTTTCAATATCGAAAATAACAAACATAAGAGCGAAAATATAATACGCTATATTGAATTGGACCCGTGAATCACCAAATGGATCTATCCCACTTTCATAGGTGGTATACTTAGCTTCCGCAGGCTTACTCGGTCTTAATAATTTTCCAAAAAATAACGCGACGATCGGCAGGATAATACCAAGAATCAGAAATATAAAGACTATTAAATAATTATTTTGATAAACATTTAATAGATCCATGCCTCATCTCCTCCTTTTGTTGTCTGAAAAATAAAAAATGTAACCGTATCCATTATAACATTGTTATATTTTGGTGTCGACAGAACCGAATTAATAGATAGATTAGGATATTATTCTTGTATTATATGGGATGAATATCCTTACTATCAGGCCATTTTCTATAGAAAATCTTTATAAAGTAACATATGTTTAATAAACAACCTTTCATTCTTGATTTAAATTGAAATGGTATTTTTGTCCCTTAGTATTTCCATTGAAAGGTAAACTGCGTTGATTGATGAAACAATAGCTGTTCAGAGGATGATATAGATTAATCACAGAAAGATTGAATAAAAGATATATTTCAATTATTTTTCACGCTATTATGGCCCTAACTTAGCAGTAGAACAAAGCCTGAATCAGAACACCCTCTTCCTGCCAAACAAAAGACCGCTTAGACATTGTAGACCGCTCACCATCTTGATAGTTGAACAACCATATGGTTCAAGTATATGAGTCAGAGAGGCGAAGTTATGTTAAAAAAATGCAATAAAAAACCCCATCTCGCAACGCGAAATGAGGCATCTACTATTGATTATATATCTCTTCTAGAAACGTTAATTCTGTTCATCGCTCGCTTTAGCGCAAGTTCAGCACGCTGGAAATCAACGTTTGTTTGTTTTGATTCATTTAGACGCTGCTCAGCACGTTGTTTCGCTTGCATGGCACGGTCTAAATCGATATCTTCTGCTGTTTCGGCAGCTTGGGCAAGAATCGTTACTTGATCTGGACGAACCTCTAACAATCCTCCAGTAACTGCTACGAATTCTGTATTCCCCCCATTTTTCAGACGAACGGATCCGATTTGCAATGGGGCTACCATTGGGATATGGCCAGGTAAAATTCCCAGCTCTCCACTTTGAGCTTTTGTACTAATCATCTCAACATCTGACTCATACACCGGGCCGTCGGGAGTAACAACACTGACTTTGATCGTCTTCATTTTTTACCCTCCTGGTCCGAAATTAAACCTCTACACCCATTTGTTTTGCTCTTTCAATCACTTCTTCAATACGGCCTACTAGACGGAATGCATCCTCTGGAAGGTGATCGTATTTACCATCAAGGATTTCCTTGAAGCCACTTACTGTTTCTTTTACAGGGACATATGAACCTGGTTGGCCTGTAAATTGTTCAGCAACGTGGAAGTTTTGGGATAAGAAGTTTTGGATACGACGCGCACGTGCTACGACAAGCTTATCTTCATCAGAAAGCTCATCCATACCTAACATCGCAATGATATCTTGTAATTCTCTATATTTTTGAAGCGTAGATTGTACTCTACGAGCCACATCATAGTGTTCTTCGCCAACAATTTCAGGTGACAATGCACGAGAAGTTGAAGCAAGTGGATCCACCGCAGGGTAGATACCCATCTCAGAAAGTTTACGCTCAAGGTTTGTTGTTGCATCTAAGTGAGCAAACGTTGTAGCTGGAGCCGGGTCAGTATAGTCATCGGCAGGTACATAGATTGCTTGGATAGATGTAACAGAACCTTTGTTAGTTGAAGTGATACGTTCTTGCAAACGTCCCATTTCAGTAGCAAGTGTCGGCTGGTAACCAACGGCAGATGGCATACGGCCAAGTAACGCTGATACCTCAGAACCTGCTTGTGTGAAACGGAAGATGTTATCGATGAACAATAACACGTCTTGTCCTTGTTCATCACGGAAATATTCAGCCATTGTCAAACCAGTCAAGGCAACACGCATACGTGCACCAGGAGGCTCGTTCATTTGTCCGAATACCATCGCTGTTTGTTTGATAACGCCTGAATCAGTCATTTCCCAGAAAAGGTCATTTCCTTCACGAGTACGCTCTCCAACACCAGCGAATACAGAGATACCACTGTGCTCTTGAGCGATGTTATTGATTAATTCCTGGATAAGTACGGTTTTACCTACACCCGCACCACCGAATAGACCGATTTTTCCTCCTTTAATATATGGAGCAAGAAGGTCTACTACTTTAATACCTGTTTCAAGAATTTCTACTTCAGTTGATAACTCTTCGAATTTAGGTGCTTCTCTATGAATAGAGTCGCGGCGAACACTTGCAGGAACTGGTTCCCCTAAGTCAATCGCATCACCTAATACGTTAAATACACGGCCAAGTGTTACTTCACCAACAGGAACAGAAATCGGTGCACCTGTGTCAACAGCTTCAACGCCGCGAGTTAGTCCATCTGTTGAAGACATCGCAATCGTACGAACTGTATCATCACCTAAGTGAAGGGCAACTTCAAGCGTCAGGCTGATTTCAACATCTTCATTACGAGTTGCGATTTTCAATGCGTTATTAAGACCTGGTAGCTGACCGCTTTCGAACTTTACGTCAACAACCGGACCCATAACTTGAACAACGCGTCCTTTGTTCATCATTTTCCCTCCTACCGTTCTTTAAAACAAACTTTAGGGGGTAGAGCAATCTCCCTTCTCTACAACCCCATTTTATTTTCTTTATTCGAGGGCGGCGGCTCCGCCTACGATTTCTGTAATTTCTTGTGTAATAGCAGCTTGACGTGCACGGTTGTAACTCAAACTTAAATTATGAATAATATCATTTGCGTTATCCGTAGCACTCTTCATTGCTGTCATACGAGCAGCGTGCTCACTTGCTTTACTGTCTAGAACAGCACCATAAATCAAGCTTTCCGCGTATTGTGGCAACAATACTTCCAAAATTTCTTCTGCAGACGGTTCAAACTCATAGGATGTTAACTTTCCAGAGTTAGAAGCTAAGTCTCCGAACGGAAGTAGTTTTTTCTCTGTTACATCATATTTGATGGCATTGACGTAGTGGCTGTAGTATAGATACAACTCATCAAATGTACCATCAGCAAACATGTTGACTGCTTTATTCGTAAAGTCCTTTATATCTGAAAAAGCAGGCTGGTCATGAAGGCCAATAATATCTAAGATAACATTCATGCCTCTTTTTTTGAAAAAGTCCCGTCCTACACGGCCAAGTGCAATGATTGCAAATTCATCATTTGACTTGTGACGGCTTTTAATCGTTTGATGGAGCTGACGCAAAATATTACTGTTATATGATCCGGCTAAACCACGGTCCGCTGTAATGACAATATAACCGGTCTTTTTCACTGGACGTGATTTTAGCATTGGATGGTTAGAGTATTTTGCTCCTGCTGCAACAGAGGTTGTGACCTCTTGAATCTTTTCCATATAAGGTACAAAAGACTTGGCATTTAATTCTGCACGGTTCATTTTCGCCGCAGATACCATCTGCATCGCTTTTGTAATTTGACTCATTTTTTTAGTAGATGTAATTCTCGACTTTATGTCGCGTAAAGATGCCATAGGTTCTCACCACCCTTGATACAACCAATTCGGTTGGCATTTCTAATTTGCAATAAATTAGACTAATATCTGGCGAAAGTGCTTAATGCCTAGTGGATAAAACACTTCCGCCTTTCGTATTATTCAGAAACTGCGAATGTCTTTTTGAAGTCATTGATTGCAGATACCATATCATTGTCAGAAGGCAGTTCTTTTGTTGTTGCAATATGATCTAGTATCACTTCTTTACGGTTTTGGTCTAACCAAGATAAGAATTCAGCTTCAAAGCGGCGGATATCGCCAACTGGGATATCATCAAGGTGTCCACGAGTTAATGCGTAAAGAATCGCAACTTGCTTTTCAACCTTTAACGGCTTGTTCAAGTCTTGCTTTAACACTTCAACTGTACGAGCACCACGCTCTAATTTAGCTTTCGTTGCAGCATCAAGGTCTGAACCAAATTGTGCGAACGCTTCAAGCTCACGGTATGAAGCAAGGTCAAGACGTAGTGTACCAGCAACCTTCTTCATCGCTTTAATCTGTGCGGATCCTCCTACACGGGATACGGATAGACCGGCGTTGATCGCTGGACGTACACCTGAGAAGAATAGGTCAGACTGCAAGAAGATTTGTCCGTCTGTGATAGAGATAACGTTTGTTGGAATATAAGCAGAAACGTCCCCTGCTTGTGTTTCGATGAATGGAAGTGCTGTGATAGAACCAGCGCCCTTTGCATCACTTAATTTTGCTGCACGCTCTAAAAGACGGGAGTGCAGATAGAATACATCCCCTGGATATGCTTCACGACCTGGAGGACGACGAAGTAATAGTGATAATTCACGGTATGCAGATGCTTGCTTTGTTAAATCATCATATACGATAAGAACGTGCTTACCGTTTAACATGAATTCTTCACCCATTGCAACCCCTGCATATGGTGCTAAGTATAATAATGGAGCTGGTTGTGACGCAGATGCCGTTACAACGATTGTATAATCTAATGCTCCGTTTTTACGTAATGTTTCAACAACCCCACGGACTGTTGATTCTTTTTGACCAATTGCAACATAGATACAAATCATGTTTTGGTCAGCTTGGTTTAAGATGGTATCAATCGCAACAGATGTTTTACCTGTTTGACGGTCACCGATGATTAACTCACGTTGTCCACGTCCGATTGGTACAAGAGCGTCAATCGCTTTAATACCTGTTTGTAATGGCTCATGAACGGATTTACGATCCATTACGCCTGGTGCTAAATATTCGATTGGACGAGTTTTTGTTGTATTGATTGGACCTAATCCATCCACTGGCTGTCCAATTGGATTCACGACACGTCCAATTAGTTCTTCACCAACTGGAACCTCCATGATACGTCCTGTGCGGCGAACCTCATCGCCTTCACGGATTTCTTGGTATGGTCCTAAGATAACGATACCGACGTTATTTTCTTCTAGGTTTTGCGCTAAACCCATAACGCCATTTGAAAATTCAAGAAGCTCTCCAGCCATGACATTGTCGAGGCCATGAGCACGGGCGATACCGTCACCGACTTGGATAACCGTACCTACATCACTCACTTGAATTTCTGACTGATAATTTTCAATCTGCTTTTTTATCAGCGCGCTTATTTCTTCAGCTTTGATGCTCATGAGTTTCACCCCTATCTACGAACTTAGCGTAACAATTGACGTTCCAAACGCTCAAGCTTGCCTTTTAGGCTTCCGTCAAAAATACGGTTTCCGATGCGGACTCTTATGCCGCCGAGCAAATTGGAATCTACTTTATTTTCAATACGAAGAGATTTCTTTCCTACTTTAGCTGCAAATGTGGAAGAAAGAGCTTTGCTTTCCTCTTCTGTTAAAAGACGAGTGGAAACAACCGTTGCTTCCGCAATTCCCTTTTCATCATTTGCTAATGCAATAAATTGATCTGCCACTAGAGCAATTTCATCTTCACGATGGCGGTCAATGAGAATTAATAGAGTATTTAGTACATACGGATTTGCAGTTGAAAAGGCCTTGCGAATCAGCTTTTCCTTTTCCTGTTTTGATACCTTTGGAGATTTCAAAACAGTATTAAATTCCGCATTTCCACTTACTACTTCTCTCACTACACGAAGTTCCTCTTCCAATCGTTCAAGAAGCTGTTTTTCTTTTGCAAGTTGGAAAAGAGCATACGCATAGCGATTTGCTACTGCTGCATCACTCATCGCTCTTCTCCTATCTGTTGAATGTATTCGTTAATCAATTTCTCTTGATCTTTCTCATTTAATTCCTTTTCAATTACTTTAGAAGCAATTAATACGGATAATGAAGCAACTTGTTCCCTAATTGCGGTAACAGCCTTTTCTTTTTGCTGTTCAATTTCAAGTTTGGCACTTTCTTTTAAGCGATTCGCTTCAGCACGCGCAGTAGAGATAATTTCTTCACGCTGCACATCACCTTGCTTTTTCGCATTCTCAATCAAACCTTGAGCCTCTGAACGAGCTTGTTTTAATAATTCACGTTGTTCTTCTAATAACTTTTTGGATTCCACACGGCTTTGTTCTGCCGCACTTATCTCATTTGCAATATGGTCTTCGCGTTGTTTCATGATTCCCATTAATGGGCCCCACGCGAATTTTTTTAGCAATGCCAACAAGATTAAAAACATTACAAGCTGGAAAACTACATCTCCAGTATTAAAACTTGCATGAGCAGCTTCTGCTGAACCTAAGACAAAATTACTTGTTAACACCCCGGACTCACTCCTTTCAAGAGGTATTGCAAAAATGTCGATTATAAAATTCTGTATTTTCAAATTTTATAGAATAAATGGCATAAAGGAATGGCGAAGTATGGACCTCACGCTTCGCCATTTATTTGGTTGTATTAACGATTTAGAACCATGAACGCAATAACTACCCCTATGATCGGTAATGCTTCAACTAACGCAACCCCGATAAACATAGTTGTTTGAAGCATACCACGTGCTTCTGGTTGACGAGCAATCCCTTCTACTGTACGACCAACGATTAAACCATTACCAATACCAGCGCCTACCGCTGCTAAACCAATTGCAATTGCTGCTGCTATAAGACCCATTATAAAATTCCTCCCTAAAAATATATTGTTTATGATTTTTTGTCCAAATAATGAACGAGTTTATACATTAATGGTCATGACTCACTTTGTGCGACAAATAAACCATTGTTAACATAGTAAAGATATATGCTTGGATAGTACCTACAAACACTGAGAAACCTTGCCATACCAATGTTAATGGAATAGCTCCAATAAATCCGAGAACCCCGGACCAAGCTAATCCCCCTGCTAAAAGTGAAAGCAGTAATTCACCGGCATAGATATTTCCGTAAAGACGAAGACCGAGTGTTAACGTATTTGCAAACTCCTCAATAATCTTTAACGGAAACAGAAATTTCATTGGACTAAAGAATGTGTTCGTGTAATGCTTTATTCCTCTAACCCTAATTCCATAATAATGAGATAACCCTACTACCATGGTTGCTAATGTTAGTGTAATAACAGGATCTGCAGTTGGAGACTTCCACCATAGATTGCCATCTAAAACAATTGCAAATGGAAGACCTAACATATTAGAAACAAAGATATACATGAGGATTGTGATTCCTAAAATATGGAATCGCCCACCATCTTTCCAATCCATTGTACTGTTAATGATCCCTTTTACAAAATCCATGATCCATTCCATGAAGTTTTGGATACCCGTAGGTTTTAAGGCAAGACTACGAGTTGAAAGAACAGCAATCATAAAGACAATGGCACATGCGATAGTAATCATCAGCACATTTGCCAAGTTAAAGTATAAACCTAAAAATTTTACTATTGGTGCTCCATGTTCCATTCATTTTCACCTCTCTTTCAAAACTACTTATGTCAATGAAAAATCTGAAAAAAATAATCTATCATAATGACAATGTAAGCTGTCATTAATCCAATAACCACACTAATCACATGGAAATATTCAGTAAACTCCATGGCAATAATGACAGCTATGATGGAAGTTAACATTCGGTAGCCTAATCCAAGTGAGCGGAGCTTTCCACCTTGGCTTGCCATTTCTCCAAACTTATCTACTTTTTTTACTAATAACCTTAAATTAATGATGCTAATCGTTGTACCAAATGCGAGCCCTAAAAAAATGGTCTGATAGGGCGTAAATCCCCATCCAAGAATGCAGACTGCTAGAAAGAAAAATAAATATTTGCGCTGTCTTATGTACATCGCACTAAATTCCGGCATTGTATAATTAATCTCCTGTGAAAAATTGACGGATTAAACGAAGCATCGAGTATGTACCTGCTCCTAATCCTAGCAGTAAACAAATAATTAAAAACAGTGGTTCTGTATTTACGAGTCGATCTAGCCATCTCCCTAAAAAAATACCAACTAATATGCAGCCGACTAATTGCGAGAGAATAGCAGACATTAAGGCCATGGCTTTGAAAGGGTGACGATTTTGACTCATAGATTCCGTCTCCTTCACCTTCCATACTTCGACAAATCGTTGTGAAAAAAATTCACAAGACCATACTTTTTATTATAGTCTGTCTTTGTGAAAAAACCAATAAAGTTTTCAAAAATATTGTTAAGTGATATTTTGTGAATTTTTTATTTTAACAATAAAATTGTCAAAAATTAGACACATTTTTTACTTGAAAACCCTCTCATTATATCCTTTGTAAGCATACAATAGCCTTATTTCCCTTGTCAATTGGTTTGTAGCGAAAAGTCTGATAATGTCATAATAACTCGTTTTATGTTCACACTTTATTCACAATTACAACATTCCCACTATGGAAATGTTAAAAATTATCATTGTACATCTATAGGTTTTAATATTTGAATATACGTTTCTATCCAGTCCTCCTGACCTGATTTTCTGGCAAAGATTTTCGACACATAGATTCCATCCGGCGGAAGTTTTTCGACAGGAACTTCTTCCTGAATTAATCCTTTGCCCGCATTTCGTTTCCAATCCAGATATTGCACAAATTGGTACGTATCCGGATCAAATAAGGCAATTCCGAACTCCTCTGCCCCGCCCGGCAAATAGACTTCATAACGAAAAGTCCCTTCGCGGTCTCCTGCTCCAAAATCAAATCCCATTACACGCGGGTAATTGGGTTCTTCAAGGACAAACAAATACGGGATAGTTATATTCTTCCCATCCTTATGGATTGTCAACTGACCATCCTGAATCTTTTTCTTAAAAATTTGCGGATCTACCTGCAGTTCAATCGTTACCTCTTTCTTCTCACCTCCCTTAAGATAAACAGACATCGGCATATGCCATGTTAGTCCAGGTTCCTTGTTCGGCACCTCAAAGGTTACTTTTTGCTGCTTTTGCGATGTATTTTCAATGGTCACAACTGCTTGATGTTCATGCGGCCTGTCAGACAACTGAAATTTGCCGAACTGCAGCGATGCCGGATAAATTAATACCTCAGCTTCAACCGCCTCCTTCAATTGAATTCGGCCAGCTCCCTGCTCATATGTTTTGTACAATTCTCCATTGCGCTTTTGAAGCGGCTTCGCATAGTTCATAAGCGCAGCTTTGATTTGCTCCGGATTCCATTCAGGGTGTGCTTGTTTTAACAGGGCACTTGCTCCGGCTACATGCGGAGCAGCCATACTGGTCCCCTGCAAGCTGAGATAGCCGCCTGGAATGGTGCTAAGAATAGAAACCCCTGGGGCAAGCAAATCCGGCTTGATTTCCCAAGACGAGGTAACTGGTCCTCTCGAACTGAAGTCTGCAATAATATCTTTTTCTTCTATTATATATGTCCTTACGTAAGCGCTTCCCTCTTTGATTTTTCGTGTCAACTCTATTCCATCGGTTTTTGAAAGGCTCATAACCGGGATTAGGCTCGTTCGGTCAAGATTGCCTAGAAAAGGCCCCTTTGTATTATTGTAAATAATAACCGCTGCTGCACCTGCTTTTTCCGCATTTATTACTTTTTCAGAAAAGGTAATTTCTCCCCGTTTAATAAGAGCAATTTTTCCTTTTACCCCCTTTAGCTGTTTTGGTTTCCCAATCCCGCCGTCTGCGAGTTCATACGTGCGGTCTAAATCCCATGTAACTGATCCAAGCAGCGGTTCTAATCTCATCCTCTCACCATCAACATCAATATAAGGGATTTTCATCGTCGGAGTCGAAGCCCCAACCGAAATCGCTTTTGCCGCTGTTCCCGGTGAGCCGACTGTCCAGACATTTGGCCCGGAATTTCCTGAAGACGTTACTGCAACAATGCCATGATCTACTGCATTGTTTAGCGCTGTGCTTAATGGCAGGTCAGGTCCATTCACATTATTCCCAAGCGATAGATTCAAAACATCCACTTTATCCTCAATTGCCTGTTCAATGGCAGCAATCACCTGCTCAGTCGTCCCCATGCCGCCTGGCCCAAGGGCACGGTATGCATAAATGGTTGCTTCTGGGGCAACTCCTTTCATGCGCCCATTCGCTGCGATGATTCCAGCCACATGTGTTCCATGAAGCGTGGAAGTGCCGCCGATACCCGTTGTTTCCATTGGATCCCCATCGCCGTCTACCACATCCTGCCCGCCTCCATAGTTTTGTTTCAAGTCCTCATGATGGTAATCGATACCAGTATCAATCACACCAACCTTGATTCCTTTACCGGTCAGACGTCTGTTACTCTTATCAAACATCCCTCTTATCTGATCAGCCCCAATCATTTCAAGATTGTCGCCCTGGTTAGGCAGCGCTTTAATATCAGCAGTTTTATAATGATTAACAAAGGATTGCTGAGCAATAGCCGGTTCCTGCGCAAGCCGCTCAAGCTGACTTTTTGGCCCCTTTGCGGAAAAGCCCTTTATAGCAAATTTAAAGGTTTTCCTAATAGTAATAGCTGGATATTTTTTCAGTAGTTCATTGAGTTCAGCAGGTTTTACATCACTTTTTGTTAAAAAAATTGCAATTTGCTCCTTTTTCTCATCTTGAACGGGAAGCGGAGGAAGCTTCAGTAGCCTCTCTTGCGCAGCCAGTCCATGCTGTGTAGGAATAATGGAAAAAGTAATAAATAAGACCAAAAGCATACTCAACCTTCTCAATACGAACCCCCCCTTTTCCCTTAGGTTTTTCCAAGCTGGGAAATTGTATGCAAAGGAGCCGTTTTACTGAGATGTCTGTGTATAAGACCATACAAAAACTGACTCCCAATAGAGAGTCAGCCTCTAATCATTATTTATATTCTTCAGGTCTAGTATCTATTCTATTAAAATAAAACCGGATGGCTTCACAAATGCGGCGGGCAGCTTGGCCATCACCGTATGGATTGGCTGCTTTGGCCATTTTTTCATACTCGGCTGGATTGGCTAGGAGCTCCTTTGCCATTTGATAAATCGTTTCTTCCTCTGTCCCCGCCAGCTTCAGCGTACCTGCTTCAATTCCTTCCGGACGCTCAGTCGTATCGCGAAGCACCAATACAGGCACACCAAGGGATGGGGCTTCCTCCTGAACACCGCCTGAATCTGTTAAAATCAAATGAGCACGAGCGGCAAAGTTATGAAAGTCAATCACATCAAGGGGCTCAATTAATTGAATTCGCGGGTCATTTCCGAGAACCTCATCTGCCACTTCGCGGACGGCCGGATTCATGTGGACTGGGTAGACGACCTTTACATCCTTCTGTTCCTCAACGATTCGTTTGATAGCACGGAACATATTTCTCATGGGCTGTCCAAGATTTTCACGGCGGTGGGCTGTTAGTAGAATTAACCGGTCGTCCCCAATATCTTGAAGAATCTCATGCCTGTAATCCTCTTTAACCGTCGTTTTTAACGCATCGATGGCTGTATTTCCGGTTACAAAAATACAGTCCTCCCGCTTGTCTTCCTGCAATAAATTCTGTGCTGCTTTCGATGTCGGTGCAAAATGCAAATCAGCCATCACACTTGTCAGTTGTCGGTTCATCTCTTCCGGGTATGGAGAGTATTTATTCCACGTTCTCAAGCCTGCTTCCACATGGCCGATTGTCATTCGATTATAATAAGCCGCCAAACTGGCAACAAAGGTTGTTGTTGTATCCCCATGCACTAACACAATATCAGGCTGAACTTCTTTCATGATGGTGTCCAATCCTTCAAGGCCCCGTGTTGTTACATCCACCAGCGTCTGCCGGTCCTTCATCATGTTCAAATCATAATCAGGAACAATACCAAAAATATTCAGTACTTGATCAAGCATTTGCCGATGCTGAGCTGTCACCGTTACAATCGATTCAAAATGCTCCGGCTGTTTTTTCAGCTCCAGCACGAGCGGAGCCATTTTAATTGCTTCCGGTCTTGTCCCAAAAATCGTCATCACTTTAATGGGGCGATCCATGCCTATCACCCTTTCTCTATTTATAGGATGTCAGTTTATATAAAAGAGAAGGTCAGCTTCAACCTTCTCTTCCATTTGTATCTATTTGGGTATCCAAAGTTTGTTGGGTTCTTCTCTGTCTAGTTCCAGCGCCTAGGGACTCGGGGTCTGAAGCTGTTTCGATGAGAAGGTTAAAGAACAACCTTCTCCCCGAACCAGCTTAAGCCTGAGGCCCGCAGGATGCGGGTCATGCAGACGTTGCCACAGGACGTGGCGGTTTTAGTCTGCGTTCCTCTTATGGGCAAGGCGCTTCCACATTTCTATTTACTTCGTACCAAACAATCTGTCCCCGGCATCTCCTAATCCAGGAACAATATAACCGTGGTCATTTAATTTTTCATCTAATGCAGCAATATAAATATCCACATCAGGATGTGCTTCTTTTAACGCTTCTAAGCCCTCTGGTGCTGCAATCAAGCACATGAATTTAATGTGCTTGCCGCCGCGCTTTTTCAAGGAATGGATGGCTTCAATCGCCGATCCGCCTGTTGCCAGCATTGGGTCCACAACGATAAAATCTCTTTCCTCTACATCACTAGGAAGTTTCACATAGTATTCAACCGGTTTCAATGTTTCTGGATCACGGTATAGACCTACGTGTCCAACCTTTGCCGCCGGGATGAGTTTAAGAACGCCGTCCACCATTCCAATACCTGCACGCAGAATGGGGACAAGACCAATCTTTTTACCTGTTAACACCTTTGATTTTGTTTTTTGAACAGGTGTTTCAATTTCAATTTCTTCTAAAGGCATATCGCGCGTAATTTCAAAAGCCATTAATGTTGCTACTTCATCAACTAACTCTCTGAATTCCTTTGTTCCCGTATCTTTTTGTCGAATATATGTAAGTTTATGCTGGATAAGTGGATGATCAAAAACATATACTTTTGCCACTAGAATCGCTCCTTTAGTAACTGTCTAATTTTGTAAACTTAAGTCTATTTTCACTTCGTACTATTTTACAGAAAAAAGACTCTAAGGGCAACCTGAATCAAAAAGTGTAAAAAAACAGACAACTTATCGCACGTTCCGAAGCTAACGGGATGTCCGTCTTCCATCCCAAAGCCCGCACAGCCACCCTTCCAAGCAGCACTCTTAAACAACAAAAAACCGGCCCCTCACAGAAGCCGGCTTACCTTTATTAATATTCAGGATACAATACAAACTTGCTTGTTAATGCTTCTACACGTTGTTTTGCTTCTTGAAGTTTCGCTTCATCTTCATGGTTTTTCAATACTAAACCAATGATAGATGCGATTTCATCCATATCTTCAAGACCGAAGCCGCGTGAAGTCACAGCCGCTGTACCGATACGTACTCCGCTTGTTACAAATGGTTTTTCTGGATCAAAAGGAATCGCATTTTTATTCACTGTAATGCCGACTTCATCAAGTACGTGCTCAGCTACTTTACCAGTAAGACCAAGTGAACGTAAATCAACAAGTAATAAGTGGTTATCCGTACCGTCGGAAACAAGGCCTAAGCCTTCCTTTTTCAATCCTTCAGCTAAACGCTGTGCGTTGTTAATGATGTTTTGTGCATAATCTTTGAAGCTGTCTTGAAGTACTTCGCCAAGCGCAACCGCTTTTGCTGCGATAACGTGCATTAATGGACCGCCTTGGATTCCAGGGAAGATGGATTTATCAATTGCTTTCGCAAATTCTTCTTTACATAGAATCATACCGCCGCGTGGTCCGCGAAGTGTTTTGTGAGTTGTTGTTGTCACAAAGTGAGCATGCGGCACTGGGTTTTGATGCTTACCAGCCGCAACAAGACCTGCGATATGAGCCATATCAACCATTAAATAGGCTCCTACTTCGTCAGCAATTTCACGGAACTTTTTAAAATCGATTTCTCTTGGATAGGCACTTGCACCAGCTACAATTAGCTTTGGCTTATGCTGACGTGCTTTTTCTGCTACATCATTGTAATCGATATATTGAGTTTCTTTGTCCACTCCGTACTCAACAAAGTTATACTGAACACCACTGAAGTTAACCGGACTTCCGTGTGTTAAGTGACCGCCATGAGCAAGGTTCATTCCAAGAACGGTATCGCCTGGCTCAAGGATTGTAAAATAAACAGCCATGTTTGCTTGAGCACCAGAGTGCGGCTGAACGTTCACATGCTCAGCACCGAAGATTTCCTTCGCACGGTCACGGGCAATATCTTCTACGATATCAACATATTCACAACCGCCATAATAGCGTTTTGCTGGATATCCTTCTGCATATTTATTAGTTAAAACGGAACCTTGTGCTTCCATTACCGCTTCACTTACAAAGTTTTCTGATGCAATCAATTCAATTTTTGAACGTTGACGACCAAGCTCCAGTTGTATCGCTTTAAAAACTTTTTCATCCTGCTGTGCTACGTGTTTCATTATATATCCTCCTTGTCCAAATCCTGCCTCAATTCGACTTAGTTTGAAAATTTAACTTTTTATATCTTAACACGTTTTTCCGAATAATTGAATAGCATTTTTCCAAAATATAAGGATTTTCCACATTTTTCGACTTTCCCGCCCGCTTATAAACCCTTGCTTGAAAAACAAGGGCCTTGCAAGGAATTCCCATCAGAGAAACAACCTAAACGGTCAAAGTATGGGTATAGATAATATGTCCTAAAACCGAACATTCAAGTTTTGCTATACGCTTAAGAACAGCATCAGCTGCAAGACTTATTAGACTTTGATTGCTCATAAACAGCTCGTTCCCCGCCAATAAGCTTTGGTCTTGTTTTCGCCAATGTTACATGGGCGTCGCCAATGGTATGGATGGATGCACGGATAGGAACCGCTACATGCTTTAAGTGCATGCCGATGAAGGTATCTCCAATATCCATGCCAGCGTCAGCCCGGATAAATTCAACAACAACAGGATCTGCCATATGCTCATAGGCGTATGTTGCCATAGACCCGCCAGCTTTTCGTACAGGTACAACCGATACCATTTCAAATCCGTGTTTTTCAGCTGTTGCCCGTTCCACAACGAGCGCCCTGTTTAAGTGCTCGCAGCATTGAAAAGCAAGCTCAACCCCGGTGCTTTCCTGAAACTTTTTAAATTCCGCAAAAAGAATTTCTGCTGTTTCAATTGTACCTGAAGTCCCAATCCTTGACCCGTTCACTTCACTTGTACTGCAGCCAATGACAAAAACTTGTCCTTTTCGCAGCTCGGCCATATTTTGAAAATCAGAAAGTATGGTTTGTGTTTGTTCTTGTATGTTCATGCTCTCGACATCCCCCTTTCCTGTGATTTCTTTACTGATATTATTCGCTCAATTGGTCCATTGCCAATCCTCTTTACTGATTCGCATCGCCCATTATTGCTTATTCTCATACTCCGTAATTTTCCCAACTCGGTTCGCATGGCGGCCGCCTTCAAACTCAGCAGCTAACCAGGTTTTGGCGATTTCACGTGCCAGACCCGGACCAATCACGCGCTCACCCATAGCAAGCATATTACTGTCATTATGCTCGCGTGTTACTTTTGCCGTAAATACATCATGCACAAGAGCACAGCGAATTCCTTTCACCTTGTTGGCTGCGATACTCATGCCAATGCCTGTTCCGCAAATAAGAATTCCCCTATCAAACTCACCATTTGCTACCTTTTCTGCAACAGGCAGAGCATAGTCAGGATAATCAACTGACGTACCGCACTCACAGCCAAAATCTTGATATTCAATTCCAAGCTCGTCCATTAAACTTTTAATTTCCTCACGAATATTTACTCCACCATGATCGGATGCGATTGCTACCTTCATTTTCTATTCTCCTCCTCATTTTCCCTAAAACTTTTTCTCTGCTTAGTTTGTCATATTTACTGAAAAATAAATAGTACTTGTCACTCACCCAACTATCTATCACTTATTCCAGTATTTTCCCCTATACTTTAAACCTGACAATCGTACTTTTCAATTTTTCAGCCTGTTCTTTTAATTCCACGGTCAGCTCCTCTACGCTCTTCATCACAGCGCTCTGCTGTTGAATTAATGCGGTAATCTCTTCCGTACCAGCGGACGTTTCCTCCGCAATACCCGCGACTGCTTCAGACTGATCCGATAATGCCTGAATGCCAGCCATCTGATAATTCAAAAGCTGTTTGATTTCTGATGTGGAAGCAGCCATCTTCATCACGCTGTTTGTCATATCCTCCAACGCAGCATTTGTTTCGGTTCCTTTTTTCACCTCAAGGCTGGCACTTTCCACTTGTTTTGTGATTTGATGAACAACGTTTTGCACGCCATTTTGAATCGATTTCACTTGACTGGTAATTTCCTGAACAGCCTTTGCACTTTCATCCGCCAATCCGCGGACCTCCTCAGCAACAACCGCAAAGCCTCTTCCATGCTCACCCGCCCGCGCCGCTTCAATGGAGGCGTTTAACGCCAGCAAGTTTGTTTGCGCTGCGATTTCTCCAACAAGGCCAATCACCTGCTCCACCTGGGAGGCATTTTCCTCCAGCTTCTTGACCGTTTGCAATGAACGCTGATTATCATTTGAAAGAGTTTCAATCCCTATAATCAACGATTGAATGACCTGCTTCGCGTGTTGCAGATCCTCGACCATCTCAACTGACAAAGTTTCAGAGGTAACAGCTTTATCTTCCACCTGCTGGGCTATGCGAATCAGCTCCTCTACCGATTCGGCTGTTTCTTGAATGGATTCGGCTGAATTATCAGCCCCGGCCGCAATCTCGGTAATCGCGGATGCAATCGAATGAATCTGCTCTGATGCAGCTTCTGACTCAGAGGAAATTTCCAATACCTTTTGATTGGTTTCGTTAAAGTTTTCCTCAATCCGATGAACCATTTCCCGGAGGTTTTCTAGCATTTTGTTAAAAGCCATACCAAGCGAGCGAATTTCATTGTCTGAGCTGGACACCTCAATATCCTCGCTTATTTCCCCGGCAGCTGCTTTTAATGCACCCTTTTCCAGCCTCTTCAACGGATTAATGATAAATCCGGCAGCAAAAAAGGCTAGAATTCCCGACCAAATCACCCCAAGCAACAGCGTAATAATCGTAAACAGAACTTCTCCAAAACGAATCATATCTTTGATAAACGGATACACAAAATAAATAAAAAATGCACTGGTCGTGTAAGTAATGAATGCCAGTGTTGTGACAAAAACAACAAGTTGCTTTCTAAGCCCCCATTTATACTGCCGTTTCTCCTGCACTTAATGCTTCCCCCTGTACCGAGTTGGTTAATTCCAATATGTTGCGGTCTTTTTTTCGATTATTTCTCTGTCTTTTGTAAAACTTTGATGCTTTTTATACATCCTTTTGCTGTAAAATTATCGCAGCCTTTTCAATGGCTTCCTTGATTTCCTGAAAAGCTTCTCTATATATTTCAACAGATCCGCCAAATGGATCGGCGATATCAGGATATCCATCTATTTGAGCAAATTCCTTCAAGGTAAATGTTTTCGAATGCGCGTCCCGATATCTGTTCAGAATTGTTTCCTTGTGCCCAGAGGTCATCGTTAAAATATAATCTGACCATTCCACTAGCGTTTCATCAAGCAGGGCTGATTGATGATTGTGAGGAATCTCCTGTTCATCTAAAACCTTTTTCGCATTCGCAGAAGCAGCACTCCCCGTTTGTGCATAAATTCCAGCCGACTTCACTTCCAATCCCGGAATAGCGAGGTTTCTTAGAATCGATTCTGCCATCGGACTTCTGCACGTATTTCCTGTACAAACAAATAACACACAAGTCATGTCACCATCTCCTTTATATTTAGATTATAGAATAATTCAGTCTAGTACCATAGACATATTGTAAATTTTTCTAGTTACCAACGTATAAATAAAGCTTATATTTACCCTTTCAACTATATAACAGCAAAGGAAAAAACACCCAACAAGGGGTGTGCAGATTTTACAATGGAAATAGCAGTTTGATTCCGAAGAAGAGCAGGATGGCTCCTCCCAATACTTCACTATATTTTCCGAGCCAGTCCTGAACGCGGCGGCCAATCATTAGTCCAATCCATGATAAAAGCGTGGCACCTGCACCAAAGCAGGCGAGAACAATAACAGTTTGTGCCCCGTATATCCCCAGGGTCAACCCTACTGAAAAGCTGTCAAGACTTACACTGAGAGCAAACAAAATTAAGCCGAATCCAACCGGCGTAATCAGACTCTCCTCCTTATTTGCCAAACTAGACCAAATCATCTGTACACCTAAAACCAATAGCAGCGCGCCGCCAATGTAAACAGCAATGGTCCCAAACTGATCCGATAAAAACCTTCCAGCGAGCATTCCAAACAACGGCATAAAAATATGAAAAATCCCAATCGTGATTCCAATTTTAAAAATCTGCCGCAATCGCAGCTCGTACATCCCCATCCCCAAGCTAATTGAAAAAGCATCCATCCCTAGCGCAAAGGCCATAATAATGATTGTAATTAACTCCCCAATAATCGGCGGCATCCCAACTCCTCCTCGGACGTGCTATTTCAACATATGCAAGTCCAAATGGATTTAGAAGCGGGAGTTTATTGGAGGTTTTGCGATTGGATTTTGAATCTACTGCTGTGATGGACTGTCCTATTGGGGTTTTAGCCAACCTTTTATTATTTGTCCACAGACTTATCCCAAACATACGTGTTAAAAATCGGTATGGTTGAACGGATTATGTGGACAGGGGGTGGACAATTAGACTTTTCTTTTAGGCTTTGTTAAATAATATTGTTGATTTTTGACTCATTTAAGCTGTATGGTCATGAAATAGTAGGAGAAAATGCATTTTCTCCTACTATTTCATGACCATACAGCAACCTTTCAGCATAGC
>Ga0182742_1000515_pt1 | contig 61143 bp, 75 predicted proteins | sample eDN5th37CBELigMG_FD_128880 | JGI IMG/M metagenome (GOLD analysis project Ga0182742, IMG submission 128880) | Enriched Miracle-Growth compost microbial communities from Emeryville, California, USA - eDNA 5th pass 37_C BE-Lig MG (version 2)... ...
CAATCTGAGGAGGAGGTGTAGGACATGGTAGACAACACTCTAGATTTTTACCTTCCAAATGAACTAAATGCATCCCTTCCACCTGAAGAGCGTGGCATCAGAAGAGATCACGTCCGGATGATGGCGCTTGACCGGAATTACGGTAAGATCCAACATGACCTTTTCTTCAATTTACCTGAATATTTACAGCCAGGAGACCTTGTTATTTTAAATAATAGCCGCACCATACCAGCAGTTTTCCAAGCAAAGAATCTAAGTAACGGGAAAATGAGAGCCAACGTCGAAGTTAGGCTGGCCAGACGAATTACTGAAGATACATGGGAGGCACTCATTGTTCAGGATTATACAAAGATTGGTGACATTTTTATATTTGCTCCTGAGCTTTCGGCAATGGTAATTGGTCTAAAGGAGAATACTCCACTAGCAATATTGAAGTTTGAGAAGAAAGGTTCCGCCCTATTAAACATGTTCTATAGCCTCGGAGAACCTGTGCGTTACGAATATATCAATCACCCCTGGGATTTGGATTATTATCAAACGGTTTTCGCAAGCCATCCCGGCTCGGTCGAGATGCCCTCAGCTGGTAGAGCCTTTAGCTGGGAACTGTTATTTACACTAAAGCAAAAAGGAATTCAGGTTGATTTTATTCAACTTCATACTGGGCTTAGTTATTTGCTTGATGACAAGTGGCACCAAACTCCAGAAGAGAACGAAGAGGAATACCATATATCTGAACAGACCCAACAAAAGATTATTGCGACAAAAACTGCTGGTAAAAGAATTATAGCCGTTGGTACAACCGTAGTTAGAGCACTTGAAACGTATGCGATATCGGGTGAACTTTCAGGGGTAACAAATTTATATATCAATGAGCACTTTCCTCTAAGTATGGCTGACGGAATCATAACGGGGTTACATGAGCCAGAGGCTAGCCATCTTGATATGCTTACCGCCTTTATTTCTAAACAGCATCTTCTCCAGGCTTACGGCCATGCCATTGATGCAGGTTATTTATGGCATGAATTCGGTGATATGAATTTGATTATATAAATGGAGGTTTAGCCATGAAACTTCATCATATTGGCGTTAATGTCAGTCATCTTAGAAAATCGATTGAATTTTATAAAAGCCAATTCGGTTTTGAGGAAGAATCACATTTTATATTCATGGAAGAAGAAATTGTATTTTTAACTTTAGGTGACTTTCGACTTGAGTTAGTCTCTAGTAATGAAGAAAATCAGTTAAACACTCATATCTGTTTTGAGGTCAATAATTTGACTGATGTAATGGCCAAATCTAAAACACTTCGTAAAATGGAAGGACCCTATGAACTTGATAATGGGTGGCAAACAGTCTTCTATGAAGGGCCTAATCAAGAAATAGTAGAATTATTGCAGGTTTCGAGTGCTAACAGTAAACTTATTAGATAAACCGGAGTCTGAAAATTAGAAATACGGTATAATGGAAGCAGATACTTCGTGGCGGAGGGAGAAACAATGTCTGGTAAGGATAGATATCAACAACTCAACATTTTAAAAGAGATAGCTGAGCTTTTAAACGAAGGAACAGATACAACAGAAGTATTGAAGGTTGTCTTGAAAAAACTTCTTCAAGTAACTGGCCTTCAAACAGGTTGGATATTTTTAATAGATGACGATGGCAGACATCATCTTATTGCTGATGAAGCCCTGCCGCCCGCTTTAGCCAATGATCATAAGCGACGCATGTGCCATGGTAAGTGCTGGTGTGTAAACAAGTACAATAATCAACAACTCAATAAAGCAACGAATATTATCGAATGTAAACGAATTGAAGATGCTCTTGATGAAGAAGCCGGAGAAACAGGTGGTCTGACTCATCACGCCACCGTCCCGCTTCGTGCTGGCCAAGAAAGGTTTGGGATCTTAAATGTAGGTGCTCCAAACAAAACAAATTTCGAGAAAAATGAACTCGCACTGCTAGAAGCAGTAGCCTACCAAATCGGAACTGCCTTAAAAAGAATTAAACTTACCCAACGTGAGCAAAATACAGCGCTCGTTGCTGAGCGAAACCGTTTGGCTCGGGACCTTCACGACTCAGTAAATCAACTCCTCTTTTCATTAAGTCTTACCGCAAGGGCTGGGGTTGAGTTGACGGAAATCAATGAAGTCCAGCAAACGTTCACCTATATACAAGATATGGCCCAAGAAGCACTTGGAGAAATGAGAGCATTAATCTGGCAGCTACGTCCAGAAGGACTTGAAAATGGTCTTGTTAGCGCCTTACGAAGCTATGCTGAGATGTTAGGGCTTTCTATCAAAACAAAGCTGACAGGTGCAGTTAACCTATCCGGAAAAGTAGAAGAATCCTTGTGGCGTATTGGGCAGGAGGCTCTGGCCAATTGTAAAAAACATTCACAGACAACTGAAGTAGAATTAGAATTACAAGCTTCTGAAGCCGGTGTAAAAATGAACATTAGGGATAAGGGATGCGGCTTCCACTATGAAGTAGATCGCGAAATACTCTCGTTGGGGTTACGAAATATGAAAACAAGGACGGAAAGCTTAAACGGGACTTTTTCTTTACAAAGTAAGCCGGGAATTGGAACAGAAATACAGGTCCAGATCCCGCTTTAGGGGGATAAGTAAATGAGTATACGAATATTAGTAGTAGACGACCATCATGTCGTCAGGCGGGGCCTCGTTTTTTTCCTCCGTACACAAAGAGATATGATGATTGTCGGAGAAGCAGCAAATGGGAAAGAGGCCATTAAACAAGCGAAATTATTAAAACCAGAATTAATTCTCATGGACTTAGTAATGCCTGAGATGGACGGTATTCAGGCAACAAGAGAAATCAAAAAGGAACAACCTGAAATCAAAATCATGATGTTGACTAGTTTTTCTGATCAAGACCACGTCATACCTGCCCTGGAAGCTGGAGCGTCTGGGTATCAATTAAAAGATATTGAGCCCGATGAGCTGATATCTTCAATTAAAAGAATCATGGGCGGTGAAAATCAGATTCATCCAAAAGCAACCTCGCACCTCCTTGCCAATTTATCCTCTAACAGGAACCAGGCGAAACATGTATTTGAGGCATTAACTAAAAGGGAAATAGATGTGTTAAAGGAAATTGCCAAAGGAAAAAGCAATAAGGAAATTGCAAGCTCCTTATTCATCACTGAAAAAACAGTCAAAACCCATGTTTCAAACCTATTGGCAAAACTCGAATTAGCGGACCGGACACAGGCAGCCCTTTTTGCAGTCAAAAATCAGTTAGTCGACTAAAGTAGAAGAAATTTTTAATTACTCAAAATAGACTCCCAACCAATTGTTGAGAGTCCTTCATTATAAACAAAAGATGAAACTATGACATTATCGCAGGACGTCTGATCATTTCCCCTTTAACCTTGGGGTGTCCTTAAGCTCTTGAATCTTTGCCGCACCGATTCCGAACATTGACATTCTTAGTTCCATTTCCCGAATTTTCATTACTTCAACTACATCTTCCACGCTCTGGGTCGCTTCTTTCAGGATAGATCGTCCGAACCCGACAAGATCGGCCCCCAATGCGATGACTTTTGCAGCATCTAGACCTGTCTGCATTCCACCACTAGCAATCAATGAACGTTCACCAATTTCACCTCGAACCATTCTGATTGATTCCACCGTTGGAATCCCCCATTCGCTGAATGCCTCCGCAGCAACCCGCCGAATGGAGTCATTAGACCTGAATTTTTCAACCTGGCTCCAAGAAGTCCCACCGGCTCCTGCAACATCAATAAACGCAACTCCTGCATCAACTAACTTTCTAGCCGTTTGATCATCAATTCCCCATCCGACTTCTTTGACCCCGATGGGAACCTCCAGTGTTTTGCATAGTTGTTCAATCTTCTTTAATAACCCTTTAAAATTCGTATCTCCATTATCTTGAATCACTTCTTGGATACTGTTCAAATGAAGAACGAGCATATCCGCATCGGTGATCTCGATAATTCGCCTGCATTCCTCGACTCCATATCCGAAATTTAGCTGAACAGCTCCTAAGTTAGCTATGATTGGGACGCTTGGTGCATACTCCCTTACCTGAAAAGAGGAAGCATGTCCGTCACTGTCAAGCAGCGCCCGGGTTGATCCGAGTGCCAGAGCCCAACCCCTTTCCTCAGCAGCAATAGCCAAGTTTCGATTAATCGCCTCCGCAAGGCCTGTCCCACCCGTCATCGAACTGATGAGAAACGGAGTTTGGCATTCAAAGCCAAGGAATGTGGTTTTAATAGAGATTTCATCAAAATCAATTTCAGGAAGTGCATTATGAACAAACACAAGCTTCTCTAATCCTGTTGAAATTGAATCCCCCGTAACCTTCTCGTTCAGAGTAATTTGAATATGTTGAGATTTTCTTTCCTCAATTGAGTTGGCCATCACCAACACCTGCCCTTATTCTAAATTCAAAATGATCACACACTCATGTTACGCCACAGCAAACACTGTCTTAAGTCTAAAGAACCATTGTCCTATTTGGTCTGTACTTCTTCCACTGTTTGCTCTACTTCAGCACGCGTCATTTTCTCCCGACCATCCTTCAATGCTTGTAACGTTTTGTGTGCCAGAGCAAGAGGTAGACGACAAAATAAAATAATGCTTTTCCTTTTAAGAGATTTCATATACAAATCTGCTTTTGCCAAGTTTTCCTCAGCGTATTCGAATAAGTCCGCACGATTCCAACCGTCAGGAACAAAACTTACACCACGTTCGTCCAAATCTTCCTTCTGATTGCGCAAGATATTTACAGCCTGAAGTCCACGACCATAACCAATCGCTAATTCCCGATCGGTTTTTTCTCCGCCGTAATGCTCCCAAAGATCTGATAGCATCACTCCAACAAGTCCTGCAACGTAATATGTATAGTCATCCAAATCTTCACGTGTACGAATACTCCAATTTGCTTTTGACCATTTTGCCATTCCTAATGCCATCTCACCAGCAGCGTTGGTAACTATCGTCAAAGCATCCTTCGGACATGCCTGTAACCACTCTTCTAAACGAATTGTCACTTCAGGCATTTTATCTCTTATTGGTCCAAGAATTCTTAGATATTCTTCATTATCGAATGGTTGTTTAAATAAATCGCTTAACTTTGCTAAAACTGTATATTTCACATCATTGTCTATCTCTTCATGGTCTTCAATTTCATCAATCGCACGAAATACTAAATAAGCAGATGCAACCGAATACTTCAACTCTTTTTGCAAAAAAGTAATCGGAATATAAAATGTACGACTCGTCTCTTTTAGCATACGCATCGCATCTTTAGGAAACCCACTCATTTTTCAAACCTCCTATTTACAAGCCTTTAACATTCATTATACATAACATTCATGAAAGTTGGTCATTGTAAGAACTACCAAATTTAAAAGTGAGACTTTTTTTGACTAGTGGCCCTCTTTGCTTTTTTCGCTATAACTTGCTTATTTGTATTAATTATCATCGCTAATCTTATAAGAATAATTGTATTATTCCCCTATCTCATGACTTTTTTGTTCCAAAATTAGTTGAACGTCGCATGCTTTATTATATCCACTCTAATCGAGTACTTAGTAAGCTTCACGCTGATTTCCATTGATTCGAACACAGCTTGATGAGACCTTGAGTTCGTGTCCAAATACACCCTTGATTCGGACTCTTCCTCAAAAATAGCCTAGCGCTCTGTCCGAATACGTACTTGATTCGGACACAGCCTGATGAAACCTTGAAGTTCGTGTCCAAATTCACCCTTGATTCGGACCACTTGATAAAACATTGAGGTTCGTGTCCAAATACACTCTTGATTCGGACTCACCCTCAAAAATAACCAAAGGTTCTGTCCGAATACGCGCTTGATTCGGACTCTTCCTCAAAATATACAAACTCTGTCTGAATATACACACCTGATTCATACACCACTTAATGAAATAATGGGATTCGTGTCAAAATACACCCATAATTCGGACTCATTCACAAAACTAATCGGACTCACTGTCCAAAATTCGGAGCTTGAGTAGGATATCCGAATGAAATCGAACTCTCTATACACTTCATTAAATCAATACACAAAAAAGACCCTTTCCACAAAAGTGAAAAGAGTCTTGAAACGCCAAAATTAACGTTTTGAGAACTGAGGTGCACGACGAGCGCCTTTAAGACCGTATTTCTTACGTTCTTTCATACGCGGATCACGTGTTAATAGTCCTGCAGATTTTAATGCTGGACGGAATTCAGGATCAGCTTGTAGCAATGCACGAGCGATACCGTGACGGATAGCGCCAGCTTGACCAGTGTATCCTCCGCCATTAACGTTAACAAGAACGTCATAATTACCTAAAGTTTCAGTAGCATTTAGAGGTTGTTTTACAACTTCTCTTAAAGCTTCGAATGGAATATAGTCTGCAATGTCACGACCGTTGATTACGATGCGTCCGTCGCCAGGAACTAAACGTACACGTGCAACGGAGCTTTTACGACGACCAGTGCCATAATATTGTACCTGTGCCAAATTAATACCCTCCTTATTAATTAACCGCGAAGTTCGTAAACTTCAGGTTGTTGTGCTTGATGTGGATGTTCGCTTCCAGCATAAACGTGCAATTTCTTAGCCATTTGACGACCAAGTGAACCTTTTGGAAGCATTCCTTTGATTGCAAGTTCAAGCATTTTTGTTGGATAGTTTGTACGCATTTCTAATGCAGTTCTAGATTTTAATCCGCCTGGGAATTGGCTGTGACGGTAGTAAATCTTGTCATTTAACTTATTACCAGTTAATTCGATTTTTTCAGCATTAATAATGATTACATTATCACCAGTGTCAACATGTGGTGTGTAAGTTGGTTTGTGTTTTCCACGAAGTAATGTTGCAACTTCAGTTGATAAACGACCTAAAGTTTTGCCTGCAGCATCTACAACATACCATTTGCGCTCTATATTGCTAGCATTAGCCATAAATGTTGTACGCATGAATTTCCCTCCTAATTTCACTAACGTTTCATTTTGTATTTAATCACGATTAAAGTTCCGGGGCTTTAACGTGGTGTTTAAATATCATACTAAAATATAATATAACTTTCAGGATGTAATGTCAAGAAAATGTTACACCAGGATTAGTTGTTATAACGATCTTTCAGCTTCCTATACCCTTCCACTCTTCGTAGAAAACCTGCCAAAGGTATAATCCTTGACCTGGCGCGGTCTTTCCTGCAAGCGATCTGTCTTTTCCGGAAAGAATGGCTTCCATCATACTTGGGTCTTTTTGGCCTCTTCCGACTTCTAGTAACGTGCCTACTAATATTCTTACCATATTATATAAGAATCCATTTCCTATAAACGAAAAAATAAGTTCATCATCATGTCTTTCAATATGAATCTCGTATATGGTTCGAACTTTATCTTGTACTTCCGTTTTTGAAGCACAGAAACTCGTAAAATCATGTGTGCCTAATAATCGTAATGACGCTTCTCTCATTGCATGAAGATCTATTGGAAAAGTATAATGATAAGTAAAATTACGTTTAAAAACGCAAGGCTCTTCACTCATCAACAATCGATACCGATATTCCTTCGCCTTCACATCAAAACGTGCATGAAAGTCAGGATCAACTTCCTCAACAGAACGAACCCGGATGTCTTCAGGGAGCATCGAATTTAGAGCTCGTTTCCAGCCTTCGACTGGAATAGATAATGGTGAATCAAAATGAACAACCTGTCCACGGGCATGTACAGTTGCATCTGTTCGACCAGAAGCTACTGTTTTCACCTGTTCTCCTTTATGCATTTTCTGTAAAGCAAGTTCAAAGGCAGATTGCACAGTTCGTTTATTCGGTTGTACCTGATACCCTGAAAAATGGGTTCCATCATAGGATATGATGCATTTGTACCTTCTCATTTTTCTCCTCATTATCCTCGTAGTAAAAATAAAACCACTGCCATTGCAAATAGTAAGACTAACATAAGTGTATCGAGGCCTCGCCACTGTAGCACTCGTAATTTTGTACGTCCTTCTCCGCCACGATAACCCCTTGCTTCCATCGCAATAGCCAGTTCTTCTGCCCGTTTAAATGAACTTATAAACAACGGAATTAATAAAGGAACAACCGCCTTCATGCGATCTTTTATCGGTCCACTCGTAAATTCGACCCCTCTTGCAGCTTGTGCCTTCATGATTTTCTCTGTTTCTTGCATTAATGTCGGAATAAATCGAAGTGAAATCGACATCATTAACGCAAGCTCATGTGTAGGGAGGCCGATTTTTTTAAATGGTGCTAATAAGCTTTCCATGCCATCAGTGATTTCAATCGGTGTACTTGTTAATGTTAATATTGTAGTCATAATAATTAAATATAATAGCCGTAACGAAATAAAAATCCCTTGTGTTACGCCACCTTCATAAATTTGTAGCCAACCAAAGTCGACTAATAAGTCTCCTTCTTTAGTTAAAAAAATATGAAGGATAAATGTAAAGAGAATAACCCACAAAATTGGTTTTAATCCCGACAAAATGTAGCGTAATTGAACCTTTGTTAGTAATACAATTCCTAAGGTATAAATCCCTAATAGTACATAGGTAAGAACTGAATTAGCTAAAAAGACGATAAACACATAGAAAAAAATTAATAATAGCTTTGCTCTAGGATCCATTTGGTGAATCAGAGAATGTGCAGGTATATAACGACCTATAATAATGTTCATTTCAGGACCCCCTTATCTTTAAGGGCATTTCCTACATATTGAACAATTTCATCTACCGACAGACTAGCTGCTCGCGGAATTTCAATTCCTAACTTTTCTTCGAGCAGTCCTTTTAATCTAACTGCCTCAGGGACATCTAATCCTAAATGAAGAACTTGTTCAGGTTTTGAGAATATCTCTACAGGACTTCCTTGGAATTTTATCGTTCCTTTTTCCATGACAAGTATTTGATCAGCGTAACGGGATGCATCTTCCATACTATGGGTTACAAGAACTGTTGTTAGACCGTTTTCTTTATGAAGTTTGTAAAACATCTCCATAATCTCAAACCGCCCCCTTGGGTCTAGCCCGGCAGTAGGCTCGTCCAAGACCAAAACCTGTGGGTTCATTGCCAATATTCCTGCGATTGCAACTCGCCGCATTTGTCCCCCACTTAAATCAAAGGGTGACTTCATTAAGTATTCATCAGATAGACCGACCATTTTTATGGTTTGTCTAGCTCTTTTCTTAGCTTCTTCTAATGGTACCCCAAAGTTCAGCGGTCCAAAGCAAATATCTTTCTCAACCGTTTCCTCAAAAAGTTGATGTTCGGGAAATTGGAATACAACCCCAACGTTCTTGCGTAATGACTTAAGTTTTTTTTCTTTTTGTTTGGAACTAATTGTTCGTTCTCCAATGGTGATTGATCCTGAGGTTGGCTGCAAGAGTCCATTTAAATGCTGGAGGATGGTTGATTTTCCAGAACCCGTGTGACCGATTATAGCGGTGTATGAACCAGATTTGATATGTGCATTAACATCATATAAGGCTAGTCTTTCAAATGGTGAACGAATCTGATAGCGATGTTCTAAATTTTCAATTGTAATGTCCATAACTCATCCACCAAGCCTTCTTCTGTTATATGATTCTTAGAGAGCGGAACACCGATTGCTCGTAGTTTTTTAGATACTTTTACAGAAAAGGGTAAATCCAAACCTATTTCTACAAGCTTATCATCTAACGCAAAAATCTCTTCAGGTTTCCCTTCTGCGAACAATTGCCCCTGGTTCATTACTATAATTCGATCGGCTCTTGCTGCTTCCTCTAAGTCATGGGTAATTGACATAACTGTAATCTGACTTTCATTTTTAATTTCTCTTATTGTTTCTAGAACCTCTGTACGACCGATTGGATCTAACATAGAGGTTGCCTCATCCAAGATGATTAAATCTGGTTGAACAGCAAGAACACCAGCAATTGCAACTCGCTGTTTTTGACCACCTGAGAGCTGGTGCGGTTCATGTTCTAGAAAATCCCTCATATTAACCATATCAATAACTCTTTCAATTCGTGAAGCCATCGTTTCTCGTGGGATCCCGTTGTTTTCCATTCCAAAAGCAATATCATCTTGTACAGTTGTTCCAACGAACTGATTATCTGGATTTTGAAAGACCATCCCAATCTTCCTTCGAATATCCCAAATTGAATCTTCATTTAGCTGTACTCCTTCAATTGTTACTGCACCGGTTTGAGGTAACAATAACCCATTGAGAATACGTGCTAGGGTTGATTTTCCAGAACCGTTATGACCTACAATCGCAAGCCACTCTCCTTTTTGAACAGAGAATGATAGATTTTCTAGTGCGGGGCTAGCATTTTCTGCATATTGATAGCTTATCTGGTCAACGACTAAAAGGTTCTCGCCCATTCTCATCCCCCTCTACCTTCTTATCAAATACGCTAGGCGAATATCGCCTAAAACTTCTTGGTATTACTCGAAAACACTCATTTAAAAATCCACGCCATTCGCAGACGTCTTAACCTTATTTAATCTAATCGCTATATAAAATTATTTCCATAGAAATAATATTATTTCTTAATCCAACTTACTACCTTAAAAATTATTCGTTTCTTCCTTATCTGTCAAGGGAATTAGAACGCATTATTCCTATCTTTCAGGAAAAGCGCTATACATAGTACGTTCAAATAGGATTGTAGTATACTATTTATAGATAATTCTATCTTTTTCGAAAAATAATGAATGTAAAATAAAAAGGGCTTAGACCAGTTTGAAAAACTGTCCCGCCCTTAAAAGAAAAATAAAATTAAACTAATTCAATGATAACCATTGGAGCACCGTCACCACGACGAGGTCCGATTTTCATGATACGAGTGTATCCACCTTGACGCTCTTCATAGCGAGTTGCGATGTCACTGAATAATTTTTGTAGCGCATCTTGACCAGTCTCTTCGTTTGCTACTTCATTACGGATATAAGATGCAGCTTGACGACGAGCGTGAAGGTCACCACGCTTACCTAATGTAATCATTTTTTCTACAACTGATTTTAATTCCTTCGCGCGAGCTTCAGTTGTTTCGATACGCTCGTTGATGATTAAGTCAGTAGTAAGGTCACGTAATAACGCCTTACGTTGCGCGCTTGTACGTCCTAGTTTTTGGTATGACATGAGGTATTCCCTCCTTTGTTGAATTATTATGAAAGACAAAGCATTAGATAACTAGGCTCTTGTAACAATAGACTTTCGTGATGAGAAAGATGCCTCTAATTCGCATAATTCAAACCGAGTCAGTCATCTTTACGTAAGCCTAAACCAAGCTCTTCTAGTTTAGCCTTAACTTCTTCTAAAGATTTACGACCAAGGTTGCGTACCTTCATCATATCTTCTTCAGTTTTATGAGCAAGCTCTTGAACCGTATTAATTCCTGCTCTCTTTAAGCAGTTATATGAACGAACTGAGAGATCCAATTCTTCAATTGTCATCTCGAGGACTTTCTCTTTTTGATCCTCTTCTTTTTCAACCATAATTTCTGCATTTTGAGCTTCATCTGTTAATCCTACAAAAATATTTAAATGTTCTGTTAGGATTTTCGCACCTAGTGCAATCGCTTCTTTCGGACCAGTACTGCCGTCTGTCCAAACATCAAAAGTCAGTTTGTCAAAGTTCGCGACCTGTCCAACACGTGTATTTTCCACTTGGTAATTAACACGTGCAACTGGTGTATAGATGGAGTCAATCGGAATAACACCGATTGGTCGATCATCACGCTTGTTTGCATCAGCTGGAGAATATCCTCGTCCGCGCTTTGCAGTTAATCTCACACGAAAATGTGCATCCTTAGCAAGTGTTGCAATGTGTAGATCTGGGTTTAAGATTTCAACATCACTGTCATGCGTGATGTCAGAAGCTTTAACTGGACCTTCACCTTGAACATCAATCTCTAGAGTCTTCTCATCATCTGAGTAGATTTTAAGAGCTAATTTCTTCACATTTAAGATAATAGATGTTACATCTTCGACGACGCCTTCGATTGTTGAGAACTCATGCAGTACCCCATCTATTTGGATAGACGTAACAGCGGCACCAGGGAGAGAAGATAATAGGATACGACGTAAGGAGTTACCCAAAGTTGTTCCATATCCACGCTCAAGTGGCTCGACGACGAATTTACCATAATTGGCATCTTCGCTGATTTCAACCGTTTCGATTTTTGGTTTTTCAATTTCGATCATTTATAAACCCTCCTTCAAAACGTCGAAACCTCGGCTAGACCATGATCAAAGACGTCTAACCGAAATTCCCAAAAGTTAAGTTCCCTAACTGTGCACAACAACTCGATTATTCTGTAAAGAACTTATAAAGAAAACACGGCGATTTGCAAGAAATACTCACTCACGCCTTTGTTACACTTATAAGATAAGAAAGTATTTGAAGCTTCCTTACACAGTAAAAAAGTTTATCAAAACCCATTAATCCATTATAGCCATGGATAAAAAATCTTATACAGAAAAAGATCAAATATGTCTTGTCGTATTTGTAATTATGTTATACACGACGACGTTTTGGTGGGCGACATCCGTTATGTGGTACTGGAGTAACATCTTTAATAGCTGTAACTTCAAGACCAGCAGCTTGAAGAGCACGAATTGCAGCTTCACGTCCTGCACCAGGGCCTTTTACAGTTACTTCAAGAGTTCTCATACCATGTTCCATTGATGCTTTAGCAGCTGTTTCAGCAGCCATTTGTGCAGCAAATGGAGTAGACTTACGTGAACCTTTGAAACCAAGAGCACCAGCACTTGACCAAGAAATTGCATTTCCGTGTGCATCTGTAATTGTTACGATCGTATTGTTGAATGTTGAACGGATGTGTGCAACACCAGATTCAATATTCTTTTTTACACGACGTTTACGAGTATTCGTTTTACGTGCCATTATCCATTACCTCCCTTACTATTTCTTCTTGTTTGCTACAGTACGACGAGGTCCTTTACGTGTACGAGCGTTATTTTTTGTATTTTGACCTCTTACAGGTAATCCACGACGATGACGTAGACCACGGTAAGAACCAATTTCGATTAAACGTTTGATGTTAAGTGAAACTTCACGACGAAGGTCACCTTCTACTTTGTAGCGGTCAACGATGTCACGAATCTTGTTTAATTCGTCTTCAGTAAGATCGCGAACGCGAGTATCTTCAGAAACACCAGCTTCTGCAAGAATTTTTTGTGCAGTTGGACGTCCGATTCCAAAAATATATGTTAAAGATATAACCACACGTTTTTCACGCGGAATATCAACACCAGCAATACGTGCCATTTAGACGTACACCTCCTTATTAATTAGCCTTGTTTTTGTTTATGTTTTGGGTTTTCACAAATTACCATTACTTTACCTTTTCTACGAATAACTTTACACTTTTCGCAGATAGGTTTTACTGATGGTCTCACTTTCATTTTTCAAACCTCCTTGATAGTTCGGAGCGCATTTATTTAAAACGGTACGTAATCCTACCGCGAGTCAAGTCATAAGGTGATAATTCAACCGTTACCTTGTCTCCGGGTAAAATACGAATAAAGTGCATGCGAATTTTACCAGAAACATGGGCCAAAACAGTATGACCATTCTCTAATTCAACTTTAAACATTGCATTAGGTAATGTTTCAGCAACAGTACCTTCAACTTCAATTACACCGTCTTTCGCCATTGGAATGTTCTCCCTTCTTCAAATCAGTAACTTGCTCATTGACAAACTCGATACACACTAACATTGCTTTACGTTTGCCATCGACCAGTTTCCTTAATACTGCTCTGAACTTCCGGAGATACGTAATCAAAAATTAGATGAATGTTATTCTAATGAATAGGGTTTGTGCCTTACAATTTTGTTAAGATCTCATACCCTGTTTCTGTAATAGCAATCGTATGTTCAAAATGCGCACACGTTTTGCCATCGACTGTTACAACAGTCCAGTTATCTGCTAACGTCTTCACGTATCGACTACCTGCATTTACCATCGGTTCAACGGCAAGTACCATTCCTGGTTTTAAACGTGGTCCTTTATTAGGAGGACCATAATGTGGAATTTGCGGCTCCTCATGTAATTCTTTGCCCACACCGTGACCAACATATTCTCGAACGATCGAGAAATTGTTCGCTTCGACATAAACTTGGATTGCATGAGAAATATTTGAAAGACGCACACCAGGTTTTGCTTCCTCTAATCCTCGATAAAGGGATTCTTCGGTTACACTAAGAAGTTTTTGATTTTCCTTATGAATCGTACCTACAGGATATGTCCAAGCTGAGTCACCATGATAGCCATTGTATTGCGCCCCGATATCGATACTAATAATATCTCCATCTTGTAAAACGCGATCACCTGGCAAACCATGCACCAACTCTTCATTAACAGAGGTACAGATACTACCGCGAAAACCATTATACCCTTTAAAAGAAGGAATTGCATCAAATCCACGAATAAACTTTTCAGCAATTGTATCCAGTTCTTTCGTAGAAATCCCTGGAGTAATATATTGTTGTAGTTCTTGGTGCGTCAATGCGACGATCTTTCCAGCCTCGCGCATAATTTCGATTTCCCTTGGTGACTTGCAAATAATCATCTATTGTAATCCCCCAAGAAGCTCCTCTACATCACCAAAAACTTTGTTTATTTCTTGTTGCCCATTGATATTGCGAAGATATCCCTTTTCCTGATAAAAGTCAAGAAGTGGCTTTGACTGCTCGATATTTACTTGTAGACGAGTTCCAACAGTTTCCGCATTATCATCTGCACGTTGATAAAGTTCACCGCCACATTTATCACATTTACCCTCCTGAGCCGGTGGGTTAAATACTAAGTGGTAAGTAGAACCACATTCCTTACAAATTCGTCGACCAGTTAATCTCTCAAGTAAGATTTCAGAATTGACTTCAATGTTAATTACATAATCAATCTTTTTATCGAGATCAGTAAGAATTGTCTCAAGTGCTTCTGCTTGTGGAACTGTACGTGGAAATCCATCAAGTAAGAAACCATTATTGCAATCATCTTTGCTTAATCGTTCACGGACAATTCCGATCGTAACTTCATCAGGAACAAGCTCACCTTTATCCATAAAAGACTTTGCCTGAAGCCCTAGTTCTGTTCCATCTTTTATTGCAGCACGGAACATATCTCCCGTAGAGATATGAGGGATATTGTACTTTTCTACGATTTTTTCAGCTTGAGTACCTTTACCAGCACCCGGAAGCCCCATTAATACTAAGTTCAAGTGATTTGCCCCCTCAGCCTCTTTATCTTAGAGGTGCTGGGAATTGTATTCCCAGTACCTTATTTGATAAATCCTTTATAATGGCGTTTTACAAGTTGACTTTCAAGTTGCTTCATTGTCTCGAGTGCAACACCGATAACGATGAGCAAGCTCGTTCCACCAATTTGTAAAGACTCCGGTAAATTCGCAAATTTTATAAAGAATACAGGAAGAACAGAAATAGCTGCTAAGAAAATAGAACCAACAAATGTTAATCGATATAGAATTTTCGTTACATACTCTTGCGTATTTCTTCCTGGGCGAATCCCTGGAATATAACCGCCTTGCTTTTTTAAATTATCAGCCATTTGCTCAGGATTAACTTGAACAAATGTATAGAAATATGTGAACGCAATGATTAGTGCAATATATATGATCATCCCAACAGGCTGAGTATAATCAAAATATTTTTGAATCCATTCAGTTACCGCATTAGGACCAAAGAACGAAGCAATCGTTGGTGGTGTAATAATGAAGGAAACTGCAAAGATTACAGGAATAACACCAGCTGCATTTACTTTTAAAGGTAAATGAGTAGAGTGACCTCCAACCGGGCTATTAGCAGCTAATCGCTTTGCATATTGGATTGGAATTTTTCGTAAAGCTTGTTGTACGAATATTACACCTACAACCACAGCTATAACGGCAATTAACAATAATACAACAGTAATGATACGTAAGAATAATTGGTCTCCAGCATCTTCAAACTGTTGTACATAGTATTGATTTACAGCCGTAGGAATTCCGGCAACAATACCAGCAAAGATAATAATTGAAATTCCGTTACCAACACCTTTAGCTGTAATCTGTTCACCTAACCACATTAAAAATGCTGTTCCGGCAGTAAGAACTACAGCAATTAGCAGGTAAGTACCTATGTTTGGATTTTCAATTAACATCCCGTTTGACATATTGTTAAAACCGTATGACATACCTAATGCTTGGATAAAACCGAGCACGATCGTGCCATAACGAGTAAATTGTGCCAATTTACGACGTCCAACTTCTCCTTGCTTAGACCATTCCGTAAATTTAGGAACAACGTCCATTTGCAACAATTGAATAATAATTGAAGCAGTAATGTAAGGCATGATCCCCATTGCAAGGATTGAGAAGTTAAACAATGCTCCACCACCAAATGTATTTAAAAGGCCAAACGCTGTATTGCTATCAGTCGCTTTTAAAACATCGGCATTTACATTTGGTACTGGAATAAAGGTGCCGATTCGAAATACTACTAACATTAGTAAGGTGAATATAATCTTGTTTCTTATATCACCAACGCGCATAAAATTGGAGATTGTTTGAAACATTAAATCACCTCAGTTTTTCCGCCAGCAGCTTCAATAGCTTGTTGAGCAGTAGAGGAGAATTTGTGAGCTCTAACTGTTAGCTTTTTGTCAAGAGTACCTTTTCCAAGGATCTTAACACCAGCATTAAGTTTACTTACAACGCCAGTTTCAATTAAAAGTTCAGGTGTAACTTCTGTTCCGTCTTCGAAACGGTTTAATGTTTCTAGGTTAACAATTGCAAAGTCTTTGCGATTGATGTTTGTAAAACCACGTTTTGGTAAGCGTTGGAATAGAGGGGTTTGACCACCTTCAAATCCAGGACGAACACCGCCACCAGAACGCGCTTTTTGACCTTTATGACCTTTACCAGATGTTTTACCATTACCTGAACCAGTTCCACGTCCTACACGATTACGTGTTTTACGAGAACCTTCAGCCGGTTGTAATTCATGAAGTTTCATTTGGGCACCTCCTTATTTCAGAAAAAAATTCGATTATTGTTCTTTAACCGTAACTAGGTGAGCAACTTTATTAATCATACCGCGAATCGCAGCATTATCATCATGAACAACAGTTTGATGTAATTTTTTCAATCCAAGAGTACGAACAGTTACACGTTGGTCTTCAGGACGTCCAATGACACTGCGAGTGAGGGTGATTTCTAATTTCTTTGACATGTGTTTTCCCTCCTATCCTAACAGTTCTTCTACTGATTTACCACGTAACTTAGCTACTTCTTCAGCACGCTTTAATTGAGTTAATCCTTCTATTGTAGCACGAATCATATTTACAGGAGTATTTGTTCCTAATGATTTAGAAAGGATATCACCGATACCAGCAAGTTCTAATACCGCACGAACTGGTCCACCAGCGATAACTCCAGTACCTTCAGATGCAGGTTTTAATAGTACTTCACCTGCTCCAAACTGACCAATTACTTGGTGAGGAATTGTTGTTCCAACCATTGGTACAGAAACAAGATTCTTTTTAGCATCTTCAATTGCTTTACGAATTGCATCTGGAACTTCTTGAGCTTTACCAGTTCCAAAGCCAACATGTCCGTTCTTATCACCGACAACAACTAGTGCTGCAAAGCGGAAACGACGACCACCTTTAACAACTTTAGCTACACGGTTAACGGTAACTACGCGTTCTTCAAGTTCTAATTTATTTGGATCAATGCGACGCATCTATAATGTCCCTCCTTTTTTATTAAAATTGTAATCCAGCTTCACGAGCAGCATCTGCTAGTGCTTTAACACGTCCGTGATATAGGTAACCTCCGCGGTCGAATACAACCTCTTTGATTCCTTTTTCAATTCCGCGTTTTGCAACTAGTTCTCCAACCTTTGTAGCTGCATCTACGTTACCAGCACCTTCAACAGAAAGTTCTTTATCTAATGTAGAAGCACTTGCGATTGTTACTGAGTTCACATCATCGATTAATTGAGCGTAAATGTGTTTATTTGAGCGGAACACATTTAGGCGAGGACGAGTAGCAGTTCCTGAAACACGAGAACGAACACGAGCATGTCTTTTTCTACGAACTGCATTTTTATCCTGTTTCGTAATCATTTACGTCTCTCCTTTCTTTTACCTAAAAAGGCTTACTTCGCAGTTTTACCTTCCTTACGACGTACAAATTCACCTTCGTAGCGAATACCTTTTCCTTTATAAGGCTCAGGCGGACGTACACCACGAATATTAGCAGCTAACGCTCCAACACGTTCTTTATCGATACCTTTAACAACGATCTTTGTGTTAGAAGGTACATCGATTTCTACACCAGCCTCTGGAACGATTTCCACTGGATGAGAATATCCAACGTTTAGAACAAGTTTGTTACCAGATTTTTGAGCACGGTATCCGACCCCGATTAGCTCTAAACCTCTTTCATAACCTTTGGATACACCTTCAACCATGTTCCCTAAAAGACTACGAGTTGTACCGTGAAGAGCACGGTGTTCTTTATTATCAGTTGGGCGAGTAACGTTAATTACGTTCTCTTCAACATTGATTTGCATATCAGGATGGAAAGCACGAGTTAACTCGCCCTTTGGTCCCTTAACAGTAGCAGTATTACCGTTGAATGTTACAGTAACACCTGATGGTATTTCGATTGGTTTTTTACCAATACGTGACATGTACTACACCTCCATTCTTTTCAAGCTATTACCAAACGTAAGCTAATACTTCTCCGCCGGCTTGCTTTTGACGAGCTTCTTTATCAGTTAACACACCTTGTGAAGTTGAAACGATCGCGATTCCTAAACCGTTTAACACACGTGGTACTTCGTTAGATTTTGCATAAACACGTAGACCAGGCTTACTAATACGCTTAAGACCAGTAATTACGCGCTCATTGTTTGCACCGTACTTTAAGAAGATACGGATAATACCTTGTTTATCATCCTCAATATATTCAACGTCACGAACGAAACCTTCACGCTTTAGAATTTCGGCGATTTCCCTTTTGATATTAGATGCAGGGATTTCAAGTTTCTCATGACGAACCATGTTCGCATTTCGGATGCGAGTAAGCATATCTGCAATTGGATCTGTCATCACCATAGTATTTTTACCTCCTTCCCAATTCGGGGTTTACCAACTTGCTTTTTTTACACCAGGAATTTGACCCTTATAAGCTAGTTCACGGAAACAAATACGGCATAATTTAAATTTACGTAATACAGAGTGTGGACGGCCGCAACGTTCGCAACGAGTGTACTCTTGTACTTTAAATTTCTGTGTGCGTTTTTGTTTCGCAATCATTGATTTCTTAGCCACGTTTTCGCCTCCTTTACTTTTGGAACGGCATACCGAATGCTGTTAATAACTCACGAGCTTCTTCGTCAGTATTTGCAGTTGTTACGATAACGATATCCATACCACGAACTTTACTTACTTTATCGTAATCAATTTCAGGGAAAATTAATTGTTCTTTTACACCTAAAGTGTAGTTACCACGGCCATCAAAAGATTTCTTTGATACACCACGGAAGTCACGTACACGAGGAAGTGAGATAGAAACAAGCTTATCTAAGAAATCATACATACGTTCACCACGTAATGTAACTTTCGCACCGATTGGCATACCTTCACGAAGACGGAAACCAGCGATAGATTTCTTAGCTCTAGTTACAACTGGCTTTTGACCACTTAGAGCAGCTAACTCCTCTACTGCGTTATCTAATACTTTAGAGTTTTGAACTGCGTCACCAACACCCATGTTGATCACGATTTTTTCTACTTTCGGAACCTGCATAACAGACTTATAGTTAAACTTGCTCATTAGAGCAGGTGTAATTTCTTTTTGAAATTTTTCTTTTAGGCGGTTCATGTAAGTACCTCCTTTCTTTGTTTACTATTTATCTAAAACTTCACCAGATTTTTTTGCTACACGTACCTTTTTGCCATCAACTTCTTTGTAACCAACACGTGTTGGAGTACCAGATTTAGGATCTAATGGCATTACATTTGATACATGAATAGGTGCCTCTTGGCTAATGATTCCACCTTGTGGATTCACTTGAGACGGTTTTGAGTGTTTCTTTACGATATTAACGCCTTCTACAAGAACACGGTCTTTCTTTGGAAAGCTTTCAAGGATCACACCTTGTTTACCTTTATCTTTACCTGAAATAACCTGTACCTTGTCACCCTTTTTTACATGCATCTATTTCGCACCTCCTTAAAGGCTAGTCGATTTCGAATTATAATACTTCTGGAGCTAATGAAACAATTTTCATAAAGTTGCTATCACGTAATTCACGTGCCACAGGACCGAAGATACGAGTTCCACGTGGACTCTTGTCATCACGGATTATAACGCAGGCATTTTCGTCAAAACGGATGTAAGTACCGTCATTACGACGTACACCACGCTTAGTACGTACGATTACAGCTTTAACAACATCACCTTTTTTAACAACGCCACCTGGTGTTGCTTGTTTTACTGTACATACGATAACATCACCAATATTTGCTGTTTTACGACCAGAACCACCTAATACTTTAATAGTTAGTACTTCACGTGCTCCAGAATTGTCAGCAACTTTCAAACGAGTTTCTTGTTGAATCATTCATGAAACCTCCCTTCGGATTATTGATTGATCCGAACAATATATATTTAGATAATAACTGCTTTCTCTACTACTTCAACAAGACGGAAGCGTTTTGTAGCAGATAATGGGCGAGTCTCCATAATTCTAACGACGTCGCCGATTTTCGCAACATTGTTTTCATCATGTGCTTTGAATTTTTTAGAATACTTTACGCGTTTACCGTAAAGAGAATGTTTCTTATAGGTTTCTACTAGAACAGTTACTGTTTTATCCATTTTGTCAGATACAACACGTCCAGTGTAGACTTTACGTTGGTTACGTTCACTCACTATCGTAGACCTCCTTCCTGGTTATCGATTATTTACGACCGATTTCTCTTTCGCGGACTACTGTCTTCATACGAGCGATTGATTTACGTACTTCACGAATACGTGCAGTATTCTCAAGTTGGCCAGTAGCTAATTGAAAGCGAAGGTTAAATAACTCTTCTTTTAATGATTTTACTTTTTGTTCTATTTCGGCAGTGGTAAGGTCACGGATTTCATTAGCTTTCATTTGATTCACCACCAATTTCTTCACGTTTTACGAACTTAGTTTTAACTGGTAGCTTATGAGATGCTAGGCGTAGAGCTTCACGAGCGATCTCTTCAGATACACCAGCAATTTCAAACATAACTTTACCAGGTTTAACAACAGCTACCCATCCTTCAGGAGCACCTTTACCGGAACCCATACGTACTTCTAGAGGTTTTGCTGTATATGGTTTTGATGGGAAAATTTTAATCCAAACTTTACCGCCACGTTTCATATAACGTGTCATCGCGATACGAGCAGCTTCGATTTGACGGTTTGTAATCCAAGATGCTTCTTGAGCTTGTAAACCGTATTCTCCGAAATGTACTTCAGTACCACCTTTTGCTTGACCACGCATCTTTCCACGGTGTTCTCTGCGGTATTTAACACGTTTTGGTAATAACATATTATTTTCCTCCTTCCACAGTCTTCTTCTTAGTAGGAAGGACTTCTCCACGATAGATCCATACTTTTACGCCGATCTTTCCATAAGTTGTATCAGCTTCAGCAGTACCATAGTCGATATCTGCACGAAGTGTATGAAGTGGAACTGTACCTTCACTGTAGTGTTCTGCACGAGCGATATCAGCTCCGCCTAAACGACCTGAAGTTTGTGTCTTGATACCTTGAGCACCAGCACGCATAGCACGTTGGATAGCTTGCTTTTGTGCACGACGGAATGAAACACGATTTTCTAATTGACGAGCAATATTTTCAGCTACTAGAGTTGCGTCAACATCAGCTTTTTTGATTTCAAGGATGTTGATGTGTACTCTCTTGCCAGTTAATTGGTTTAATGCTTTACGAAGTGCTTCAACTTCAGTACCACCTTTACCAATAACCATACCTGGTTTTGCAGTATGGACAGTAACGTTAATACGATTAGCTGCACGTTCGATCTCAATTTTTGATACAGAAGCATCACTTAAACGTTTTGCGATATATTCGCGAACTTTAAGGTCTTCATGTAATAAATCTGCATAGTCTTTACCTGCGTACCATTTTGACTCCCAATCACGAATGATGCCGACACGCAGTCCGACTGGATTAACTTTTTGACCCACTACTTATCCCTCCTTCTTTTCTGATACCACGATTGTAATGTGGCTAGTGCGCTTATTGATCTGACTAGCACGTCCCATAGCTCTTGGACGGAATCTTTTTAATGTTGGACCTTCATTTACATATGCTTCAGTAATAACTAAGTTATTAGCATCCATTTCGTAGTTATGCTCTGCATTCGCAATCGCAGAATTTAATACCTTTTCTACAACAGGAGAAGCAGCCTTTGGTGTGTGTCGTAGGATCGCGATTGCTTCACCTACTTGCTTGCCTCGAATTAAATCTGCTACTAAACGAACTTTACGAGGAGCAATACGAACTGTTCTCGCAACAGCTTTAGCTTGCATAGATAATCCTCCTCTCATTAACGTCTTGTTTTCTTATCGTCACTTGCGTGGCCTTTGTAAGTACGAGTTGGTGCGAATTCACCAAGTTTATGACCTACCATATCTTCAGTAACATAGACTGGTACATGTTTACGACCATCATATACCGCAATTGTATGACCGATGAATTGAGGGAAAATCGTTGAACGACGTGACCAAGTTTTAATAACTTGTTTCTTCTCAGATCCATTTTGATTTTCAACCTTTTTCATTAAGTGGTCATCTACAAAAGGTCCTTTTTTCAAACTGCGTCCCATAAGTGAACCTCCCTTCGTGATTGACCTACGGTTCCGATGAACCGTAGCACAATCCCGTTATTTTTTACGACGACGTACGATAAATTTATCTGATTTGTTTTTCTTCTTACGAGTCTTGAATCCAAGAGTTGGTTTACCCCATGGAGTCATAGGTGACTTACGTCCGATTGGTGCTTTACCTTCACCACCACCGTGTGGGTGATCGTTAGGGTTCATAACAGATCCACGAACTGTTGGGCGTTTACCTAACCAGCGTGAACGACCTGCTTTACCAATGTTAACTAGTTCATGTTGTTCGTTACCAACTTGACCTACTGTCGCGCGGCAAGTAGCTAGAATCATGCGAACTTCACCTGAATTCAAACGAACTAGAACATATTTACCTTCTTTACCAAGTACTTGTGCAGAAGTTCCAGCTGAACGAACTAATTGTCCACCTTTACCAGGCTTTAATTCGATGTTGTGGATTACTGTACCTACTGGAATGTTAACTAATGGAAGTGCATTACCTACTTTGATGTCAGCGTCTGATCCTGACACTACCTCCATACCTACTTTTAGGTTTTTAGGAGCAAGAATGTAACGTTTTTCTCCATCTGCATAGTTAATTAAAGCAATATTTGCTGAACGGTTTGGATCATATTCGATCGTAGCAACGCGTCCTGGTATACCATCTTTATCGCGTTTAAAGTCAATTACACGATATTGACGCTTATGTCCGCCAGCTTGATGACGTACTGTGATTTTACCTTGGTTATTACGTCCACCTTTTTTGTGTAAAGGCGCAAGTAATGATTTCTCTGGTCTGTCAGTAGTGATTTCAGCGAAGTCTAATGTTGTCATACCACGACGACCGTTAGAGGTTGGTTTATATTTTTTAATCGCCATCTCTATTTCCCTCCTTCTCTATAAAATTAAACTTCAAAGAATTCGATTTCTTTGCTATCTGCAGTTAACTTAACGATTGCTTTTCTGCGACGATTTGTATATCCACTGTAACGTCCTACACGCTTGAACTTACCTTTGTAGTTCATGATGTTTACTTTTTCAACTGTCACACCGAAAATTTGCTCAATAGCATCTTTAACTTCGGTTTTATTAGCTTTCACGTCAACATCAAATGTGTATTTTTTTTCAGCCATAAGGTCTGATGAACGTTCAGTAATAACAGGGCTCTTAATAATATCACGAGGATCTTTCATTATGCGAGCACCTCCTCTACTTTTTCCACCGCAGCTTTAGTAATCACAAGCTTATCATGGTTAAGAACATCAAGAACATTTACTCCATTTGCAACAACAACTGTTACTCCAGGAATGTTACGTGCTGAAAGTTCTACTGCTTCGTTTGCATCTGCAGTTACGATTAACGCTTTACGATCAACGTTTAATCCTTTCAGTACCGCAACCATTTCTTTTGTTTTAGGAGTTTCTAATACTAGATTGTCTAATACTAGAATGTTTTCCTCTAACACCTTAGTAGATAATGCTGATTTGATCGCTAAACGGCGTACTTTTTTAGGTAATTTGTAGCTATAGCTTCTTGGAGTTGGACCAAATACTGTTCCACCGCCACGCCATTGTGGTGAACGAATAGAACCTTGACGAGCACGACCAGTACCCTTTTGACGCCATGGTTTACGTCCTCCGCCAGCTACTTCAGAACGGATTTTTGTTTTGTGAGTTCCTTGACGTAAGGAAGCTCTTTGCATAATTACTGCATCGAATAATACTTGTTTATTTGGTTCAACACCGAATACAGAATCGTTTAATTCGATTTCTCCTACAGCTGAACCGGATTGGTTATACAATGATACTTTAGGCATTCAAATGTCCTCCTTTCCTAGTAAATTATTTTACTTTTACAGCACTTTTTACTGTAATAACTGATTTTCTCGCACCAGGTACATTACCTTTTACTAGAAGAAGATTACGTTCTGTATCTACTTTCACGATCTCTAAGTTTTGTACTGTGATACGGTCCCCACCCATACGACCAGGTAGAAGTTTGTTTTTGAATACACGGTTTGGAGCTACAGGTCCCATTGAACCAGGACGACGGTGATAACGTGAACCGTGACTCATAGGTCCGCGAGATTGTCCGTGGCGCTTGATCGCACCTTGGAATCCTTTACCTTTTGAAATTCCTGTTACATCTACAATATCTCCCTCTGCGAAGATATCAACTTTGACTTCCTGACCAACTTCAAACTCATCTAAGTTAACTCCACGTAATTCACGTACGAAGCGCTTAGGTGCAGTATTTGCTTTTGCAGCATGACCCTTTTCAGGTTTGTTTGAAAGCTTTTCTCTCTTATCATCAAAACCGATTTGAACTGCTTCATATCCATCAGTTTCAACTGATTTCTTTTGAAGAACTACGTTCGGAGAAGCTTCGATTACAGTTACAGGGATAAGCTCACCGTTACCTACAAATACTTGAGTCATACCAATTTTTCTTCCTAAGATTCCTTTGGTCATTAGTCACACCTCCTAATATATTTACAATTTATTTCAGTTTAAAATTAAAGTTTAATTTCAATGTCAACACCAGACGGTAAATCCAAACGCATTAATGAATCAACAGTTTGTGGTGTTGGGTTAACGATGTCGATTAAGCGTTTATGTGTACGCATTTCGAATTGTTCACGAGAATCTTTATACTTGTGAACAGCACGAAGAATCGTATAAACAGACTTCTCAGTTGGAAGTGGTATTGGACCAGATACAGCTGCTCCAGAACGTTTTGCTGTTTCTACGATTTTTTCTGCAGATTGATCAAGAATTCTGTGATCATAAGCTTTTAAACGAATACGAATTTTTTGTTTTGCCATTATTTTCCCTCCTTTATCGCCTACTTTTAAAATAGACCTTCTCCGTGGAAATTTCCTTACACTCGCCATGGCAAAGCGGCCGGGTGTATCAGCAACCTTCCACATCATCGCAGTCAAAGACCAACATTGACTATTATACAGAAACCAAATACGAAATGCAACATAAATCTTTGTTTTATGCATGTCTTTCGCACTTTTTCAATTATACACACCATCAGTATACATTTCAACAAAAGTCCCAATATATTTTTACGTTAGATTTTGGAAACTAATCTACTGTGAGTTTCTTCTATTATATATGAATATATTTCACAAAAAAACAGGCGGAATCATCCGCCTGTTTTTTAAACATATTGGAATTATTACTCTTGGATTGAAGCAACAACGCCAGCGCCTACTGTACGTCCACCTTCACGAATAGAGAACTTAGTTCCTTCTTCGATCGCAACTGGAGCGATTAGTTCAACAGTCATTTCGATGTTGTCGCCAGGCATTACCATTTCTACACTTTCTGGAAGGTTACAAATTCCAGTTACATCAGTTGTACGGAAGTAGAACTGAGGACGGTAGTTTGAGAAGAATGGAGTGTGACGTCCACCTTCTTCTTTTGATAATACGTAAACTTCAGCTTTGAACTTTGTGTGTGGCTTGATTGTACCTGGCTTAGCAAGTACTTGACCACGTTGGATTTCTTCACGAGCAACACCACGAAGTAGTGCACCGATGTTGTCACCAGCTTCAGCATAATCAAGAAGCTTACGGAACATTTCAACACCTGTTACAGTTGTTGATTTTGGTTCTTCAGTTAAACCGATGATTTCTACTACGTCACCAACTTTAACTTGTCCACGCTCAACACGACCTGTAGCAACTGTACCACGACCAGTGATTGAGAATACATCCTCAACTGGCATCATGAATGGCTTTTCAGTGTCACGAGTTGGAGTTGGAACGTACTCGTCAACAGCTGCCATTAATTCGATAATTTTTTCTTCCCACTCAGCTTCTCCTTCAAGAGCTTTAAGAGCAGAACCTTTGATTACAGGAATGTCGTCACCAGGGAATTCATATTCAGAAAGAAGGTCACGTACTTCCATTTCTACTAATTCTAGTAATTCTTCGTCGTCTACCATGTCACATTTGTTCATGAATACAACTAGGTAAGGTACACCTACTTGACGAGAAAGAAGGATGTGCTCACGAGTTTGTGGCATTGGACCATCAGCTGCAGAAACAACTAGGATACCGCCGTCCATTTGAGCAGCACCAGTAATCATGTTCTTAACGTAGTCAGCGTGTCCTGGGCAGTCAACGTGTGCATAGTGACGGTTGTCAGTTTCATACTCAACGTGTGCAGTTGAGATTGTGATTCCACGCTCACGCTCTTCTGGAGCACCATCGATTTGATCATAAGCCATTGCAGTACCTTTACCGCTTCTTTTAGCAAGAACAGCTGTAATAGCTGCTGTTAAAGTTGTTTTACCATGGTCAACGTGTCCAATTGTACCAATATTAGCATGTGGTTTCGAACGGTCAAATTTCTCTTTTCCCATTTGAAAAGCCTCCTTAAGTATTAGTTATTTTTATATTAAGTATGATATCCCGAAAGTGAGTTTGTCCCACTTTCGAGGCCTACATAAGTAGTTATACTTGATGTAAAGGCGAAAATCAATTATTCACCTTTATTTTTTTTGATAATTTCTTCAGAAATTGATTTTGGTACTTCTTCATAATGATCGAAGTGCATTGTGAATACCCCACGACCTTGTGTGTTTGAACGTAAAGAAGTAGCATAACCAAACATTTCAGATAGTGGAACCATCGCACGTACTACTTGCGCATTACCGCGTGCTTCCATACCTTCAACACGTCCACGACGGGATGTGATACCACCCATAATGTCTCCCATGTATTCCTCAGGAATAACAACTTCAACCCTCATAACAGGTTCAAGAATTACAGGCTGACATTTTGATGCAGCGTTCTTAAGTGCCATTGAAGCGGCAATTTTAAACGCCATTTCACTTGAGTCAACATCATGGTATGAACCATCATAAAGTTTAGCTTTAATATCAACTAATGGATAACCGGCTAAAACCCCTCTATCAAGAGCGTCTTCAAGACCAGCTTGTACAGCAGGAATATATTCACGTGGAACTACCCCACCAACAATTGCGTTTTCAAATTCAAAGCCTTTACCTTCTTCGTTTGGTGAGAACTCGATCCAAACGTGTCCGTATTGTCCGCGTCCACCAGATTGACGAGCGAATTTACCTTCAACCTGTGCAGATTGACGGAAAGTTTCACGGTAAGCAACTTGTGGAGCACCAACATTAGCTTCTACTTTGAATTCACGCTTCATACGATCTACTAGGATGTCTAAGTGTAACTCACCCATACCTGCGATGATCGTTTGACCTGTTTCTTGATCAGTATGTGCTCTAAATGTTGGATCTTCTTCTTGAAGTTTTTGTAAAGCTGTAGACATTTTATCTTGGTCAGCTTTTGATTTTGGCTCAACTGAAAGTTGAATAACTGGTTCTGGGAAAGTCATAGATTCAAGAATTACTAAATCTTTCTCATCACATAATGTATCACCAGTTGTAGTATCTTTTAATCCTACAGCTGCAGCAATATCCCCTGCAAAAACAGTTGAAATTTCCTGACGGCTATTCGCGTGCATTTGAAGGATACGACCTATACGCTCACGCTTGCCTTTAGTTGAGTTTTGTACATATGATCCAGAATTTAATGTACCTGAATATACACGGAAGAATGTTAATTTACCAACAAATGGGTCAGTCATTACTTTAAACGCAAGAGCTGAGAATGGCTCACTGTCGTCTGAATGACGTTCAACTTCTTCACCTGTATCTGGCAGGTGACCTTGGATAGATGCAACATCTGTTGGAGCAGGTAGGTAATCGATAACCGCATCAAGTACTTTTTGAACACCTTTGTTCTTGAACGCAGTACCACATGTTACCGGGTAGAATTCTACCTTAAGTGTAGCTGTACGAATAGCTGCACGTAATTCCTCGTTAGAGATTTCTTCTCCACCAAGGTATCTTTCCATCAAATCTTCATCTAATTCCGCAACTGCTTCTACAAGCTTTTCGCGATATTCGTTTGCTTGGTCTTGATATTCTTCAGGAATTTCACCTACTTCGATATCAGTACCTAGGTCATTACCATAAAATGTTGCATTCATTTCAACAAGGTCAATGATACCTCTGAATTGATCTTCTGCACCAATTGGTAATTGGATTGGATGTGCATTCGCTTGAAGGCGATCATGTAATGTGCTAACAGAGTATAAGAAGTCAGCACCAATCTTGTCCATTTTGTTTACGAATACAATACGTGGAACACCATAAGTTGTAGCCTGTCTCCAAACAGTTTCAGTTTGAGGCTCAACTCCTGATTGTGCATCAAGAACTGTTACAGCACCATCAAGTACACGAAGTGAACGTTCAACCTCAACTGTGAAGTCTACGTGTCCTGGTGTGTCGATGATGTTAACGCGGTGGTTCTTCCATTGTGCAGTAGTTGCTGCAGAAGTAATCGTAATACCACGTTCTTGTTCTTGCTCCATCCAGTCCATTTGTGAAGCACCTTCATGTGTTTCACCGATTTTATGAATTTTACCAGTATAATAAAGGATACGCTCAGTTGTTGTTGTTTTACCAGCATCAATGTGAGCCATGATACCAATATTACGAGTCTTTTCTAAGGAGAACTCTCTTGCCATTTGGGTCTTTCTCCTTCCTAATGTTTAAGTATGATTTTTTTATTGTAAGAATGGCTCTGTTAATCTACTTAACAGAGCTGTTTAATTTAAAGGCCTTTATCGTAGTTATAATTTAATTCAGCAAAAGCTGAATTAAATTATTACCAACGGTAGTGAGCAAATGCTTTATTTGCTTCTGCCATTTTGTGAGTATCTTCACGTTTCTTAACTGATGCACCAGAGTTGTTAGCTGCATCAAGAATTTCGTTAGCTAAACGCTCTTCCATTGTTTTTTCTCCACGAAGACGAGCGTAGTTTACTAACCAACGTAAACCTAGAGTAGTACGACGGTCAGGGCGAACTTCAACAGGAACTTGATAGTTTGCACCACCTACACGACGTGCTCTTACTTCTAGTACAGGCATGATGTTTTTAAGTGCTTGTTCAAACACTTCCATAGCATCTTTACCTGAACGTTGTTGAACTAGTTCAAACGCATTATATAAAATCGCTTGTGATTTACCTCTTTTTCCATCAACCATCATTTTGTTGATTAAGCGAGTTACAAGCTTAGAATTATAAATTGGATCTGGTAATACATCTCTTTTAGTAACAGGTCCTTTACGAGGCATTAATATTTCCTCCTTTCAATCTTAAATATGTTAGTCTATTATTTCTTAGCTGCTTTTGGTCTCTTAGTACCATATTTAGAACGACCTTGCATACGGTTATTAACACCAGCAGTGTCAAGTGCACCACGAACGATGTGATAACGTACCCCCGGTAAGTCCTTAACACGTCCACCACGAATTAGTACAACACTGTGCTCTTGTAAGTTGTGACCAATTCCTGGGATGTAAGCAGTAACCTCAATTCCGTTCGTTAAACGTACACGAGCATACTTACGAAGTGCTGAGTTTGGCTTCTTAGGAGTCATAGTACCAACACGTGTACAAACACCACGCTTTTGAGGTGAAGTTGCATTAGTTTGTGACTTTTTGAAGCTGTTGTAACCTTTATTTAATGCTGGAGAGTCGGATTTTTGAACTTTGCTTTCGCGACCCTTACGAATTAATTGGTTAATTGTAGGCATTATTTGTTTCCTCCCTTCTTCTTTCATCAAGACCACATATCCAGGTGGTTCATTTTTTTACAAAAAACAAAGTTCTTGTAGATTCATTCCTCCACAAAAACAGTTTTTAATTAATTATCGCAACAGTAGAAGCTCCTACCTCGATTCCGCATGCTTTTCCTAGCCTCTTCATCGAGTCTACCTTTGATATCGGAATTTGTTGTGCTTCGGCTAATTGTAATACTTTATTGATCACACGCCGATCAGCATCCTCTGCCACAACAATCTCTGTTACCATATCAGCTTGGATTGCTTTTACTGCCTGCTTAGTACCTATAATAATCTTCTTTGCCTGTGATACTTTTTCATAAGACATCTAAAATATCCTCCAAAGTAACAGGTTTTAAGGAGCACCTTAGATATATTAACACCCTAAGAGAGGGATGTCAACTACAAGTAAATAAAATTATTTGGGCTTGTAGTAGACATCCGTGATCTTAGATATGCTCTTCTAACCTTTATTCAACACCAACAGTGTCTTCTTCTTGCTCTACAACTACCGGTTCTGCTCGTCGATAACGATTCATACCAGTACCTGCAGGAACAAGTTTACCAATAATTACATTCTCTTTTAGTCCTAGTAACTCATCACGTTTTCCTTTAATTGCAGCATCAGTTAGGACACGAGTTGTCTCTTGGAATGACGCAGCAGAAAGGAACGAATCAGTTTCAAGTGAAGCTTTAGTAATACCTAGAAGTACCGGTCTACCAGTAGCAGGAGCTTTACCTTCAAGTAATACCTTAGTGTTGGCATCCGTGAACTGATGTATATCAAGTAATGAACCTGGTAATACATCTGTCTCGCCTGCATCAGTAACCCTAACCTTACGAAGCATTTGTCTTACCATCACTTCGACGTGCTTGTCACCAATTTCAACACCCTGCATACGATATACTTTTTGAACTTCTTTTAAGAGGTATTCCTGAACAGCAGTTGTATTAGTAACCTTTAATAATTCTTTCGGATCAACAGAACCTTCCGTTAACACCTGACCACTTTCAACTTGTTGACCTTCAGCGACCTTCAAACGAGCGCCATATGGTGCGGTGTAAGAACGAGATTCTACGTCACCTTGGATTACAACTTCTTGCTGTCTGTCTTTTATTTCATTAATCGCGGTAACAATACCGTTGATTTCTGTGATAACAGCTTGACCTTTTGGATTTCTCGCTTCAAATAGTTCTTGAATACGAGGTAAACCTTGAGTTATATCGTCTCCTGCAACCCCACCGGTATGGAATGTACGCATTGTAAGCTGTGTTCCCGGTTCACCGATTGATTGTGCTGCAATGATACCAACTGCCTCACCAACTTCAACCTCTGATCCAGTTGCTAGGTTACGGCCATAACATTTTTTACATACGCCGTGGCGTGTGTTACATGTGAACGCAGAGCGAATCGTAACTTCTTCAACACCAGCATCAACAATTATTTTTGCGATATCTTCTGTAATTAGCTCGTTTTCGGCTACTAACACTTCATTTGTTTCAGGGTGAACAACTTTCTTTCTTGCATAACGGCCATTGAGACGCTCTTCTAGAGGTTCGATAATTTCTGTTCCCTCTTTTAAAGAGCTGACAAGTAAGCCACGATCTGTACCACAGTCGTCCTCACGTACAATTACATCTTGTGCTACGTCTACTAGACGTCTTGTTAGGTAACCAGAGTCAGCGGTCTTAAGGGCAGTATCTGCAAGACCTTTACGAGCACCATGCGTAGAAATAAAGTACTCTAGTACCGTTAGACCTTCACGGAAACTAGATTTAATCGGAAGTTCAATGATACGACCAGCCGGGTTCGCCATAAGTCCACGCATACCAGCTAACTGTGTAAAGTTAGATGCGTTACCACGGGCACCGGAATCACTCATCATGAAGATTGGGTTGCGCTTATCAAGTGAAGCCATTAGCTTACCTTGAATTGTATCTTTTGCCGCACTCCAGATTGAGATAACTCGGTCATAACGCTCATCTTCTGTAATTAAACCACGTCTAAATTGTTTTAGTACGTTATCAACCTTTGATTGTGCCGTCGCTAAAATCTCTTCTTTTTCAGCTAATACAACAATGTCTGCTACACCAACAGTGATTCCAGCTTTTGTTGAATACTTAAATCCAAGATCTTTCATGCGATCAAGCATTTTAGAGGTTTCAGTAATTTTAAAACGTTTAAAGATTTCAGCAATAATATTACCGAGTATTTTCTTCTTGAATGGATCTATCTGTTCTAGATTTTGAATTAGTTCTTTAACATTCGCACCTTTAGGAACAAAATATTTTTCAGGTGTTTTCACTTCAAGGTTTGTTTTTGTAGGTTCGTTAATATACGGGAATGATTTTGGTAAAATCTCATTAAAAATCAACTTACCTACTGTTGTCATTAGCAACATGTTATTCTGTTCTTCTGTAAATGTTGGGTTCTTTAAAGAACTAGCATGAACCGCAACTCTTGTATGAAGATGCACATACCCATTCTGATAAGCAAGAATAGCTTCATTCGTATCCTTGAATACCATTCCTTCACCTACTGCGCCGGGACGCTCCATAGTTAAGTAATAGTTACCTAATACCATATCCTGCGATGGTGTAACTACTGGCTTTCCGTCTTTCGGATTTAGAATGTTTTGTGCTGCCAACATTAATAATCTTGCTTCAGCTTGCGCCTCTGAAGAAAGTGGTACGTGAACCGCCATTTGGTCACCATCAAAGTCTGCATTATACGCAGTACATACGAGTGGGTGAAGACGGATTGCGCGTCCTTCAACTAATGTAGGTTCGAATGCTTGAATACCTAAACGGTGCAATGTAGGGGCACGGTTTAAGAGAACCGGATGCTCCTTAATTACTGACTCAAGCACATCCCATACCTCTGGTTGCACACGTTCAATCTTTCTTTTCGCACTCTTAATGTTATGAGCAAGCCCTTTTTCAACTAGTTCTTTCATCACAAATGGTTTGAATAGTTCTAACGCCATCTCTTTTGGTAGTCCACATTGATACATTTTAAGGTTCGGACCTACAACAATTACGGAACGACCAGAATAGTCAACACGTTTACCTAAAAGGTTTTGACGGAAACGGCCTTGCTTACCTTTCAACATATGTGAAAGTGATTTTAATGGACGGTTACCAGGACCTGTTACAGGTCTGCCACGACGTCCGTTATCAATCAGTGCATCAACCGCTTCTTGAAGCATACGCTTTTCGTTCTGAACAATGATGCTTGGTGCGCCTAAGTCTAATAGACGCTTTAAGCGATTGTTACGGTTAATTACACGACGGTATAAGTCGTTTAAATCTGAAGTTGCAAAACGACCACCATCTAGCTGAACCATTGGTCGAAGTTCAGGAGGAATAACCGGTAGTACATCAAGAATCATCCATGAAGGCTCATTGCCTGAGTTACGGAATGCCTCTAATACCTCAAGTCGTTTAATTGCACGAGTTCTTCTTTGTCCTTGAGAGGTTTTCAACTCTTCTTTTAAACCATCTACTTCTTTTTCTAAATCGATATCGAGAAGAAGTTTTTTAATTGCTTCAGCTCCCATTGCAGCATGGAATGTGTTTCCGTATTTTTCACGGTATGCACGATATTCCTTTTCAGAAAGCAGTTGCTTTTTATCTAAAGGAGTATCTCCAGTTTCTGTTACAACGTATGAAGCAAAGTAGATTACTTCTTCAAGAGCTCGAGGGGACATATCTAAGACAAGTCCCATTCGGCTTGGAATTCCTTTAAAATACCAAATATGTGATACTGGTGCTGCAAGTTCGATATGCCCCATGCGTTCACGACGAACTTTTGCACGAGTAACTTCTACGCCGCAACGATCACAGACTACACCTTTGTAGCGAACGCGTTTATATTTACCACAGTGACATTCCCAGTCCTTTTGTGGTCCAAAGATTCGTTCACAGAATAACCCATCTTTTTCTGGTTTTAATGTACGATAGTTAATTGTTTCTGGCTTCTTCACTTCACCGAAAGACCATGAACGGATCTTATCTGGAGAAGCGAGGCCAATGCTCATGTATTCAAAATTATTAACATCTAGCAAGGGGCCTACCTCCCTTTTGATCTACAGGATTACCCTAATTGACCTTTGCTTTGAATGACAATCAAAAAACGTGCCTTGGCGTACTTGCGCCCGATTGTTTTCAAGCGTACTTGAAAAATTGTTTAAAAAATCGTGACATCCGCCGGAGGCTTAATTCATTATTCAGCAGGAGTATAACCCACTGCTGAATAATGAGATCTATTCCTTAACTACTGCGTTCTTTTCTAATTCTGGGTCGATTTGTTGGTCAGAATCAAGAGATATTCCCTCTGATTGACTAGCTTCCTCATCATCTTCTAAATCACGCATTTCAATCTCTTCTTCATCACCTGAGAGAATCTTCACATCTAATCCCAGTGACTGTAGTTCTTTAATCAATACTTTGAACGATTCAGGAACACCTGGTTCAGGTACATTTTCACCTTTCACGATCGCTTCGTATGTCTTCACACGACCAACAACATCATCGGATTTAACTGTAAGGATTTCTTGTAGCGTGTATGCAGCACCATAAGCTTCAAGCGCCCAAACTTCCATTTCACCGAAACGTTGTCCTCCGAACTGAGCTTTACCACCAAGTGGTTGCTGTGTAACAAGAGAATAAGGTCCAGTTGAACGAGCATGAAGTTTGTCATCAACCATGTGCGCTAGTTTAATCATATACATGACACCAACAGATACTCGGTTATCAAACGGTTCACCCGTTCTTCCGTCATATAAAACTGTTTTCGCATCACGTGACATTCCAGCCTCTTCTAGAGTATCCCAAACATCTTCTTCAGTTGCACCGTCAAATACTGGAGACGCAACATGAATACCAAGTTGTCTAGCAGCCATTCCTAAGTGCAGCTCTAGAACCTGACCGATGTTCATACGTGACGGAACCCCTAATGGGTTTAGCATGATGTCAATTGGCGTTCCATCTGGAAGGTATGGCATATCTTCTTCCGGAAGAATTCTTGAAATTACCCCTTTGTTTCCGTGACGACCAGCCATCTTATCGCCTTCGTGTATTTTACGTTTTTGAACGATATAGACACGAACAAGCTGGTTTACACCTGGTGGTAATTCATCTCCATCTTCTCTATTGAATACCTTCACATCAAGAACAATTCCTCCTCCACCGTGTGGTACACGAAGAGAAGTATCACGAACTTCACGTGCCTTTTCACCAAAAATGGCATGTAATAGACGTTCTTCAGCTGTAAGTTCAGTTACACCTTTTGGCGTCACTTTACCAACAAGTAAGTCACCGTCTTTTACCTCAGCACCAACACGGATAATTCCACGCTCGTCGAGATTACGTAATGCGTCTTCCCCAACGTTTGGAATATCACGTGTAATTTCTTCTGGTCCTAATTTTGTATCACGTGATTCAGATTCGTATTCTTCAATATGAATAGATGTATAAACATCATCTTTTACAAGTCTTTCACTCATGATGATGGCATCTTCATAGTTATATCCATCCCAAGTCATGAAACCAACAAGAACGTTACGCCCTAATGCTAGTTCACCCTTTTCCATAGAAGGACCATCTGCAAGGATTTCTCCTTTAACAACTTCATCGCCTTCTGTAACAATCGGGCGTTGGTTATAACATGTACCTTGGTTCGAACGAATAAATTTTAATAGACGGTATTTATCAAGGTCGCCTTTTACCTTTTGACCATCAACTTCTTGATAGCGACGAACCCAGATTTGTTTTGCTTCAACACGCTCAACAATACCAGGGTGTTTACAAATTACTGCTGCACCTGAGTCCTTACCAGATACATACTCCATACCTGTACCAACGAATGGAGCTTCCGGTTGCATAAGTGGAACAGCTTGACGTTGCATGTTCGCACCCATTAGTGCACGGTTTGAGTCATCGTTTTCCAAGAAAGGAATACATGCAGTCGCTGCAGAAACAACTTGCTTTGGCGATACATCCATATAGTCAATTCGGTCACGGTGTACAACAGTGTTCTCACCTTTGAAACGAGCGACTACATCTTCATCTAAAAATTCACCATTATCACCCAAACGAGAATTTGCCTGAGCAGTTACATAGTTATCTTCTTCGTCTGCTGTTAAGTAATCAATTCTATCTGTAACCCTACCTGTTTCAGGATCAACTCTTCGATACGGAGTTTCAATAAACCCAAATCGATTCACCTTTGCATACGATGATAATGAGTTAATTAGACCGATGTTTGGACCTTCTGGTGTTTCAATCGGACACATACGACCATAGTGAGAGTAATGAACGTCACGAACTTCGAATCCTGCACGTTCACGTGTTAAACCACCAGGTCCTAATGCTGATAATCTTCGTTTATGTGTTAATTCTGCTAATGGATTTGTCTGGTCCATAAATTGTGAAAGCTGAGAGCTACCAAAGAACTCTTTAATAGAAGCGATCACTGGACGGATATTGATTAATTGTTGTGGAGTGATTGTATTCGTATCTTGAATTGACATTCTCTCACGAACAACACGTTCCATTCTTGATAATCCGATACGGAATTGGTTTTGTAGAAGCTCACCAACTGAACGTAAACGACGATTACCTAAATGGTCGATATCATCTGTATCTCCAACTTGATGTAACAAGTTAAAGAAATAGCTAATTGAAGAAAGAATATCCGCTTGTGTAATATTCTTAACGCCTTCTTCGATGTAGGCATTACCAATGACATTAATGACTTGTTCGCCATCTGGGTCATTTGGAGCGTAAATCTTTATAGACTGAAGTGTGATTTCTTCATCTATAACACCACCTGCTGGCTGAAGTGCTTTAAAACCAATACCATTCTCTAAGTACGGGATGATACGGTCTAGCGTTCTGCGGTCGAGAAGCGTGTCTTTTTCCACGATAATCTCACCAGTTTCAGGATCAACAAGCGTTTCTGCAATACGCTGATTAAACAAACGATTCTTAATATGAAGTTTTTTGTTGATTTTGTAGCGTCCTACACTCGCAAGGTCGTAACGTTTTGGATCAAAAAAGCGTGATTCCAATAAACTTTTTGCGTTTTCGACTGTTGGCGGTTCTCCAGGACGTAGACGTTCATATATTTCTAGTAATGCTTTTTCTGTACTTTCTGTGTTGTCTTTCTCAAGCGTGTTTCGTAGATATTCATTTTCACCAAATAAATCGATGATTTCTTGATCAGAGCCAAACCCAAGCGCGCGCAAAAGGACCGTTACCGGTAATTTACGAGTACGGTCGATACGAACGTATACAACATCCTTCGCATCTGTTTCATACTCTAACCATGCACCACGGTTTGGTATTACCGTTGCTGTAAAGCCGCGTTTACCATTCTTATCAACTTTGCCACTGAAATAAACACTTGGTGAACGAACCAATTGTGAAACAATTACACGTTCTGCACCATTGATAACGAACGTACCTGTTTCTGTCATGAGTGGGAAGTCACCCATAAATACATCTTGATCTTTTACTTCACCAGTTTCTTTATTGATCAAACGCACCTTTACTCTAAGTGGCGCTGAATAAGTAACATCTCTTTCCTTTGATTCCTCTACAGAATACTTTGGCTCACCTAAACTGTAATCAATGAACTCTAGAGATAGGTTACCTGTAAAATCTTCAATTGGGGAAATATCTTGGAACATTTCCCTAAGACCCTCATCAAGAAACCACTGATAAGAAGAGGTTTGAATCTCAATAAGATTTGGTAATTCTAAAACTTCACTAATACGAGCATAACTTCTTCGTTGGCGGTGTCGTCCATACTGAACTAGTTGACCTATCAACCCATTCACCCCTCATATCAAGCGTTATTAATCTTGCTATTTTATAAATACTTACTAGTTATAAAAGCCTACATATAAACTAATATAAATAGTAAGAAGTAAACCGCAAATCAAAATGATAGGACACATAAAGCAGCCTATCAAATCCGACTTTTCCAAGCCAAATAAATGCTGTTCTTCTTTGTCTAAAAAGACCAAAATCAGCTATTTCAAGCCGAAAAAAGCCTATTTTATAGACAAAAAGAAAAAGGGTTTCTACTATGAAAACCACAATTCTAAAAAACAAACTATTGATTTTATCAGTTTTTCCATACATACTATATTTATACATATATTTAATTTTTTAGTTATACATGGAAAAACTACATATCGGCATTATATAATGCTACCACACGAGAAATACGCAGTCAACCTATTTTTTCATTTGTCAAGTGGAAATTTCCATATAGATTATTTCGTTCTCTTAGCTTTTATAATATGGTAACCTTTTTTTCTTTCAACAATCTCTACTTCTTCAAATACCATCTCAAGCTTCTCAATTGCAGAAGGAGCGCCTTGCTTCTTTTGAATTACAACCCACAATTCACCGCCAGTAACTAAATATTGATAGCTCTCTTCTAAGATATGATGCACCACTTTTTTCCCTGCGCGGATTGGAGGATTTGAAATAATAGCCGCAAAGCCTCGTTTTTCCACGCTTGTAAATAGATCACTTTGGTGTATATCAACATTTGTGACCTTGTTTATTTCCGCATTTTTTATTGAAAGCTCGATTGCCCGTTCATTCACATCAATCATTTCAACAAGACGATCATTATGTACTTTTGCAAGCGCAAGACCAATCGGACCATACCCACAACCAACATCTAAAAACGGACCAGGAACTGTAGGGGCTTTAAACTCCTCCACTAATAATCGAGATCCAAAATCAACTTCATTTTTTGAAAAAACTCCACTATCGCTTGTAAAAGAAAATGAGTTTCCTTTTAAGACAAAGACTTGAGTTTTTTGATTACTTGCCACAGTGGGTTTACTAGTATAGTAATGTTCGGCCATTAATATATCTCCCAACATAAGAGTATATGAACAGTATACCCATTTCATTCATACTTGATAAAAAAAGCCCGCTTAATAGCGAGCTTTTTCTTACGTTACTTAAAATTACTTAACTTCTACGCCAGCTCCAACTTCTTCAAGTTTAGCTTTAACTTCTTCAGCTTCTTCTTTAGAAACGCCTTCTTTGATTGCTTTTGGAGTGTTGTCAACAAGTTCTTTAGCTTCTTTTAAGCCAAGACCAGTGATTTCACGTACAACTTTGATAACTTTGATTTTTTGTGCACCAGCGTCTGCTAATACAACATCAAATTCAGTTTGCTCAGCAGCAGCTTCAGCTCCGCCACCAGCAGCTACAGCTACAGGAGCAGCAGCAGTTACACCAAATTCTTCTTCAATTGCTTTTACTAGGTCATTTAGTTCTAAAACAGTCATGCTTTTAACTGCTTCAATGATTTGTTCTTTAGTCATTAGAAAATCCTCCTTAGTTAATTATCCTATTTGAATTTCGAATTGTATAATTGTATTACGATTAGGCGCCTTGCTCTTCTTTTTGGTCTGCAACTGCTTTAGTAGCAAGTGCAAGGTTACGAATCGGAGCTTGAAGTACGCTAAGCAACATAGAAAGTAAACCTTCGCGTGATGGTAGATCAGCAAGAGCTTTAACTTCCTCAAGAGTTGCAACATTTCCTTCAATAACACCTGCTTTGATTTCTAATGCTTCATGCTTTTTCGCAAAATCATTAAGAATTTTAGCAGGAGCAACTACATCTTCATTACTGAATGCAATTGCGTTTGGTCCTGTTAATGCATCATTTAAACCAGCAAGTTCAGCTTGTTCTGCAGCACGTCGAGTTAATGTGTTTTTGTACACTTTAAAATCAATGCCCGCCTCACGAAGTTGCTTACGTAGTTCTGTTACTTCTGCAACAGATAGACCGCGATAGTCGACAACGATAGTTGATTTACTTTCACGTAATTTGTCTGCAATTTCAGTTACGATTTGTTTCTTTTGTTCTACTGCATGACTCATTCTTTTACACCTCCTGTGAGTATTTTCGCAACACTTGAAACCGTTCGGTGTTAGAGGGCGTTCATGAAGAACACGTTTCTAGATTAAAAAACCTCTATGTCGAGTAGACATAGAGGTAGTAATGATCAAGTAATATATACTACACCTCGGTAGGAAAATTAAGCTATCGAAGCACCTACTGTCTACGGTACAAATGCTATTCATTTGTTAACAACAAAATCTATTATATGAAATGCTCTTGTAAAAGTCAATATCCACTTTTTTCTAATTAGAATGTAGAAGCGTCAACTTTTACGCCAGGTCCCATTGTAGATGATACAGCAACGTTTTTCATGTAAGTTCCTTTTGCTGCAGATGGTTTAACCTTAAGCATAGTTTCATAAATTGTAGTGAAGTTCTCAATTAGTTTTTGATCATCAAATGAGATCTTACCAATAGGAACGTGAATGTTTGAAGATTTATCAATGCGGTATTCAACTTTACCAGCTTTGATTTCATTGATTGCTTTTGTTACATCAAAAGTAACAGTTCCTGTTTTAGGGTTTGGCATTAAACCTTTAGGTCCTAATACACGACCAAGTTTACCAACTTCACCCATCATGTCAGGAGTAGCTACGATTACATCGAAATCAAACCAACCTTGGTTGATTTTGTTGATGAACTCGCTATCGCCAACATAATCAGCTCCAGCAGCTTCTGCTTCTTTTGCTTTTTCACCTTTAGCGAAAACTAATACACGTTGAGTTTTACCAGTACCGTTTGGTAGAACAACTGCACCACGAATTTGTTGGTCAGCTTTCTTAGGGTCTACTCCTAAACGGAATGCAACTTCTACAGTCGCATCAAATTTAGCTGTACTTGTTTTCTTTACTAATTCAATTGCTTCTGCAACTGAGTAAGCTTTTGTACGGTCTACTAATTTAGCAGCTTCTACGTACTTTTTACCTCTTTTTGCCATTTTAATTTCCTCCTCAATTGTGGTTTTAACGGAATAACCTCCCACGCCAAGCGTGACAGTACATTTTATGTACTGACGCTAGACAGAACAAAGGTTGCGAACGAAAGAAAAGTAATGTTCCATCCGCAACCCCCGAACAAATTGTAACAAATAGGAATTAGTCTTCGATAACAATTCCCATGCTACGAGCAGTACCTTCAACCATACGCATTGCAGATTCAACATTTGCTGCATTTAAATCAGGCATTTTTGTTTCTGCAATCTCGCGTACTTTATCACGCTTAACTGTTGCAACTTTATTACGGTTTGGTTCACCAGAACCAGACTCAATACCAGCCGCTTTCTTTAAAAGAACTGCAGCAGGAGGAGTTTTTGTAATAAATGTAAATGAACGATCTTCATATACTGTGATTACAACAGGAATAATTAAACCAGCTTGTTCTGCTGTACGAGCGTTGAACTCTTTACAGAATCCCATGATATTAACACCTGCTTGACCTAGTGCTGGCCCAACCGGTGGTGCTGGGTTTGCTTTACCCGCTGGAATTTGTAATTTAACCTCTTTAATTACTTTTTTAGCCACGAGACACACCTCCTTAAAGTCCGTGATGTGGTAATAGGGTTTTACCCTCCCACTCATCTATTCTTTATAATCAATAAAGAACGTTAGCATAGTTAGTCTCAACATTTTGAGACATACTGACCTATGCAATATTACCACTTTTGATTTACAATATCAAGTTTTTCTTCATTAGATTTTTTCAATTTGTGTAAAGTCCAATTCAACTGGGGTTTCACGACCAAACATATTGACAAGTACTTTTACCTTTTGCTTATCTACATCTAAATCTTCGATAGCACCTGTAAAGTTTGTGAATGGACCTTCTTTTACACGAACTGTTTCTTTTAGTTCAAAATCAATATCAATAGGTCTTTCATCCATTCCCATTCTCTTAAGGATGAATGTTACTTCTTCAGGTAAAAGTGGTGTTGGTTTTGAGCCTGAACCCGCAGAACCAACGAAACCTGTAACTCCTGGAGTGTTACGTACTACATACCAAGAATCATCTGTCATGATTAATTCTACTAGAACATAACCAGGGAATACCTTCTTCTTAACAATTTTCTTTTTTCCGTTCTTGATATCAGTTTCTTCATCTTCCGGAACAATAACGCGGAAGATTTTATCTTGCATGCCCATTGATTCGACACGTTTCTCTAAATTTGCTTTTACTTTATTTTCATACCCTGAATACGTATGAACAACATACCAATTCTTTTCCATAAGTTTAGGACTGCTTGTCCTTCCCTCCCTTTACTGGGTTTAAACATTCTTGACATTCTATTTTTTGCAATTAAAAAAACCCGTAACCGGGCTTTCGTAAACACTCTTTGTTCTCTATTCATCATTATACCATGAGTGAACGGGGTTTATTCAAGTACTAAACGAATTAATTCGGAAATTCCAAGATCAACCACTGCAAAAAATACCGATACAAAAATTACTGTTGTTAATGTTACAATTGTATAACGTGTGAGTTCTTTTCTTTTCGGCCAGCTTGTTTTCTTCATTTCTCGAACAATTTCACGAAAAAACTTGGTTATGTTTTTCATCCATGTAACCTCCAACTTTATCAAAACAATCCTAATCTATTTCGTTTCACGATGATTCGTGTGAGAATTGCAAGTCTTACAAAACTTTTTCATTTCAAGTCGTTCAGCTGAAGCGCTATTCTTCATGGTCGTATAATTTCTACTACCACATTCCACACAGGCTAAAATTACCTTTTTACGCATTTTATCACCTACACTATCAAATACGCCTTGGCGTATTTGCGCCCGATGAAAATCGTGGCATCCGCCGGAGGCTTATCTTTATTCAGTTATGGTATGTGCATCCCACTGAATTGAATATCATTACTCCTATCGGCCCTTCACTTAAAAAGATAGGGACTTCTGAATAAAAGTTAAAATGCAGCTTGCATCTTATTTATGAGAAATGTCTCAATTTCCTTAAAAATGTAACACAGGCATGATTTATATGTCAATACTAGGACCTGACTGTAAATAATGGTTAAAAACGGTTTCGTTTATAACTTAATCTCTTGAATTTCTAAGTACCGTTCTAATTTACGTTTGACTCGTTGGAGAGCATTATCTATAGATTTCACATGACGATTTAAATCCTCTGATATTTCCTGATAGGACCTTCCGTCCAGATATAAGGATAATACCTTACGCTCTAGATCACTTAGGAGCTCTGCCATTTTTAATTCTATGTCATCAAACTTTTCCCTGTTGATGATTAATTCTTCAGGATCCAAAATCTTCGCACCTGATATAACATCCATTAATGTACGGTCAGATTCTTCATCGTATATCGGCTTGTCCAAAGAAACATAAGAATTAAGAGGTATGTGCTTCTGCCTTGTCGCGGTTTTGATTGCAGTAATAATCTGACGTGTAATGCAAAGTTCTGCAAACGCTTTAAAAGAGGAAAGTTTGTCCTCCTTAAAATCACGAATTGCCTTGTATAGCCCGATCATACCTTCTTGAACAATATCTTCACGATCTGCCCCTATTAAAAAGTATGATCTGGCCTTTGCACGCACGAAATTTCTATACTTGTTAATCAAATAGTCCAATGCTTCACTTTCACCAGCATGGACCAATTCCACGACTTCCTCATCATCTAGTCGGTCATAATATAATCTGTTGCCATAATCATCGAAGCTTGAACTCACACCGATCCCTCCGACCTACCTTAGAAGTTGTTTCTTGCCAAAAACGCTAATGAATAAAGTTAATACGTAATGTTCGTAAAATTCTTTATCCTAAAATTACGATTTTAAAAAGAGGATGAAAAGGACCAAGAATTTCGAGGCGGTGAAGCTTTGAGTACCGGAACGTATGCAGTTAATACGTGAGGAACGCAAAAGCAAGCCAACGAAGAAATTGGACGCGTCATTTTTATCCGACTTTTTAAACATCTTCTAGAAATATTATACAGGAGTGCTTTTCCAAGCGTCAACCCGGTCAACGCTGTCCTCGACGCCATTTTTCAAATATTTCTGCAATTTCGTCGGAAAGTGGTATTTTTGATACACTTTTTTCTTGATATGTTTTCTTGACGTCTTTTTGAATTCCAGACTCTACTACTTCCATCTCAGTTAGTAATTCTCGGGCCGATTTCCTTAGGGCACCTTGTCCAAATATCTGCCATTGTTCGGTATAATCAGAAGTCGCTACATGGATTTGTGTTTTAATATTATTTAATTGTTGTGCTAGCTTTTCTATCCGTTCATCCGCCGTTTCATTTTCACGCGTAAAAATAACTTCGATTTTTCGACTTTTCATTTTTGATTCAATTCCTGGTACGAGGTGTGCATCAAATACAACGATCACCTTAAATCCTGTATATGCCTGATATTCAGCCATCTTCTCGATTAACAAATCACGCGCTGCTGAAAAGTCCTTTGTTTTAAGATGACGTAGTTCTGGCCATGCACCTATAATGTTGTAGCCATCTACCAGCAGAATATCCATTTAATTTACTCTCCCAACGGATTCCGCTTACGATAAACCTCATACATAAGTAGACTAGCAGCAACAGAAGCATTTAAAGAGGTTACTTTTCCCTGCATCGGTAAATGTAAAAGAAAATCACATTTTTCTTTTACAAGGCGTCCCATACCTCTGCCCTCACTGCCAATAACAAGGCCAATCGGCATTTTACCATCAACATTTCGATAATCTTCTTTTCCTTTCGCATCTGTACCAACAATCCATACCCCACGGTCCTTTAATTCATCAATCGTTCTTGCTAAGTTCGTTACTCGTGCAACTGGTATATATTCAATCGCCCCTGTTGAAGCCTTTGCAACGGTTGCTGTTAACCCTACTGCTCTTCTTTTGGGAATGATTACCCCATGCGCTCCAACTGCATCAGCTGTACGAAGGATTGAACCAAGGTTATGAGGGTCCTCTAGCTCATCTAACAAGATGATAAAAGGTGCTTCGTTTCGCTTTTCGGCTGCTGTTAAAATATCATCAACTTCTGCATACTCATACGCCGCTACTTGTGCGACAACTCCCTGGTGGTTGCCTTCAACCATCTGGTCAATCTTTTTTTTCGGAACAAATTGAACCAAAACGTTACCTTCTTTAGCAAGAGAAGTAATTTGGTTCATTTGCCCTCTGTTGGACCCCTCTGCAATCCAAATTTTATTGATGTCACGCTCAGATTTCAATGCTTCAATTACAGGATTTTTTCCAATAATATAATCACTAGCCATTTCTTTTTCCTCCTTTCTTAAGATTCGATAATTCGAAATGCCTCTTCAATAATCGAATGGATTCTGTCAGTATCATTTTGTAGAAAGAGAAAGCCGAGTAACGCTTCAAACGCGGTACTGTATCGGTATGTCTGGACATCTGTATTTTTAGGAACTGTTCCACTCTTTGCGTTGCGACCCCTTCTGATTACAGCTTTTTCTTCCTCTGAAAAAAACTCTTCATCAAGCATCTCATGGATTACGGCCGACTGTGCTTTAGCCGATACATAACGCTTCGCCTGATTATGAAGTTGATTGGGTCTGACACTCCCCTTTTGCAAGAGGTAATGCCGTACATACATTTCGTATACGGCATCCCCCATATAAGCTAGGGCAAGACTATTTAATTGATGGCTATCAATTTGGTTGTCTGATAAAAACTTCATTTATTATCCTCTTTTCCATCTTGTTCCTTGAGGAGTGTCTTCTAGAATAATATTCATTGCCTTTAATTGATCACGAATTTGATCGGATAAAGCAAAGTCGCGATCTTTTCGTGCTTGGTTTCGCTTTGCAATTAGTTCTTCGATTTCCTCATCAAGTAATTGTTCATCTTCTAATTTAAGACCTAGTGTATTAAATAATACCTCGAATTCTTGGATAAAGGCTTCGATTACCTTTTCTGCCGTGTTTTTTTCCTGCAAGTAATAATTAGCCTGTTTCGATAACTCAAACAATACAGATATTGCGTTTGCCGTATTAAAATCATCATCCATTGCTTCAATGAAATCATTGCGGAAAGCAGTGATTTTTTCTAGCCATGTATCATCATCATTTGTTAGATTCGTACTGCTTTGCAGACGATGCTTTAAGTTTGCGTAAGAAGTACGTAATCGTTCTAATGCATTTTTTGTGCTTTCTAGTAATTCAACACTATAGTTAATTGGGTGTCGATAATGGACAGACAGCATGAAAAAGCGTAATACCTGTGGGTCCACGTCTTTGATAATATCGTGAACCAATACAAAGTTTCCAAGAGACTTTGACATTTTTTCATTATCGATATTAATATAGCCGTTGTGCAACCAATAGTTTGCAAAGGTTTTTCCATTCACTGCCTCGGATTGTGCAATTTCATTTTCATGGTGTGGAAACGCTAAGTCTTGGCCACCTGCGTGAATATCAATTGTTTCACCTAAGTATCTTTTAGCCATTGCCGAGCACTCGATGTGCCAACCTGGGCGACCATTACCCCATGGACTTTCCCAATAAATCTCTCCAGGCTTCGCACTTTTCCATAAAACAAAGTCAAGGGCATCCTGCTTTTTATCCCCCACTTCAATTCTTGCACCTACGCGCAGTTCGTCAATGGATTGGTGAGAAAGCTTTCCATACTCCTTGAATTCCCTTGTACGATAGTAAACATCGCCTTCAGATTCATAGGCAAAACCTTTCTCGATGAGAGCTTGAATAAAATCAATAATAATATCCATATTCTCTGTAACCCTTGGATGAACATCCGCCTTTTTGCATCCTAATGCAGACACATCCTCAAAATAAGCACCGATAAAACGCTCCGCAATAGTTGGTACCTCTTCACCTAACTCATTTGCTGCTTTAATTAATTTATCATCAACGTCTGTAAAGTTGGATACATAATGAACATCGTAGCCTCTAAATTCAAAATAACGACGAACAGTATCAAATACAATGGCAGGACGTGCATTCCCAATATGGATATAATTATAAACAGTTGGACCGCACACATACATTTTTACCTTATTTTCTTCAAGTGGTTTAAACTCTTCCTTCTTCCGAGTTAGCGTATTATAAAGATGAATGGACATTATCCGTTGCTCCTTCCTTATGTTGGATTACCTCTTTTAGGCTTTCTATTTCTTTTTCTAGTTCTCTGATTTTATCTAAAACCGGATCTGGTAAATCACGGTGATTTAAATCTTTGCTATTTCTAACTTTGATACCATCCTGGATTACAACCCTACCAGGGATCCCGACAACAGTGGAATTCGGAGGAACATCTTGCAGAACAACTGAACCCGCTCCTACTTTTGAATTCTCTCCAATTGTAATCGATCCTAATACTTTGGCTCCTGTTGCGATCAGTGCATTGTCCTTAATCGTTGGATGCCGCTTTCCTTTTTCTTTCCCTGTTCCACCTAGGGTTACACCCTGAAACACTGTCACATTATCCCCAATTTCACAGGTCTCACCAATCACCACGCCCATCCCATGGTCAATGAAAAATCGGCGGCCAATTTTTGCACCAGGGTGAATTTCAATTCCTGTGAAAAAACGACTTATTTGCGAAACAGTTCTAGCTAAGAAAAACAACTTACGTTTATAAAGAAAATGTGCGACTCGGTGTGACCAAATTGCATGCAATCCGGAATAAGTCAGCATCACTTCAAAATGGGTTCTTGCAGCTGGGTCCTGTTCAAACACAACTTCGATATCCTCTTTCATTCGCTTAAACACAATCAACCCTCCTTATAAGAAAAGCGTAAGCGCCTTGCTCAGCCCCGACAGCACAAGACAAGCGCTGACAGAAGGCGCTCTTTGCCTTCAGAAGCGATTGGATTGTGACCTCGAGGGGCTAGGCGCTAAAGCTAGACAATACTTTTTCACCAAAATAAAAAGCGCCCCTGTGTAAAAACACAGAGACGCTTAATCGCGCGGTTCCACTCTGTTTAGGTAATCAATGGTGTCTATTACCTCAACTTCATCTCGTAACGGTGAGACTCCGCTTTTATCTACTACAGGAAGTTCAAAAAAGTCCGGTGAAAATGACACATCGAATTTCTTCGTTGGCTTGTTTTTCCGTTGCTCACGTATTAAACCCATACGCTCCGCTACCCAAAACTGCGCCGCCTTGAACTTCTTGGTCCTTTTCATCCTCCTTTTTGAACCACTATTATAAAAATGGTTCGATAAAAGACTCAAAGGTGCATTTCAATAAGCGTTTCCCATAAACCACTTTCAGCCGGTGATGGTTCTCTCTGTTCATATTTGCCCAAAACGTGCAAATACTTTAATGTCAATCACTTATTTACTCTCCTTATCAACACTTTTAGATTATATAATTGATTACCTATACTATATTACATTTTCAACAAGATGTTAACTAATTAAACTATTTAGTCGTGAAATTATTTTTTCTTTTCCTAGTAAATGGATTGCTTGTGGCAGATCAGGTCCATGAAGTTGACCTGTTGCAGCCGCACGAATTGGCATGAAGAGATTTTTACCTTTTTGTCCAGTTCCTTTTTGAACAGCTTTAATTGCCGCCTTAATTTCAGCAGCACCGAATGTTTCAAGACCTTCAACCTCTTGTAAAAACGCCTTTAAAACTTCAGGAACTGTTTCACCTGCAAGAACTTCCTTAGCATCCTCTTCAATCGTTAACTCATCTCTAAAGAAGAGCTCTGTTAATTCAACAATCTCGGCGCCGTAGCTCATTTTTTCTTGATGAAGTGCAATTAAATCTTGTGCCCATTGCTTGTCAACGTCACTTAATGGCTCATTCAATCTACCAGCTTTAATTAAGTGTGGCAATGATAGTTCCACTAAGCGATCTAGATCTATGTTTTTCATATATTGGTTGTTCATCCAAGTAAGCTTTTGTGTATCGAATACAGCAGGTGATTTTGAAAGACGTGCAGGATCAAAAATCTCAATAAATTCCTCTTTTGTATGAAGCTCTTCTTCTCCAATCGGTGACCACCCTAATAGAGTGATGAAGTTAAATAAAGCTTCAGGAAGATATCCGAGTTCTTCATACTGTTCAATAAATTGAATAATCGACTCATCACGCTTACTAAGCTTTTTACGGCTTTCATTTACAATCAATGTCATATGCCCAAAGGTTGGGATATTCCAATTAAATGCCTCATATACCACCATTTGCTTCGGTGTATTTGAAATATGGTCTTCTCCACGTAACACATGTGAAATTTCCATTAAGTGATCATCAATAACTACGGCAAAATTATAAGTAGGTGTTCCATCCTTTTTGACGATTACATAATCGCCCATGCCTTCAGATTCGAAAGAAATCTCACCTTTAACCATATCATGAAACGTGGATACCTTTCCTTCAGGAATGATGATACGAATACTTGGTTGTCTTTCTTCATTTTCTAAAGCTTGTTGCTGATCCTTGGTTAAGTGACGACATTTTCCCGAATAATGAGGTGTCTCACCACGTTCTATTTGTTCTTCACGCTCTTTTTCAATTTCTTCTTCCGTACAATAGCATTTATAAGCGAGTCCTTTATCTAATAACTCTGTATAATATTTTTCATAAATCTCATTTCGCTCTGATTGACGGTATGGTCCATACTCACCACCAACATCGGGTCCTTCGTCCCAATCAACGCCAAGCCACTTTAAATATTTCAGCTGACTCTCTTCTCCGCCTTCAATATTTCGCTTCTTATCTGTATCTTCAATACGGATAATAAATTTTCCATTTTGATTTCTAGCATAGAGATAATTAAATAAAGCCGTTCTTGCATTTCCAATATGTAAATGTCCTGTTGGACTTGGTGCATATCGCACTCGTACGTTATTTGACATTTATGTACCCTCCGTTAAGACCTATGTATCATAGATATTTTAACACCACTTTTTTTACTGTCAAAGAATTAGTTATCTTCCTTTACCAATAGCACTGTAGCTTGTGCTGCAATTCCTTCACCACGGCCCGCGAATCCTAATTTCTCGGTTGTTGTGGCTTTTACATTCACCTGAGAAGGGTCTGCTTCTAACAATTCGGCAATTCGCCCTTTGATTTGTTCAATATACGGTGCCATTTTAGGTTTTTGAGCAATAATGGTACAATCGATATTTCCAAGCTTATAACCTTTTTTCCTCACCAGCTCCCACACATGCTGTTGAAGTTTTGCAGAATCAGCATCCTTAAAGTTCGGGTCTGTATCAGGAAAGTGCTTGCCTATGTCCCCTTCACCTATCGCACCAAGACAGGCATCAGATACCGTGTGTAACAATACATCTGCATCAGAATGGCCTAATAATCCCTTTTCATATGGGATTGTAATTCCACCTATAATTAACGGGCGTCCTTCAACCAATTGGTGAACATCAAAGCCCTGCCCAATACGAAACATGGGTTCTCCCCCTTTTTATTAAGTTGTTTACTCCAGGAATAATTTAGCTTTTCCAGTTTTGTAAAATCGCTTCAGCAAAAATTAAATCATCTGGAGTCGTAAGTTTAATATTTAAATAATCGCCTCTAACAATATAAACCTGTTTCGGAATTCTTTCAACGAGACTCGCTTCATCTGTACCGAGAAAGTCTTCTTTTCTAGCTAATTCATGTGCCTCTTGTAAGATAGAAACATGAAAAGCTTGTGGGGTTTGGATTGCCCACAAGCTAGAACGTTCAACTGTCTCTTCCACATATAAATCACTAGAGGCGCGTTTGATTGTATCCTTTACGGGAACTGCTAGGACCGCCGCTCCCTTTTCCACTGCCACACTTACTAACTCATGAACATGCTCATGTTTCAGAAAAGGTCTGGCCCCATCATGAACCAACACAATATCAGTATTTTTTGCTGCTAGTAAGCCATTATAGACACTATATTGTCGTTCACTGCCACCCAGGGTTAAAGAAACAACCTTTTGAATTCTATATGTTTGAAGCAATTCTTCAAAGGTTAGTTGTTCATCCTTGTTGATCACTAAGATGATTCCTGAACACATTGGATCCTGTTCAAAAACTCTTAATGTATGAATAATTACTGGTATTGATTGCAATTCGATGAATTGTTTATTCTTTCCCGCATTCATTCTCTTTCCTTGACCTGCAGCAGGAATTATAACCTGATAATTCACCACGTAGCGCCCCTATCGATGTTTAAGTATTCAATTATAAAGCTTTTTCAAGCAACTTTGGTTTTGCGAAAATCATTCGACCCGCTGATGTTTGTAAAACACTCGTTACAAGTACATCAATGCGTTTTCCGATATAATCGCGACCTTCTTCAACGACAATCATTGTGCCGTCATCTAAGTAAGCAACACCCTGATTATGTTCTTTTCCATCCTTAATGACCTGCACACTCAATTCTTCACCCGGTAACACAACTGGTTTCACAGCATTTGCTAAGTCATTAATGTTCAAAACTGCCACATTCTGAAGCTCACAAACCTTGTTAAGGTTAAAGTCATTTGTCACGACTACACCCATCGTTAATTTCGCAAGTTTCACTAACTTACTATCAACCTCTTGTATATCGTCAAAGTCACCTTCATAAATATCTACCTTAATTGATAGTTCTTTTTGAATTCGGTTTAAAATATCCAAACCTCTTCTCCCACGGTTTCGCTTTAACACGTCTGAAGAATCCGCAATATGCTGAAGTTCCTCTAAAACAAATCGTGGAATGACGATGGTTCCTTCAAGAAATCCCGTTTGGCAAATATCTGCAATACGTCCATCAATGATTACGCTTGTATCCAAAATTTTAAGTTTTTTGGCCTGTTGGTTAACTTCCTCGTCCTCTAAGCCCTTTTTCTTCCCAGCACGGTTAATAGAGAATAAGTTCACAAGCTCATCCCGCTTTTTGAAACCAACCTGGAATCCTAAGTATCCCAAAAGCAGGGTTATGAAAATAGGAAGCACTGCATTTACAACTGAAAATGTAATACGGTCCAATGGAATCACAATTAAAAACGCAACAATTAACCCCGAAATTAAACCTAGGCTTCCAAATAACACATCTGTAACAGGAGCTTTGATCAATGACTCTTCAAGCCATTTAATTAGACCTACGATATAATCTACTAACCAAAAAGTAATAATAAATAATATAATAGCACCTAAAATCGCAAGCGTATATGAGTTATTTAAGTATGGAATATTGTCGATATTTAACAGCTTAAGTAAATCAGGTAGATATACTATCCCAAGCATACCTCCGACGATTAGAAAAAATAGCTGCACAATACGTTTTAACATTCCTTCACCTCCTCCTATTCATTATAATCACTTTATAATAATTGAAACCTACAATAAATAGCTTTTTTCAAAATGTAAACAGAATGACATAGACGTGTAAACGATACCTATATATTATTTTTATATCCTTCTAAAATTATTACTGCTCCTATAAAAAAATATTTAGCTTAAGCTGCACATCAGGAAAGTGGTATGTCCATTTGTTCACACTTACTATACGTAAAAAGAAGCAAAGATGTTTCATTTTCACTCGATTTTTTATAGCACAATTTAAACTATCCTAGTGTATGTTGAATAGCCTGCCTAATATCACTTACGCCGATAACTTCAATGCCCTTTGGAATGGTCCATCCACCAAGATTACGTTCAGGAAGGATTACTCGTTTAAAACCAAGCTTTGCTGCTTCCTGGACCCGCTGCTCAATACGAGAAACTCTTCTTACCTCACCGGTTAGTCCAACCTCTCCTATAATAACGTCCGCCGGATTTGTAGCTTGATCTCTGAAACTTGAAGCAATACTTAAAGCAACAGCTAAGTCAATTGCTGGTTCATCTAATTTCACTCCACCCGCAACCTTCAAATAAGCATCTTGGTTTTGTAAAAGAAAACCAGCTCTTTTTTCTAATACCGCCATTAATAACGAAACCCGGTTATGGTCAATCCCAGTTGCCATTCGTCGTGGATTTCCAAAGCTAGTTGGTGAAATCAAAGCCTGAATTTCAACGAGAACGGGTCGTGTCCCTTCCATTGATGCAACAACCGTTGATCCTGCGGATCCTGCAGAACGCTCTTCCAGAAAAATTTCAGATGGATTTGCCACCTCTTCAAGGCCTGTTTCTTTCATCTCAAATATACCCATTTCATTGGTTGAACCAAAACGGTTTTTAACTGCACGTAAAATACGGTATGTATGATGACGTTCCCCTTCAAAGTAAAGAACAGTATCCACCATATGCTCCAACAAACGTGGGCCTGCAATATTTCCCTCTTTCGTAACATGACCAACGATAAAAATAGCAATCCCATTTGTTTTTGCTATTCGCATTAACTCTGCTGTACATTCACGTACCTGTGACACACTACCAGGAGCAGAGGCAATATCAGAGTGATAAATCGTCTGAATGGAGTCAATGACTACAAAAGAAGGTTTAAGCTCAGAAATTGTCTGGGAAATAAATTCGAGGTCCGTTTCCGCTAAGACATACAATTGATCAGAGGAAACACCTAGGCGATCAGATCGTAGCTTAGTTTGCTTGACCGATTCTTCTCCGGAAATATATAAAACCTTGTCTTGTTTGGCTAATTGAGAGGATACTTGTAGCAGTAATGTAGACTTTCCTATACCTGGGTCTCCCCCAATTAGGACAAGTGAACCCCTGACGATCCCGCCACCAAGTACGCGATTAAATTCTTTATTTTCTGTATACATTCTTGGTTCATTTTCTGACTCGATTGAAGTGATTGGTGAAGGCTTTCGCTGAACTGTGGGACTTGAATGAGTAAAAGCACCTTTTCTAGCTGGCTTATGCAAAGTTTCCTCGACTAATGAATTCCATGAACCACATCCGGGACATTTTCCCATCCATTTTGGTGTTTCATAGCCACAGGATTGACAGGTGAATTTCGTTTTTGTTTTTGCCATCGTCATTAATCCTTTCTTTATTAGAAGCACAAGGCGCCTCTAACCGGCGACAAGCACAAGATAAGCGCTGAAAGAAGGACTTTTTTCCTTTAGAAGCGATTAGCTTGTATCCTTGAGCCGTTGGTGCCTAGAGCTAAGCATTATTTAGAAAAAAGAGGTATACACAAACTAGATAATGTATACCTCTTTTACAAATTACATGTTATTTCACTGTTTCTTTAGTTTCTTCGACTTCTTTCGTTTGAATCACAAATTCTCCGTCATTGAAGTCCATTACAATTTTCTTTCCTTTTTCTATTTTACCGCGTAATAACTCTTCAGACAAACGGTCTTCAATTTGTTTTTGAATAGCACGACGTAATGGGCGTGCCCCATAATCAGGGTCATAACCTTCTTCAGCAATTCGGTCTTTTGCCGCTTCTGTTAACTCAAGCTCAAAGTCTTGCTCTTTTAGACGTTTCGTTAACTGATCTGACATGAGTGTTACAATTTCCTTCAGATGCTTCTTCTCTAGTGAATGGAAGACGATGATTTCGTCAATACGGTTAAGGAATTCTGGGCGGAACGCTTTCTTCAATTCCTCCATTACCTTATCCTTCATGTTTTTATAATCTTGTTTTTCACTTTCAAGGGCAAAGCCAACATATTTGTTACGCTTTAATGTGCTAGCTCCGACGTTTGAAGTCATAATTAAAATCGTATTTCTAAAATCAACGGTGCGCCCCTTTGAATCAGTCAAACGTCCATCCTCAAGCACTTGAAGTAAAATATTGAATACATCTGGATGTGCCTTTTCAATTTCATCCAGTAATATGACAGAGTATGGCTTTCTACGCACTTTTTCAGTTAATTGGCCGCCCTCTTCATAGCCGACATACCCTGGAGGTGAACCCACTAGTCTAGATGTGGAATGCTTCTCCATGTACTCAGACATATCTACACGAATCATCGCATCTTCATCACCGAAAATAGATTCAGCTAGAGCACGAGCCAGTTCTGTCTTACCTACACCCGTTGGACCAAGGAAAATAAATGAACCCGTTGGGCGCTTCGGATCTTTTAATCCTGCACGTGAACGTCTAACTGCCTTGGAAACAGCTTTAACCGCCTCTTCCTGACCGATTACTCGTGAGTGAAGGATTTCTTCCATATTTAATAATTTATCCGCTTCAGTTTGTGCTAGTCTAGATACAGGGACACCGGTCCAGCTTGATACGACCATTGCGATATCATCTACAGTAACCTCAGAGTTCTCTTGCCCCTGCTTTTCCTTCCAGTTTTTCTTCGTTTCTTCTAACTGTTCACGTAGACGTTGCTCGGAATCACGTAATGATGCAGCTTTTTCAAACTCTTGACTTTGAACCGCCGCATCCTTTTCCTTGCGAACCTCTTCAAGCTTTTGTTCAAGCTCCTTTAAATTTGGTGGTGCAGTATAGGAACGAAGACGAACTTTTGAACCAGCCTCATCAATCAAATCAATTGCTTTATCTGGTAGAAAACGGTCTGAAATATAGCGATCTGACAGTTTAACAGCCTGAATGATAGACTCATCTGAGATTGATACTCTATGATGCGCTTCATAACGGTCGCGTAATCCTTTTAAAATTAAAATAGATTCTTCGACAGTTGGTTCATCCACTTGAATTGGTTGGAAGCGTCGCTCTAGCGCGGCATCCTTTTCGATATACTTTCGGTATTCGTCTAATGTGGTAGCACCAATACATTGAAGTTCACCGCGAGCAAGTGATGGTTTTAGGATATTTGACGCGTCAATTGCTCCTTCTGCTCCACCTGCTCCGATTAGGGTATGAAGTTCATCTATAAATAGAATGATATTACCAGCTTGGCGTATTTCATCCATTACCTTTTTTAAGCGGTCTTCAAATTCCCCACGGTATTTTGTACCCGCAACCACGGTACCCATATCAAGGGTCATTACTCGCTTATCACGAAGCGTTTCTGGTACCTCATTATTGATAATTTGCTGGGCTAAACCTTCTGCAATTGCCGTTTTACCAACACCAGGCTCCCCGATTAGAACTGGGTTGTTTTTCGTACGACGGCTTAGTACCTCAATCACACGTTGAATTTCTTTACTACGGCCAATAACTGGATCTAGGCTGCCTTCTCTTGCAATCGCAGTTAAATCACGGGCTAAACTATCTAGGGTAGGTGTATTGGCATTTGTAGAACCTCCACCATGATGCCCCGATGATGACTCATTGCTTCCCAATAACTGTAGAACCTGCTGACGAGCTTTATTTAAGCTCACTCCTAAATTGTTTAATACCCGTGCAGCGACGCCTTCCCCTTCACGAATTAATCCCAGTAGAATATGCTCTGTACCTACATAAGAGTGACCAAGCTTCCGAGCCTCATCCATTGATAACTCGATTACCTTTTTCGCACGCGGAGTATAATGAATTGTCTGTGATCCCTCTTGACCACGGCCAATTAAAGCCTCGACCTCTTTTTGAATTTTTTCGGGACCTAATCCTAGTGCAAGTAAGGCCTTAGCAGCGATTCCTTCGCCTTCTCGAATAAGACCTAATAATACATGTTCAGTTCCAATATTGTTATGCCCTAATCGCACAGCTTCCTCTTGAGCTAAAGCCAATACCTTCTGTGCACGCTCAGTAAATCTGCCAAACATCATAACCCATCACCCTCCATGTCGGTAGTCTTATTATTTTCTAGCTTCAATCTTTCTCGAATGATAGACGCTCTTTTAACGTCTCTTTCATTTGGCCTTAATGCCCCACCAGCATATGATTGTAGGAATCCAGGTTGTGTTAAAACCATGAGTTCATTAAGGATACTTCTTGATATATCTTTTATATAGCCAAGATCTATACCTAATCGGACATCTGATAAACATTTAGCTGCTTCCTTCGATTCAATGATCCGACTATTAGCTAAAACCCCATAGGAACGGAATACTCGGTCCTCCAACTGAATATTAGAGGTTTTTACCAAAGCTTCTCGTGCAGAACGTTCTTGCGCAATCAACTGAGCAACAACACTCTCTAAATCTTCAACAATATCTTCTTCCGTCTTTCCAAGCGTAATTTGGTTTGAAATTTGAAAAATATTTCCTAACGCCTCACTGCCTTCACCATATATTCCTCTTACAACAAGGCCAAGTTGATTGATTGCCGGGATAATTCTACTCATTTGATGAGTTAAGATAAGTGCTGGCAGATGCATCATCACAGATGCACGTATCCCAGTCCCTACATTCGTCGGGCAGCTGGTTAAATAACCTCTTGTTTCATCAAACGCGTAATCGACATGCTCTTCAATCCAATCATCCAGGTTGTTTGCAACCCGTAAAGCTTCCGATAATTGTAACCCTGGGAATAAACATTGTATTCGAATATGGTCTTCTTCATTAATCATAATGCTAATTTCTTCATTTTCAGATAAAAGACAAGCTCCATACGTAGAGTCCTCAGCTAAATGTGGACTAATCAAATGTTTTTCAACAAGTACCCTCTTTTCAATTGGTTGGAGCTCCATCATTTTTAATAATTCCATTTCTCCAATTGAAGGAAAACTCTTCCCTGAAAAGCCCTTTTGGAAGACTTCCACAATTTGTTGAGCTTCTTCATTTGAATACACCGTTGAAAAGGGGACATTTTTCAAATTTCGAGCAAGCCTGATCCTTGAACTTAAGACAATATCCGAATCCGGCCCTTCTTGACTCATCCAAGAGCTTAAGGCTTGATTGATAAAATGTTCAAGTGACATTGATTATACCTCCCCCTCTTTGTAACCACCTAGCTTTTTCTCTAAAGCCCTTACGTGGTCACGAACTTCTGCAGCCTTTTCAAATTCCTCTAGGGAAATATACTCCTGCATCTTATGCTTTAATTGTTCAATCTCTTTCCGGATATGGAAGGAGCCTCCGATTCGTTTTGGTATTTTCCCTGTATGATGTGTATTACCACTATGCAGACGTTTTAAGATTGGGGTAAGTTGTTTTTCAAAGGTTGGATAGCAATGCGAGCAGCCAAACCGACCTACCTTTGCAAATTGTTGAAAAGTCATTTTACAGTTACTACATTGTAAAATCTCATTTTGTTGAAAAGCATTTTGCTTTGAACCTGCAAGTGGTTCAAATTGTAGAAGTCCTGCTAATAAGTTATCTATTGAAAAGCCAGATGTGCCTGGAAACATAAACATCTCACTTTTTTCTTGAGCACAATGTTCACATATATGAACCTCTGTCTTTTCACCGTTAATAATCTTTGTAAAATGTAATGTGGCAGGACGTTGATTGCATTCTTGGCATATCATGGTAAGCACCTTCCTACTTAATCAAATGCGCCTTGGCGTATTTGTGCCCGATTTTTTTAGGCCCACACGAAGTGGGTCACAAAGACGTTGCCACAGGTTGTGGCGTTCTTAGTCTTTAATCCTATGCTCGAAAAATTACCTTTAAGAAATCGTGGCATTCGCCGGTGGCTTTAACTTATTATCTATACATGAGGGATGTTAGCATTGCCTTTAGCATGCGTGCTCTCAACTCATCCCGATGAGGAAGCTCAATAAACAAGACGGAACGATCAATTACACTTAGCATGATCTTCGCCTCTCTTTTCGAGATTACTTCCTCCTCAATTAAACGCAAAATGACATCTTCTGCACTCGTTTGAGAAATCCGTTTGTCTATAAGGCGAACGAGTTGATTAATCAACTGAGAATCATTATTCGTTTTTACCTTCATAATACGAATATAACCCCCACCACCTCGTTTACTTTCAACTAAATAGCCTCTCTCTAAAGTAAATCGTGTATTTATTACATAGTTAATTTGAGATGGGACACATTCAAATTTATCGGCAATCTCACTTCTTTTTATTTCAACAATAGCTCGATCACTTGTATCAAGAACACTTTTAAGATATTGTTCGATGATATCAGATATATTCCTCATTATGACCACACCTCACCTTGACTTTGACTATATTTGACTATAACTATAATATAAAATGACCGCACTAATTTTTCAACTGTTTCGCTTTTCAAATCGAACGTCAAAATTATTTAGGCAATCATTTTCAAGGCATTTACTATCCTATACTTTCCAAATTTAGTACCCCTCTAAACACCAAATCAGAAAATTTTTTGCACCATTTCTTGTTTTGACAATTCTTCATACAATCGCAAACGTTCGTTTTTACTTCCGACCTCAACATCAATCGTGTACTGGCAATTATTATTAATTTTATCCTTCGAGTACTTAATGTTAAAATCCCTTACCCGGTAACCATTATCTTTAAATAGTTGTAAGATTGCAGAAAATGATGAAATATCTTCATTGATAATGATATGAACAACTTTTCTTTTTCTGGATTTAAAGAAGAATTCCTCAAATCGATTAAGGAAAATTAGACTCAGTAAAACAACGATTGTTGTTAATATGGCAGGAGCATACATGCCTAATCCGATAATTAACCCAAGACCGGCAACCACCCAAATGGAGGCAGCAGTTGTTAACCCCCGAACCGTTGCATCCCTTACAAGAATAGTACCGGCACCCAAAAATCCAATACCACTTATCACATAGGAAGGAATCCGGGCTGGATCAAAACGTACGTTTGTACTCATTTCTAAATAAGGCTGGAACCCGTAAATTGACATTAACATCATTAAACAGGAGCCGACCCCAACTAGCAAATGGGTACGAAACCCAGCAGGGTGCTTATGTACCTCTCTTTCCAAGCCGACTAACCCGCATAATAACGCGGCTAAAAAAATCCGTATCGACATCGTTAAAAATTCTTCTGTTTGGAACGATGCAATAAAATCAATCATGTTACATCCTCCCTTTTTATGTATATGCAAAAACCTTTTATTAGGTATAGGTATTCGATAGGCAACCTAAATCCCCTTTTTTAAACAAGAAAAAATTTAGTGTTTTATAATTATACGATTCATCAATTAAATTATGATTTCTTAGGACCCATTTTTTTAGAATAGTAATTAATACTTATAACTATGACATTTTTATCATAAACAAACTGATATAAATTATTGATATTCATTAGTATGTAAAATTTAACATGGTTTATGGGGGGTAAGATTGAAAATGGGCGGGTTATGGGGATTCTGTGAGATATATTGGTATAGTATGTTTAAAGTAAATCAAAAGAGACTCATCCGTACTGTTGGTGTATCGTTTATATGCTGATTGCGATATACCATTTATCGTTTTGCGACCTGGTGATGTATCGTTTAGGCCGTTTGCGGTATAACAATTATCGTTTCTCAATATGGCGATATACCGAATAAGCCATTTGCGGTATAGCACTTATCGTTTTGCGATATGGCAATATACCGATTAAGCCATTTTCGTTATACTATTTGTTGTTTCTCGATATGTTGATATACCGTTTAGGCCGTTTGCGATATACCATTAATGTACCGGTTTCTTTACTATTTTTCTATGCACAAAAAAAGACCAACCATAACGGTTGATCTCTTAATTGCCTAGCGACGTCCTACTCTCACAGGGGCAATGCCCCAACTACCATCGGCGTAGAGCTTAACTTCCGTGTTCGGTGGTCGGCTTCCGATGAGCGGCAGATTTCTGCGTCAGCTGCGCTCACTCCAATCCTCATGTACACAGTACATTCCGGTTGTCGCTCCCTTGCTTCCTTGAACTCTTTGCTCCTCGAAACCCGACCTATTCTAATTGATAGCCTTATTTCCGTAAAAACTTCTTTTACA